>Ga0210059_1009490_pt1 | contig 15190 bp, 3 predicted proteins | sample Ectturendosymbi2_FD_188042 | JGI IMG/M metagenome (GOLD analysis project Ga0210059, IMG submission 188042) | Ecteinascidia turbinata endosymbiont from Florida, USA - Sample 2 (SPAdes) (version 2) | ecosystem: Host-associated > Tunicates > Ascidians > Unclassified | place: Key West, Florida...
CCTGTACTTTAGTGAGAGCAAAATATTTTTCTCAAAATTTCAGCCCCCCCCCCTTAGAAAATTCCTGCGTGCGCCCCTGCCCGTTGGCAGATTCCTCGAAAGCTTTTACAGCACATCGAGAGCTTACAATTGTTGATGTTAGGAGGGTTATTTTTTAGAGCTGATGCCGGCTGCTTAATGCGCATTGCACACTTTTGAAGCTAAAACATTCAATACTTAGGCTGCATTTTCAAAAGCTGGAATGTTAAGGAAACGGTGGTTGGTCACTTCGCTCTCGAATATTTAAATAACCATTCTTTACACGCAGGCTGTATAAACTACGTTCTACACAAAACTACCATCGCGAAGAAACTGAGCCATGCAGAAACAAGGACCTCAGCTTAAAATACAAGTAGCCTAGTCAGTAATTTGTTTAGGTCTTTCTGATGAAACGTAGATCAACATAACATTTTTTTGAAAATCTAAAACAATGCATAAAAATTTCGTGGGAGGCTTTGATTGCCCGGTTTGTCCCCCACCCTGGTTTCGGGCTTAATTCTATTTACACACGCATACTCTGTGAAAAACAGTTTTTGATCTTTTATTGCTTGACTATTTTCTTGAGTATTGTACACACAGCGCGAAACTTTCATTGATAAAGGCGATTGCTAGCCTACAACAATCGACTCACAAGCTAAATGCACTCTCTGTGGGCGTTTCTGCAGTCTGTGTTTCATTTATATGTGCATGCACTGTAAAATAACTTTTCCTATATTGTATTTTGTAACGTCTTCACTCCCACACGCAAAACGCTAGACTTTAAACATGCATCGCAGTAAAGAGAAAAACACAAATACACGAAAGAAGACAAGGATATATAGGTTACATTGCGGTAGTATAGAGTATACGCTTGATGGCGCTAATGCATTTACTGTACTTTGATGAAATACAAGCTTTTAAGACACACGCATGAATGACCCCATCATAATTATTGTAATCAGCTATGTCCAACCCGCGGGCCGCATGCGGCCCAGTCGAGGGTTTCGTGCTGCCCAGTTAAGGTTTTCGCTGTAGTAAAAGTGTTCTAGATACTGACAACCTGTCCTTTTTGATATTCTTAAATTTAACATTTTTGTAGCAGGTGGTCCACTTTATCACGTCTGCACCATTGCATTTAGGATTCGAAGGCTTTCATTACATCAGTATTAGCTATATTTAGTTTGCTAAGATCAAAGTAAGCCATTCAATGTGCGGCCCTCATTAATATGCTATTCAATGTGCGGCCCTGGCTAAAACAGTGACATAATATTTGGCTCAGTAAGCCGAATGGGGATGGACGTGGCTGATTATAATGAAAAACTGCAATGACTTCCAAGTAGCCTACATTGATGTGTAGAATGCACGAGGGAGTTGGAGGCTGCGAAGGACCAAGGGTCATCTAGGCTGCAGACCTCCCAAGGACGAAGCTGCTTATAGTGTAGAGGGAACAGTGTATAATAGTTAGTAAAAGTCTTTTGCTCTGGGTATAAAATGTAATATGTGTAAAGCGGTTATATGGTAGATTGAAGTGAAATGCGTTGCAGGCAAGGACAAGCCACCAGAAGAAAACGGTTTAAATTTGTCACATTAAACATTTACTGTTTTTATACATTCAAAAACATTCGTGAATGCCAAAGAGGAAATGCGTCAAAAGCTATAGACCGCTGCAGCACCGCAATAGTGTCACGAGATTTAAGCAGGTTGAGAACCAGTCGCGCAATCATGCTTTGCGGAAAAGAACTCGTCAATACATGCATGAGAACGAACTGCATTTGTTTTGTGTCTATAGATCAGGCATCCCACAACTTCATACACTGGTTTGATGCGACTAGTTTCTGCGAGCGCAACAAAAGCCTAACGATGTAATACATAACAGAGATACTTCATGATTTGACACTTTCCACTGTAAGAGCGATACGTTATTAAATCAATCCACTTGGTTTATGTACAACAATAAATAAGAACACAAAGTATGGTACCAGTAGCTGAGTAGTACATATTTCTTATACTCTGCCAGAAAAAGTGCCAAACACGTTTTATTTTGTATCTCTGGAGGAATTTTTGACCAGATTTCTAGCGCTATAATAGCTGGTGGTTTTGAACATGGAATTACGATTTCTTCAAGCTTGTCTATATTTTTATACAAAGATCTTATGTTACAATGTAGCAAGGAGAGCTCATTTGACATCAACTTATCAACATGGCTCACAAAGTAAGTATGTGTAGCATACTGTGAGAGCGGTAGGCCTAGAGATAGATCGCTATCAGAGTGGTTGTTGCTACTTGTTAAGCATTCACAGACAGAAAACAATTCAGCGTTGCAATGTTTACAGTCATTCATCTTGGCTTACGTGGGAAGCACACTTTGTACTGCTGCGTCAGCAGCCATATATTCAGAACAGAAAAAGCATTCCAACATATAAAATTAACACACTTACATATGCATTTTGCTTCTGGCAGTTTGTTGTTCAAGTATAAGTAGTCGCTTGCAATGGACGTTTTGTTTCAGAATTTGCGGAAGGTAATATCTTTGCGGTAGAGTTAGTTGTTAACTATTTTGCCACAGCCCATCCGTAAATAATCAACATCAATTCCGTGTTTGAAGAGATTATCAGGTGAAGTGACGGTGACCCATTTTTCAGATGTCTTGAGCTTGGCTTTTATCCGGTAAACTCTGCTCTACTGCCACGCCCGGTGTCAAGCGAAATTTCTGACTTCACGCCATGTGCGCATACACAGAGTGATATAGAATGTATTCCACGGATCAAATACGCTGAGAAAACTGACGATTATGCCTCAGCATTTAATATTTAGGTAAATGTGTCAGTTTAGGATTTGGGTTAAGGTTAGAAAAAGAAAAGTAATTGAGATCTAAGCCTAAGTAAAATATTTTTCAGTGCCTATTCCCGTACTATAGCTTTTTGTGGCTTGTGGGCATCTGACATCTAACCATAAAGTTTTAAATGACACAGCACACATCAAAAAAGTAAACACCAAACTTTATTACTTTACCCTGAGAAGCAAAATACCTGACAAACAATAGTAGGTCAGAAATTTCACAGAGGTCAAAAATTTCGCTTGACACCGGTGCGTCTTATTCGTTGCAGCGAAAACTTTTCTTATTGGTATTTAGGGTAAGCCCCATTGCCATGGTGAATCATTTGTCAGGTTTCACAGTAGAGAAGCTAGCATGCAGTACCGTGCTACTACTCATTCATCGCTGACGTAAACACAGTAATTCATACCAGAAAACAATAGTGCATCCCACCCGTATAAGAATGAACTTTTCAACAGAGGTTGCTAAATACATATTTTCAGCTCTTAAAGATGATTTTTTGACTGGAAAAACGATGCTTTTGAGAGCTTTTGCCTCACCTGTTGGTCCTTGCTTTGGTGAATCTTTAATTTTGTTGTTATTGACACAATCTTTATAGGTTTATAATCTTTATAGGTTGCATTTACGTTTGAAAAAGCAAGTTACCAACAAACCATATGTTCAGTTAAGAGTTTTTTTGGGTTTCCCATAATTTTTACACAGCAAACTTCGTGCAGAAATATGTTTTCTATATCTCTGTTTTTTTTAGTTGCTGTAGGCATGATTGTGAAAATTCTTGAATAGGGTAGTACAGCCTAGAACTACTTAAAGTTGAAAGCAGGCTGACTGAAGTCTTGGTGACTTGGTCTGACATCTTTAGATAGGAGATGTCAGTGTAAGCAAACTAAATTTTATCAGGCCTTTTTTGGTCTTTTAATTGTACTACATTACCATATCTTCACAAGTGGCATGGCACCAGAATGCATCAGAGTCAACAAAAGACTGGCCGAAAAATAGCTAAAAAACACAGATCTGTATGTATCTGTCATGACCTACATTAGAACAAAGCTGATATCTGCCCCTATTGAGGAGCACCATTGCTGCAGTACGAGGCTTTTGAGGCACACAGAGCGATGTTCACCTCCAGGATCTCACAGACATTGACTTCAGTTTACCTTCTAGGTCTACAATTCTGTAAATCTGAATTATGGTGTGAATGTCATGATGCCAATCATATTTGTGAAATAGGTGGTTGTATCTCATAAATCATGAATGATATTATGAATGAAATATCTTTTCTGGAACTGAATATTTTGCTCATTGACTACACTTGTTTTGTTTTTCAATTTTCATGTACCCAACACTCATTGGATTACTGTTTGTTGCTGACCTTTTTGTAATTTGCATATACCTTTGTTTCTTCAACCTCATTCGGTGATACTATGTGCCTGGTGGGACATACATACAATGATCGTACTCCATTATGGTCCATGGGTAATTGCATTACTAATTCATGATTTTTATAGATAAACATTGTTTTCTGCCCTTGCTAATGCATTTGTTATGAAACGTCATGTTTATTGCATTGCTCTCTGCCTCATAACCCTTATTGCTGCATATTTGTTTCATCTACTATATGTGCATGTTTCACCTGCTCATTTGTACATACCTCAACTCTTTACCCATTGCCCAACATCATCTGTGTTATGTTAATGCATGTTATATATATGATTTAGCATTTGTGTTTCTGTGATATATATTGTTTAACTTTTTATTTTTTTGTCTTAATTTTATCTTTTTATGCTTTGTTTCCTTTCGTTGATTGATTGTCCCACTGTATATAACTTCTCATGTTTCTTACCTATTTTCATTTTCCCTTTTTGATTTGAGAAGGTTTTTATGATAATGTTAAAGTGACCAATTTAGGCCATGGTGGGCTTGGTCCTGTTAATGTGAAACTAACATAATATTACAACAAACAATCTTTAGCTTGGCGGCAAGCTTCAGAGGAATCTGCCTGCTTTCTGCTTTCATTTTTCTGTTTTTCTTTGTTTATATTAATATTAATATAAATAAAGTAAAACAATAACACATGATGATGAGCAAACAAACAAAAGATGATCAGTAGTTTCTTTGTACAATTATAGTCATGAAATAGAAGGTGGATGGCATGGAACATAAGAGGAATTGAAAATTATACAGATAAAGAGGTGGGGTGTGCACATGGGTAACAGAAATGAGTGGCAATGTAGGTTAGGGAATGGAAAACCATGCATCAGCCATGGTAATACAGTGAGGATTGCATAATGGAAACACATGACATTGACAACAGCAATTATGTATATTGCAGACTATGATGAAGTACCACATTTAAGTTACCCATGGAGACAGCAAAGAATGTGGTAGAACAAAAAGAAAGTGGGGAGACAAGGTCAGTAGTCACATTATCCAGTCAGGGGCATCAGATACTGTAACCGCTTACATGATGTTAAAGAAACAAATAATCTAATAATGTGGAGGATACAGACAAAACAAATATTATTTATTAATGAGAGGTGCATAGTTTGCAGGGTCAAAAGTATCTGTGTACTACTTTTAAATGAGGTAAGTAAAGAAGTCTGAAAATAGAAAAAATCATTAATATTATCATTATCAATGCTTAATCATCACAAATTTTTATGAGGTATGATACCAGCACTTTTGGTAACTCAATTTTCAAGGACAATGAACACCAAGGAATTTCACTGAAGGAAGTGTTCATGAGATCTTGGAGGTCACTCTGCTTGCCTTGAAAACCTTAGATTATAGCAAGGGTGCTCCATAACAGTACAAATCTGAGCATTCTTCTAATTTATTACATGACAGAGACATAAGGCTCCCTACATCTTTCAGCTACAGTTGGGTCCCATACCACTTCCATAAACAATGAATTATGAAATTCACTGTGATTTTATGGCAGGAAAAATAATTACGGAAAGTTAAACAAATTGTCTAACCTTTTTGTCTCAATCATCACTGCAGTTTTACTCAGCTTTTCCAGTATTTTCATTCTTTTTTTAGAAAATATGTATGTTTCTGACTAAGATTATTTTACACATTGCGATTAATTTGTAATATTCTGCCTACTGTTTTGTTGTTTTTTCATGGTTAGTTTACATCAAGTGGCCATCTGTTTAATGTTTAAAAGTAGGGTGTGAACTTTTAATTACTTTTTTATCTGTTGCTGCTAAGTTGGGAAATCAACTCACTACAAGATCAAGTAAATGTATCTGAACTGCAAATCTAACAACAGGTGAAAATGTGAAATATGGCTTAACACATATTCTATGGCAAAGGTTGCCAACTATTTGAATACAGTGTGTCAGTTTATGAATTGTCAAAAGGTTTATAACTGTAGGTGCCAAACATTTTTGTGTTTAGATTTTTTAAATACCTGATTTGGATATTTGGTACATGAAAAACGGAAGTGCTAAATAGCCTTATAATGAAAATCACAGCCAACAAAAACGATATCAACGATATATTGCAAACTTTTCGATAACTCCTGTTATCATCATCAGTGCATTGCAAATTGAACTGCAGTGATCATGCTGCAAGTTCTTATTGGTCACTCAGGAGACAAACGCTGTGAAAAATGAAAAATGTGAAGGGCTGTTTTGGTAGTGACGTAGTGGTGTGAAGCATACGTAGTCACATGACTCAGCTGGATACTCGCCGATGGTATTACAAGTTAAAAATGCATAGAGTCACTCATGACATCATGCACCATCCCATTGGCAAGTATGAACATCACCCCATGTCTTATTCACACACATCCTTTGCTCAAATATATATAGTGGAAATATTACACAGCGAAATGATAAGGACATAACTTTATAAGCCATTAATTGTTATGCATGTTATTTAATTACGTAAGAGCTGTATGAAACCGGGCAAAGAGCCACATGCACTTGCGAGCTGTGGGTAGGCCACCTGCTGCACTATAGTATGCAGTGCATGACAAGGTTTGCTGACCTGTAGTCTAGAGGAAAGGCAAAATTAACAAATTCATTGCAGATTAGTTTTAACAAACTAGTTCTAAAGTGAAATTGCAGTATTGTATTTACATTATTATGAACAGCACAGGCTCATGGATTTTGGTTTGTGTTGTAGAGATCTAACTATAATCTGTTGTATATTGTTCACCACATTAATGTGTATCAGCATTAGACTTGCTCATCAAAATTGAACTTGTGATTCAGTTGCCCAGCTCCAAGCCACAATTGGTTTTGCTTGTTGAAGGTAGTATAGTCAGGCCTCATCTGTCTGAACTCTGATTAACCGGAATGCCTGCAATATGACACAAAACTCCTAGGAACGAATTTCTCCCAATGCATTTCATCAATCTGGAAACCTTGCTGAAATTTAGGAATAGATATATCAAATCAACAGAAAAAAAGCTAAATGGGATTGCACCAACTGTTATTTAGTTGTTTATCACATCACAATGAAAGTGTGAAAGTCCATTTTCTATGCACAATGAATGTAACAGTGGCAGAACTTGCAGGACACAGTTAGGTCTCTTGTACAGTTCTTATTCACATTTAATCTCATTCTGAATGCATACTGGCATACGTATATAGATCTGATCTGCTAATAGACAAAAAAAAAACTATGAGTATTTCATATATTCATGTTCAACATTGCAGTCTACATATTTGCTGTTGACAGTTCATCTAAATCTAGAGTTTTTTTCTGTTCACCTCTGAGCATTCGCTTTGGTGAGTTCTACTGTATTGCACATAGTCACCTTTGTTCGCACCAGTGGTTTTCAACTCGGGGGTTGCAATCCCTGTGTTTTTTTAACCTTTTTTCTAGGGGTTGTGAGAGCTTATAAAAGTATTCATATTTACTTCTATAATTTGTTTCGTTTATGGAAATACCTTTTTGTCGTAGCCAAAATAATAGGCTCACCTGGCAAAAATGATAGCTTACTTTTTCATTCAAATTTATTTTTAGTGTGATTATGACCATTACAAAGTTTTGAGTGTTTTTTTTTGTTAATTTTGGTGATGGCAGTTGGCGGCAGGCCGAAGCCTGAATTGTGCTTCTTGCTGGGGCGGTTGAGGTGAACACTCTTGCCCAAGGAGCGTTACGGCAATTCACTCGTTGGCTGTGGATCGAACACCCACCTTCCAATTGAGAGGCAGACACTTTTCCACTGAGCTATTGCCGCCCCAGTGTGGTTACGACCATTACAGCACTGTTGTGTTTGGCAATGCATAAATAACTTTGTGATGTAAGAATATGCTGTGTTTCTAAATTGGATATCTGATTGTAGTAGCTAAGTTGGGAGTTATTCTGATTTTCAGTGAGTTCTGCTATGCAGTGATGTATATACGGCACTGGTGTCTCTCACTGATGCTGCCATGTGCAAGAATTTAATAAATAAGTCTTTGTTCAACATAGTAATATCGTATGTTATTTTTTAGTGATATGATTTTCTATTGTGCAAATGCAACTGCATTTGATATGCCTGACTAGAAATTTTCAGAAGTGGGTTGTTAGGTTAAATTGGGTTGCAAAATGGGTCACTGCATGAAAAAGGTTGAAAACCACTGGTTTACATTGTTGGCATTTGCTTTTGAAAGACTTTTGCTCTTTATACTTTTGATGTTAATTATCCAGATACCTTGCTAAACTGACATTATTTGATGAAACAAAGTGGTCTGACTATAGTTACATTGGTGATGTTGAAGGTCTAAGCTTGTATTTGTGAAATAGTGTGCTGTATTTGTCAAGAATGTCTAGTGATGTTCTCCAGCCACCTTCTCCAATTAGAAAAAAATTGGCTAAGAGATAACTGCTTCAACCAATCACAGATTACTCAAGTTGCTGGTTCTGAGAGCTAACAGAGAAATCAGGCAAGGATAAAGCTAGGTCCAGCATTTTAAAAATGTTTGCTTAGCATTTTTACTCCCAATATATGTTTGCAGAATAATATGCTTTTTTGTGCATGCACCGACAAACATTCCACAACTTCACTTTTTTCTTATTAGAAGTGCCATCCTAGATCCTTTCTTCTTGTAAGTACGTTCAAAACATGCATATGCCTTGTCACTGCTGTGCAATGTCGTATGCAGCTGAGTGAGCCTTTTACTCTTTTATCTCATGTGAGGCAAAGTTACTGTGCCATGGACATAGTCCTTTTGCTCTTGGCAAGGCGATGTGCAGGTTGTTTAGCTGTGAGTACGTATTTTTGCTCTTGATTAGGTTTTTGTTGCATGAAGTCATTCCATGTTGTAGACAAGTAATCGGCAAGAATTTTTTATGAAATACTGATAGTCTTAGGTTGTGCAATTTGGAAATTTTTTTAGACTGATGTTGCAGTTATAACTTCAAGGTGAAATGCTTGGGGCAGTTCTTGTTTGAACAGATTTTCTTGATTAAAGGTTTTTAGTGTTGCATGGTGGCAACAGGTAAGGATGGGAAAGCTTTATGAAAATTTGATAGTTTTATACTGAATTTGTGATTTTACTTTATATTATTCACTATTTTCTATTGGTTTCATGCCTTTTACGACATTATGGCATCACAGTGGTAGGCTTGCAGAAACCATTGCGTGCTGCATCAGTTTGTGCCAACACTGGTTGTTTGCACTTGCTCATTCACTTTTTAGAGAAAGAAAGATATATGTCATGAATTGTTGTAAGCACTCTCACCACATTTAGGTACTAATATAGGTATGTGGTTGATGATGTGCTAAAAGAAAAATTTTAACTTTGTAAAACTGGTATTATCTGTTTTATATAACTTTTAGTAAATGTTCTAGGGAAAAATTTAAATTTTAATGAAATTAACTTTTCTACTTCTTTTTTTTGAAGTAAACACCTCTTTGTTACACTGATTTATGTAAGTGTCTGAACAATGTGTACATTTATGTTTATAATTTTATTATTATGAAAATTATTTCATTCAATATAAAAGACAATTGCAATCTCAATTCAGATTATTTTGAATGCATTTGCAATTTATTTTTTACTGGCAGAAAACACACAAAAACAGCTAATCTGGGCATGAGAAAAACTGCCACATTGTCAAAATTGGTGGCAATAAATGTTTTAATTAAAAAAACATAATCGACTTCTTCACTGAAATACATTTTAAGTTTATTTTGAAGTTGAGCTGCTTGGCGATCAACTTTTCCTTGGCATTTTAAAATGTTCTGGCAATGTAAGTGTTAATGTATCTCTGTGCAGTAAGGATGTTACAGTTCATAAAATACCAATCTTGATAACATAACAATGGTCTATGTTTAGACTTTAACTTGTTTGGCAGTTTTACTTAGTTGTCTATATTCAATTTGGATATTGTTATCTGATTTGTTTGTCTATTGCTATCTCTTTTAATAAGTATTTACATTAAAATGGTTACACATGCACATGGGCGGCAGAAGGGATGCCATGGCCCCCCTGGATTTTAAAATGTTTAGCAAAAAAAGGTTGTTTTCTTAGTTTTGAGTGGGAAATAACAAATTTCACCACTCTTGGCCCCTCCTTGGAAAAATCCTTGCGACGGCCATGCACATGCATATATTGTTAAAAATGTGTAATGCATGTGTAAAAATGTGTTAAAAATGCAACCAAACTTCAGCAGTTCTGAGTATTAATGGTGTGTGCAGAAAGGCTAAATCTGCTAAAGAATCAATCATTTCAAAGTTTGAACAAATAAGCTAGTAACTAGATTTTGTAGAAAACTTTAGACACTTTATAGACAAACTTCTAATATATTTCTTGTGTTTGATTTTTCACCTGTTTTTGATACAAACAAGAGTACTGAGGTATGTTTTCAAAAATATTTGCTTAAGCTTATTCATATTAGTTTTTCTCTAAAATTATGTTTTGCTGCTCATTCTGCATGGATTGAATTATTATGATTGTAGCTATATTCACTGTAATTTATAGTATCTGAAAATATTGAGCAGAAATCTTAAATCCATTCAAGCTATTCAGAGTCAAACTTTAAAATTCTATACTTTGTGATTAAGAATATTTGATCCAGAAGCAGTGTAAAGTTATATTCAATATATTAAGAATGCAAAAGTGGCAATTAATATAGAAATAGCATATATAAATTATATAGATGACCATCCGAACACCTTGACGGCTGGTCTACGATATATTCGTACCTGGAAATCAGCCTAACACCAGCAGTTTTCAGTTGCCTTACCAAGGCCATAGCTCCTCCACCAATTGCGCTAGAGAGCTGTTCAAACCCTCATAACATTTGGCAAGTCTTCTAACCTGCACTCGAAAAAAATGTTTTGGTTGGGGGTTTCTGGGGGGCAGATTTTTTGTGAGTGACATCATAAGTCAAGTAGTATTTGGGCCATTTTGGCTCATGTTACCTGGCCTAGGGCCCAACCGCTAGCCCAAAATTTTTCGCTGAAGTTTTCATTTGAAACTAGGCTTGAGTCTGAGTCTTTTGAACCTTTGACCAACTTTCTAGCATTTCTGGTTCAAAAGTTATGATCTAAAATAAACAAATTAAATCTAATTAACTAATTAACCAATAATTATTATTACTTAGATCATAACTTTTGAACCTGGAACCCTAGCAAGTCATCCAAAGTATCAAAAGACTCGGATTGTGGCTTAGTTTCCAATAAAAACTTCAGTGAAATACTGCCATCTAATGGTTTAGGCCCCGGGCCAAGTGAAGTGGGCCAAGGTGGCCTAAAAGTCCTCCGCTTATGACATCACTCACAAAAAATCACACCCCCCAACCAAACAAAAATTTTTTGAGTGCAGACTAGAAGACCTGCCAAGTCTTTTGAGCTTTTGAACAGCTCTCTTTTGTTTTTATGGCACGAATCCTCTAAACTTACCAGACGTGAAAGAGTTAAAGATTGCACGTACTCTACTAATTTTTTTAGGATTTCATCATCGAAAAATGAAGAAACAATAGAGAAAAAAGAAATCCTTTTAAAGAATTATTATATTCATATCATATAAAACAAGTCCAAGACATGTACTAAAAAGAAAGCTTAGGAAATTGTAGTTAGTTTCATAAGTTCTCTTCAGTTTCTAGAATGACAAAATTTATAGTTCTGATATGGGAAACGTTGTAATATTCTATACCTTCTCTAATGACTTGCAAGCGCACAGTCTTCTTGATAACCTTGACGAATTTTGTTTTCTAAGTACAATTTTCTAGCTCTATCACAGAATTTTCAATTTATCCTGAATGCATTCTTGTTGTTTTTTTGCAATAGCTGCATACCATCTGTTCTGACAAAAACTTAATTTCTTCAAATGCATCTGTGATTACTAAAACAAAGGAATTAATGAAAAACAATTCTAATGTGAGGGTTACAACTGCTTAACTTAAATAACAGTTGTTTAATTAAAGTAACCGCGGGTAACATTTCTTTCTACGGTAATTCAAGTTACAAAAATAGATTTCATTAATTTACCCGACACTAAGCTCTATGTACGACCCAGAATCTACTCGCATACCATTTGAATAGCCCTTGCATACCACAGAAATGGAACCACTACTAGGTGATTCATTATTGAGCCAGGGGAAAAATTTTATATCCAGCAACCTGTTTTTGGATAATATTTTGCCAAATATCACTATATTGATAAAAAATAAATATTTAAACAAGCAACAATTTAATTTGTCATTCACTGACAGTCAGTTTTGGTTTCATTGTTTAAACATTAATTGTCCAAAAGTTTTAAAATCCCCTTAGTTTTGATATCAATGTAGGCTTTCTGACCGAATCTGTGTGGCCCACAAACATCTTCAAGGGTCATTGTGAAAAGGTTGAGAAGATATCAGTTTTGACTGTGCAAGACAGCAATTATCCAGCACTTGTCAGTCAATCCATATCTGACTGTTTGGTATGGTAATATCCTACAGATTATTTATCAGTGGACATGGACAATCAAGGTATTTGGGCAAACATTTACAATGAAAAAATGTGAAAAGAGTTTTGTCACAACATGAACAAGATTAACTTTGTGTTTAATGATATTTCAATAGCCTTGCAAAGCACGGATTCAAAAGTCTTCTTGCCCAGCATATTTCTATACAGAGAGTTTGACCAATTAAACAACACAAATAATGCTTAACCACTACTTCATGGTAGTGACTGCAGCACAGCCATGAACTCTATATTCTACTGAATGGACCACAGACATCAGAACTGTTCTCTCTGGAGAAGCATTATGTATGAATATATGTATTTGAAAAGCAATCACCGTATTGAGTGTTTCTGTGCACCAGCTTGACTTTTTTTCAAATACATGATGGCAAAATGAAAGAGAAAAATGTTTTTTTACATCATTCTGCTCAATCTTTTAGTTTTATAAAGTCAACACTTTATGACTTCTGATCACTTAACACAGGGGTCAGCAACTTTTTTTAACTGAAGTACGTCCTGCTTCATTTTCCATCTGATATGACTGGTGAGGAACCACAAAGCACTGTTTTATTTTCATGCAACTTCATATGGACATAAGCTACATTGTACTAAATGTAATTCTGATAGTATTCATAATCAAATGCAAATTTAAATTCCAAGTTTTGTCAAATCCAGAGAGAGACACTTCAGAGGCACTAAAGAGCTGAATGCGGCTCCACAGCCACATGTTGCCAACCCCTGACTTTGCACTATGCCTTTACGTGTGGATTTGCATAATTTTAATATATGCTTCTTGTATCTATTGTGGTTAGACTATTAGCCTACACTTTTTTCAAATGGTAAAGTATCTGTCTTCATATTTTTAAACTCTGTGCTTCACAAAAAATAATTGAAAAGTAAGTCTCATTTCTGCATTGTAACAGGTGCTGCAATTTTTTTTCAAAATTGGACAATTAACCTGGTTTGCAATTTACTGATAAATGCATATTGTACCAAATGGTTCTTGATGGTGCTTGATAGCATTCAACCTATTGACTCTGTCCAGAGGATACATTCAAGAGTAACTGGAAGGCTATATAAAGGTCAGTAATGCAGCAAATATTTGAATAGTCAAAATAACTAATTACTAGAATAAGTCATATTTTTAATATAGTTTGTTTGGAAAACGCCTATTTTGCTTAGCAGGGGACAATTAAAAGGATGAAGTTATTGAAGTGAAGGCATATAATAAAAAGTTTTAACTGCAGCACTAACAAAATCTTCTTAAAGGCAACTAGATAGCCAGAGAGAGAGAAACTGATAAGATTGACTTCACAGATACAACGAACATTTATTGCTTGAACGACCCTTCTCATTTTTCAAGCCTGGGTAGAACTAAGCTGCTAAAGTACAGCGGAGGTTATGGTGTCAGTCATTATTTTTAGGTTGACGTAATCAGCAAGGTTATTGTAGTAGTGTGACAGAATCTCTACAAGAAAATGATTACTTTGGAAAAACAGTGATAGCGGCAAGCACAGCATTTGGTAGCAAAATCTCACTTTGTTCCAGCTAGCCTTCCTGCCGGGCGCCAGAATAATGCAGTGTCTAGTGCCACTTAGCAACAAAAACAAAAGCTTTAGTTTTTAGACTCTTCGGCAACAGATGAGTTACCGTTACATTTCAAGGAGAGGTGTTGGTTTTAGTTATATGTATTCAGACTGAACATATAGTTGTGAGTGCTGCATTAGGCTATGTTCACGATTAGTATAGTACTTAAATTAACTTTTTGCAGAGGAATAAGGTAATTTAACCCAAGTCGAAAGCAACTTTCCACAAGGCTGATAACTAGCATGTCAACAGAGATCCAACGGATACTGGTAAAATACACTCAACGAAACCAGTGAGGTTTTGTTCACCGTTGACTTTAGTCAAATATACAGATGCGCAGTTATATTGGCATAACTGTTCATTTCATTTCCATTGAAAAGCTACACAATGCAAAGGTGCCTTGCAGACGATCCTAAGGCCATCACACAGCTGAAAACATCGTAACCCAGTTTGAAGAAAGAGCCAACAATTTTGAAATCACTAACAAAAAAATTTTCAGCGTTGCTGGACGAGTGTTTAAGCCTGATAGATGTCGCTTGACTGATAAAAGATTGGAAACGGTGATGTTTATCAACTGTAACAAACATTTTAAACATTGATTATTTTTATTCAAGCAGTACTTAAAGTGCTAGTTGACTGCACAAACATTTCAGCAAATTTTAATTTATTTGTTTGTGAGCAGACACGAAGTCCATAGTATGAACACACACACTCTGCAGAACGCAGGTTCATAAAAACAGACAATACAGAACGTAGTACAAGACATTGAAGCCGGCGAAATCACAGGGTTACAGACACTTTTTGCAACTGCATTGAAGACAGAACCATAGGGTTACAGACACATTCTTAACACTATTGTT
>Ga0210059_1009491_pt1 | contig 15190 bp, 7 predicted proteins | sample Ectturendosymbi2_FD_188042 | JGI IMG/M metagenome (GOLD analysis project Ga0210059, IMG submission 188042) | Ecteinascidia turbinata endosymbiont from Florida, USA - Sample 2 (SPAdes) (version 2) | ecosystem: Host-associated > Tunicates > Ascidians > Unclassified | place: Key West, Florida...
AGCAATATAATATGAAAAACAAGCCAAAAATAGGTAATTTGACCCAAGAACAAGCCCAACATGCGTTGGCAGGAAAATTCAACAAAACGAATAATCGGCAAGTAAATTATTTAGAAAAGGATGGTAGGAAATCCGAAAAAACGCATTCAAAGTGAACAAAATTTCATAAAACCACACCCACATGCCTTTTTGAGCAAATTGAATCCGAAAATTGCCATAAATTTTGAAGAAAAAGCAATCAGAAAAACAGAAATCCGCAAAAAACAAGTCAAAAAAACGAGCAAATTTCAGTTAAAATCAGCGCAAAAACAAGCAACCCGCAAGTCCTAAGAAAAACGGAATTCCATAAAAAAAAGCATAAATTCGTGGGAAAACCGCAAGGTTGGCAACACTGATCATGTGGCTTCAACAGGCCGTAACGGGCAGTGGAAAAGACGAGAAAAAATTTTTGCGATTACTGAGAACTCAGTTTCGGCGGACGTTTAAAGTGAAATCAACATGGGGAATCAAATAGATTGGTTAGTTAGAAGTAAAAAGTTTGCACTGCTGCTAGGGCACAATTAAACAGAAGTAAGAATGGTAAAAAATACATATTCAATACAGTGAATTCAGGGCAAACTCCGTTTTCAGGACATGTGCAAGTGGCTCAAAAATCCTGAATGACAAATATATTTCAATACAGTGGAAAATATGAGAGCAACTCGTGTTTTACAGGGCAAGCGCAAGTTGCTTAAAAATCCTCAATGATAAAAAACTATATGTTCAACACAGTGAATTCAGGGCAAACCCTGCTTTCAGAGAAAGCGCAAGTTGCTCATAAATCTGGAATGACAAAAATATTTCAATAAAGTGAACATTTCAAGACAACTCGTGTTTTTCAAGGTAAGCGCAAGTTGCTCAAAAATCCTGAATGATAAAATATATATTTCATGTAGTGAATTCAATACAAGTCCTGCTTTCAGGGCAAAGGCAAGTTTCTCAAAAATTATTAATGATAAAAATATTTCAATGCAATGAAACATTTCAGGGCAACTCGTGATTTTCCGGGCAAACGTAAGTTGCTCAAAAATCCTGAATGACAAAAATATTTCAATATAGTGGAAGATATCAGGGCAACTCGTGTTTTACAGGGCAAGCGCAAGTTGTTCACAAATCTTGAATGATGAAAAATATATATTCAATACAGTGAATTCAATGCAAGTCCTGCTTTCAGGGCAAGCGCAAGTTGCTCAAATATCCTGAATGATAAAAAGATTTCAATACAGTGAAACATTTCAGAGCAACTCGTGTTTTTCAGGGCAAGTGCAAGTTGCTCAAAAATCCTGAATGATAAAAAATTTATATTCAATTCAGTGGATTCAGGGCAAACTCTGTTTTCAGCGCAAGCGCAAGTTGCTCAAAAATCCTGAATGGTAAAAAATGTATTCAATACAGTGGAAAATTTCACAGCAAACTCTGTTTTCCAGGGCAAGGTGAAAAAAATTTCAATACAGCGTATTCAGCCAGTAAATGCAATTACCCTGAGGTTTCTTCTCTGGGAGAACACAACACGCAAGAAACTTCACCCACTTGAGCTAACAAGCAAGATAACTACAGAGTTTGTCCACAACGGTACATCCAGGGTATTGTGCAGTATAAAGAACTTTATTGCCGAATTAAGTTATAAGTGAATTGAAATGCATGCAGAACAAGGGTTCCGAAACCGGGGTGCATGTGCCCCTAGTGGTATATTTGCCTATCTGAAGGAGTACATTGAAGGTTAGCAAGAGAAGGAAAAAGATATGTTTATACATTATTCATTTCAAATTATTTTTATATATGAATTTGTCCGAACCTTTTCATGCTGCTGATGGGGTTAGACCAGGGGGTCCATCCTTTTTTGCGTCCATCCTTTTTTGCTGTATATTTACATGATTTATCTCTTGAACCAAGCAACATTAAAGCTGGGTATTATATTGGTGAAATCTTATTGACCCAATTGACATTTGTTGAAGACATTTGTGTGCTTTGTCCAAGTGTACGTGGGTTGCAGAGAATACTAGATGTGTGTCAGGCTGGTGCAGGATTGCATGAAATTATTTTCAACGCAGAAAAACGGTTTGTATGATGTTTAAGGCTAAGAGTGCAAAAGCACAGCCATCGCGTTGCTGACACTGCGTGTACTGAAAGTAAAATCTGTTTCCTGCTACAAATATTTGAGGATTGTATTAGATATTGAGCTCTCAGATGACAAAGACATTCAGAGGCAAATGGGATATCAATATGAAGCAGTGAACAAGCTGCGAGCTTCTTTTTCCGATGTTCGAACGCAGTGAAAAATGTACTGATTCGTTCCTTCTGTAGGTCCATGTATTACGCATCATAATTATTGGTGTTATTTCAGGAAGGCATATATCCCCTGATTGCGTGCGGCCTATAACTTTGGTTGCAGGGCTCTGTACAACCTGCCGTGGCGAGCGAGTGCTAGTAGTTATCAAGTTCAATGTAACATTCCTACCATTGAGACCTTATTGAAAAAATGTGTCTGTTTCTTGAACGATGCGAAGAGTCCAACAATGCATAGTCGCGCACTTTGCTGAGGTCAGATTGTTTATAACAGTATTAGTCCTTATTATTTGAACACTACAACCGTATTTTACTTTGTGACTGAGTTCCCGGACGTTACAGTGTTAGTTTGAGGATGTGTGCAGGCCACAAATCAATCATAATTCATCAGGACTTAGACAGGTTGCACTCTATTTCTTAAATGCGATTTTCACGTCCAACTCTGGATGTAATGTTGTACCAAGTGTTACGACTTAGCCAACAACTATGTTGGAGAAGTGTCTGTAATGTAGTGGTGTGCGAAGTGTTACAAGTTAGCGAACAAGTATCGGTATTCCTGTGGTCCTACCACCAACGCCGATACAAAATGTTCTGTGTCTGTTATTATCAATCTGTGTTGTGCAGATGGTGCGTGCTTGTGCTCTATGGACTTCATGTCTGGTTCAAAGATAAAAATAAAAATAATTGTAGATTGTTTTCAAAAGTCATAGCATGCTCATTGGCAAATTTATTTTTGTTATCTTCCTCAGCCTTTGTATCATAAGAAGTTTCAGGGGCATGGGCTTCGAAAGTGGAGGCCAAGGTCGCACTGAGATTTTGAAATTTGACATTTTCCCATCAATTTTTGCAAAAAAGGTTGTTTTCTTAGCTTCGAGTGGTGAAAATGTAATTTTGCCACTTTTGGCCTTCCCTGCAAAATATCTTTGGCCCACCCCTAGAAAATCCACTATTGGCCCTTTCCTGAAAAAAATCCCTCCGGCGCCCATGTTTAGGGGTACACGGTCATCTATCGAAATGCTGAAGGGGTAAACGGACGGGGAATGTTTGGGAACCCCTGATGTAGAAGATGCCATCGGGACCGAACAAAATGCAACGTTATAGGCGAATTGACGTTACACTCAGCAGTATTATCGCTGACTAACATGCTACGTTTGCACCAGGTTAAGGCAATTGTTTGGTCACGGTGGTTGCTATTTTCGGTGTGATAAACCGTGTATCTGCAACTACACCTGCACACAACGTTGTTTGTTACTCCGCAGTTGCGCATATCTTAACTCCCTCGGTAAATTTGGCTTTCAGGCCAAAATCGGGCTTCGAAAATTAATGTCGGGCTCCAGCCGAGTTCGGGCTCGGGTCAGGTTCAGGCTTCAAAATGAGGCCCTTTACAACTCTGTGTGTGTATGTAGACAGGGCCAACAAAGGGAGGTTTCAAAGGATACATCCTCCACGCACTAACAGTAAAAATAGATTGAAATCATTAAGTGAAGTAGGCTACGCTAATTTTAGGCCAAATTATTTGGTGCTGGTAAGAGGATATCAATGGAGATTTTGGTAGGGGTGGGGCTGCTTGCATGATGCCCAGTTGCGTTAAAAAGATTTGTAGCTTTTTATAAAAAGGAAAGTGTGCAAGAAAAACATGTAACGTCTTTGTAATGTTAAGCGACTTGAAAGCGTGTTTATTAGTGTTACTCTCAAAACACCTCTAGAAATAACATTGGGAATCTGTATTCGTCACTTCTGCATCGACCCGATGACTCTACCGGTATTGGTTTCACACCAAGTTGTCCCCCCATATTATACAACAAAATTGCGCATGTACTCAGCCATCAACAATCAGTGCATATCTTCAGCCCTAGAACTTTCTAAATCTGGTCTTTGTAACTTAAAACTTTGTGTTACATTAGGGGGCATGCAAAAAGTTCTTTAGCCCTATCTGAGTGCTTTCATTACCAATTATGCCTTTCAAGCTCACAAGTGTTTCGCTCTGATTGCATTATTGCAAACTTCGCAAAAGGCTTTTCTTGAATCAGCAGGGTAGGCAGTGGACATTGAGCCAACTTTTATGTTCTGAATCTTGCAACAATATATGTCGAAACGTTTGGCAGCTTTAGTTTACCAGGAAGTTTTTTACCAGACATTACAACTGCATGCTTACTAGAGTAACAGAACCACTTGGAAATATCGTGCCATGGGATAACAACATATTCTGTCAATGTTGTCTCTTGACCTACCGTGCTCACTAAGCACACAGGCAAATCATTAAAGCTTTACCAAGCTATCTACAGTGATAACTTGTTAATATTGATACAAATATCTACATGAAGCAGCTTCGTTGCATCATAATAAAAATTCCAAAGAATTGCAGGCAGGTGGTTGTGCTTTTTCCTGGTGTTACCAAATAAAAAACGTCATAAAGAAGGGAAGTATATTTTTTATGCAGAAGGTGCAAAAGTTTGCATCTTGAAAAACTGTTGAAACAGGTTTTTGGTCATTAGTTTGTTACCTGCTAAACCTGCCCAACGGTTGGCAAAGTCCTGCTAGAAAATCAGCCAACTTTAAGATTGGAAATTTTACAGCTAACAGCATAGGCGTACGTGAAGGCAATTTACTGGGGGGCGGAAAACGTTTGCCCTGAAAATAACAATTTGCCCTGAAAGTAACTTGTTTAGTTTAATCTGAATGGGGCCTGAAACCTCTTGCAAATCTGTTGTATACAGTTGAATTCGTTTATAACGGCTTCGTCTGTAACGTCAATTCGCCTATAACGTTTCATGTTGTTCGGTCCCGATAGCATCTTTTTCATGCATTTCAATTCGCTTGTAACGTCATTTCAGCAATAACGTTCTTTATGCAATCGCCTAGAGGTGCTCTTACAGGCAAATTCTGTAGTTACCTTGCTTGTTAACTCACGGGGTTGATGTTCCTTGCATGTTGTGTTCTCCCGACAACAAACGTCGCGGTAACTACCTTTGCTGATGCAATTATATACGCGACATCAGTGGCGCAACGCAAAGGTTAAAAGCGACGTTTCCGGATCGAAGGGTCGGACTCCCTGCACCTGTCTGTGTTATCGTTGCTGTGCGCTTGAACGAGGCACTTATAAAGACGCGCACTAAAAGGGGCAAAGCAATCTCCACGTCCGTGCGCCCCATTTCTACTAGAGATTGCACCTCGGGAAATGAAACACGCACTCAAAATGCATGTGTCAGCATGCCTATACGTATTGTATCGTATTCGTATACTGTGATTATACCATGTACAGTACTGTACGATATTACTACAAATGTAGCCTATAAAACAGTTCCCAAGTACAAGTATTGTCATTTGTAACACCGGTCCATAATACACACGTCGCCACCAGGGTTGGTCCAAATTATCCACTGCATTCACGAGGCTAACTTCAAAATTTCCCAACCTTACCCAGTCTTATGGTATTTTTGAACCATAACATGAATGCTATTTATTGTGTTAGAAATTGGAAATTGTAAACTGAATCTAAATTGAATGTATTGAAATTGTGTGTGTAAATTATAAACGTGATGAAGTGTATGCACTAATTACATGATGAATTACAGAAGGACTTAAAGAAACAGGCTATGATGACCAGTAATGTGCAAAGTTCAAAGGTATTTCCACGACGAAAAGCACTCTGCGACAACAGGACACAAGACCGTACAACGCGGCAATACGAAGCGAAATGCTCAAGGTCGAAAGTTGAAACACGCAACGTCTCGATCAGAAATGAGGAAACTTTCTGCAGAAGAAACGGTCGGTAAACGGTCTGAAATAACGTTTCGAAGGAGGGACATGTAACGACAAAACTGTCCATGACAATGACAAACTAAAGAAATCATTAAAGTAAGGGTTCGATTGTGTCGACAAAGAATCACAAGCAGCGAAATACTCCAGTTGCGAAGTCGTACGAAAGGAGCTTAAAGAAGATGGTACCACGGTGGTGAGCAACTTCACTACTTAACAAAACTGTTGTTATCGTGTGCATAATCAATTGATTGTGGCAATTATGCACAGCGCAAAGTTATAACATGGCAAACAAAGCTATGATAAGCCACCGTCAACATATGCGTATATGTATTGCAGTAATTGCGTATGTGTATATTGAATCGTATGTGTATATCGCAGTATTTGTGTGTGTATATCGCAATATTTGTCATTGAGTGTACTAGAATTAGCAGATAATAGCTAGTTAGCTAGAATCGCTATATTGACAATTCTAGTAGGAGAACGTTTTGTTAGTAATCACAAGCGGTAATGAAAACAGTGTATGTAAGTACGTAAGCAAATGAGGAAGTAATACAAAGCTCATTTGTAACGAATCCGTCCACGCTAGTAAGCGAACGCTTCAAAAACAAAAGTTGACCAAACCCGAAGGGACAGTACCGATGGGAAATTACCTAGAAGAGTGTTCGAGAACTGTTGCAGTAGTAAGATGGCTAAAAGCTATTCCAATTCGGGCATGGAAAAGGCTTTTACACCAGTCAGCTAAAATTTGATGTTAAGATCAATGCTGCAACAGATAACTGAAGAGTTCTAAAGCACGAAAAAACTGGCATTAAAGAAAACGAGGACTTGGTCCCGATCAAAGTCATTGTAACCAGTCACGACTTTAGCTCAAATTACACACTACACTAGCCCAAATTACACGAATCACCCCAAGTGATATAGTTATACACACTCAATAAACTGCATTGAAAATATTTTCACTGTTCAGGAATTTTGAGCAACTTGCGCTTGCTTTGAAAAACAAAGATTTCCCGCAAAATTTTCACTGTATTGAATATATTTCTTGCCATTCAAGATTTATGAGCAACTCTGCGCTTACCCTGAAAAACAGAATTCACCCTGAAATTTTTCACTGTATTCAATGTCACGTTCAGGATTTTTGAGCAATTTGCGCTTGCCCAGGATTCGCTGTATTGAATATATATTTTTTACAGTGACGTGCGGTGAGGTTCGTGACTGGGAATACACTGTCTCTTTCAAACCCAAATTTGCGAGTGTATGAATTCAATGGAGTAGCATAAATTCACCACTCAACTGACTGCTTGCAGAATGACTAATGCTTATGCTTTCTACCCCATATCATAATATGTTGCACATATATAGGCACAATGGCGATTCTAGATTAGAAAAAAAGTAACATCTAGGAGGACCAAACTGAAGTGACTTGTCTGCCACTTGTTTAACGGCTTTACTGAAAACTTGAAAGAGTCTTACAACTTATGCATACGTTTTGAATGCATGCAGTGGTCCAATCGAGAATGCAGACCATCAGTGTGGTCGGCAGCTGCAGAGAATTTCAATGAAATATGCAAAGTAAAAGCACGACTGCGCACAGTGCTGCAGATCACTATTGCGCAACAACACGCACCAATTAACTTCATCCTCCCCAGCCTAAAATTAAATCGAACCGGAGGTTCAACGCACTGGCGAAGGAAGTACAAATTACGTTCGATACGAAGCACCAAAAACGACCGACTCAACACAAGGATGCGATGCAGCCACAACAAGCAGTCAGAAGCACCACAGATCACATTTGCACGACTATGTTCATCCGTAGGCGTATCTTAAGGGTCCTCCCCTTTGTTACTAAAATGCGACAGCCTCACACGGAATTTTCATGTCACAAAATCCTGTTTTAGTCCACACATTTTCACAGCAAGTTTTCACAACGGGACTTGTCGGTCACACCAGTGATGCCATATCACTAGGATAGAATTGCCTAACTATGTCGTCACAAGTCACAACCAAACGTTTTCATTGAGGCATCCAATATGTCCGCCTCCCTTCGCCGCCTTACCACTGAAGCTGCATGTCAGACCAGCTACTGATGTGATATAACGCTGCATATTCATTATATTATGCACAACGTCAAGTAAGTGCCAGTCTATGGAATGCGAGAGCATATAGTAAAAGGAGTACATATATTAAAAGTGTACACAAACATTACACTGTTACTGACATGGAGGTTACAGAGCTGACATAAAGGTGATTGCACGGCAAGCGCTCACCACCACAGTTTGTGACAAACTGCTCAATGCGAAATCCACCCGGTGAGAGGGTTTTAATCTTTCAGGATTTTTGGGGAACTTGCGCTTGCCCTGAACACAAAGTTTGTCATGAAATTTTTCGCTGTATTCGATATACTTTTCACATTCAGGATGTTTAAGCAACTTGTGCTTGCCCTGAATTCACTGTATTGAATGTATTTTTATCCTTCAGAATTTTGAACAACTTGGGCTTGCCCTGAAAAACAGAGTTTCCCTGAAAATTTTCACTACATTGAATATAGTTTATAGATTCAGGATTTCTGAGCAATTTGCGCTTGCCCTGAAAAACAGAGTGTGCCCTGAATTAACTGTATTGAATTTGAATGCATAAATTTTGTCATTCAGAATTTCGAACAACCTGCGCTTGTCCTGTAAAATCGAATTTTCCCTGAAGTTTTTCACTGCATGGAAATATTTTTTATCTTTCAGGATTTTTGAGCAACTTGAGCTTGGCCTGAAAACAGAGTTTGCCCTGAATTTTTCAAGCCGGGGGTCGGCTGCCCCCCTGTCGCGTACGCCACTGGCTAACATGGAGAAACTTCTGCTAGATTTAGCAGCAAATCAGTTAAAATGGCAACACTGCTGACCGCAATCTTATGCCTTTTGTGACGTAACTGTACAAAAAGAATTAAACAAAATTCTCTGGATACAGACAGGCTGTCTGGCCGGCCTTAAGCCGATGCAGCTCTATTGGACCTGGGGGCCCCGGGCCATGGTGTTTAGGTAGATTGTTCATTTTTTCCATATACCCCTTGCGCTCTAGAATTCAGTAGAAACGAATTATAAATCTCATTGTTAACAAACAACGTTTAGTTTAGAACCAGTGATGAATTTCCTCTTATCGATCGTTAACAAACGTACTAAGTTCTTGTGCTGAGGCTTGATATCTGTCCTCTACCATGGTCGAATGGCCGGCTTGAAACCAGCTTGAGACACTAGAGTGAGTGAAGTCTTTTCTGAAACGGGCCCAAAGTTTTTACGGCCCCGCGCCTAGGTCTTACATTGGGCCACGCCACCTGCTAGGGCCGGTCCAGCAGACAGCTTTCATTGAAAACCTTTGCTTTACTACTTGCATGAAATTTAGAAAAATACTGATTTCTTAGATTGAAAATTATCTTTCATAATGTAATAAAGAAGATTTATTGCGGAAGATCGTGGGGCCCGTAGCAATTGCTAAATTTGCTACTATTGTTATTCCGGCACTGTCACTGATATCATATTATCAGACTTAGTATTATAGCCTGCTATATGCAGTATATATAAGTTTTTTAGTTTCAAAGACTGCGATATTACACAAAATTTCAAAACATGTTTACATTTGTGAAGTGCGTACGCCGCCATTACATCCCTTAATTTTTTTGTTTGATCCCCTGGAATGAGTAAACTATTAAAAAGTCATGCGGTAGGTTAGGTATAACAGAGACTAAAAACCAGCAGGGATGAAAATTTGACAAAACATATCGGGTCCATATATGCATATGTAAAGAAAGCACACAAACAAAAAATAATGATGAGAACGGTGGGACAAGCAGAAAAAGCAAGACTCACAATCGACAATGAAAACAAGACCATTTCAGTTTGTGAGTGATTGATTGTGATTTTCAAGATGTCTTATTAATCCTTATATCTTCAAATAAGCTCGAAACAAACTTCTTTAATTTTAAATTTATGTGAACTTGAGGGGTGGAAAGGGGGGTATGTTTATGGTCGGCCCGGCACATAGCCTCGCTAGGCCACTGCACGAGAAGAATTTTGTGCTTTGGATGCGAGGCTGAGTGGTTCCCGATCATGCACATTAATTTAAAGACAAGTGCAGCGGCAGTTCTAAACTGGGCTGGAGGGTTCTAGAAGCGGCAATCGTGAAGTATCTTTTCACAATCATCGCGCCTCTTGCAGTGGTGCTCCTTTCAACCAAAAGCCCTACCCCTTTCACTGGAGTCTCACTGACAATCACACATCATGCATGAAATGTTACTCTTTTTTGGCCAAGGTGTATTGTTTTAAAGCATTTCACCGTTAGGATTATGGTATATTTTAATAAATAACCTTTAGCAAATGTTATTAATCGTCATTTTCTTTATAATCAAACAGCATCTGATTGCAGTCATACAGTTTTAATTTGCTCTAGTGCACATGCCCAATCATTTAAAACCAGTGCCATTGTGTGTCCGGTGCCATTTTGAGATCCAGTGCCATTTTGTGTCCGGTGCCATTTTGTGTAAGTTGTCACAACGCTTAATTATATCAGTGATTCCACATTGTAGTTTGCGTGTAAGTTGTTGATAAACCCACAACGTTACGTAGAAGTCCTACAATAAATCTCGTTGCAATTACAGTAAACCTTAATTAATTTTAATTACCCAGGATAACATTTATATCTTCGTACTAAAAATAGAAGTAAAATAGTTGTTATTACCAAACATGTTTGAATGATGCGTTCCTAATTTTCTAGAACAGAGGTTCCCAAACTGGGATCATGTACCCCTAGGGGTACATTTGCCTATCTGAAGGGGCATGTTTAATGTTAGCATTAGAAGGGAAAAAATATCTTTGTACATTATTTATTTCGAATTATTTATACATATATCAGTGATAAATATTTTCTAAAATCATGATATGCTTATTGGTAAATATATTTTGTTATTTTCGTCAGCCTTTTTTTCATAAGAAGATTTAGGGGTACACGCTCATCTATCGAAATGCTGAAGGCGTACATGGTCCGAAAAAGTTTGAGAACCCTTGTCCTAGAACATTCTAACCATTGGGAGCGCTATATTGTTTGCCTGTTTCAGTGGTTATTGGTTGTTTTTCTTGGAACAATATGTAACGCGTTATAAAAGTCCCAGATATTATGAAACTTTTTCTATGCATCAAAAACCAATTGGCCATAAAAGGTTTGTGCCATTAAAGGTTTGTGACATAAAAGGTTCGTGACAATTTATGTAAATTTGAGCAGTTTTCTATTTATACCATGATTCTTTCTGGCGTAGACATCCACAGTCCAAAACCATCATTTTTTAAAGACCTGCAAATGTCCGTGACTTAACTACACAAATACTGCAGCATTTCGCGTGATTTAAGTCAGGTGTTCATCAATTTGAATTTCATTATTAAGGCCACCAATATCAGAGAAGCTCGTTTCAGGGTATTTGTCAAGATAGAAGTTAGGATTATATCTTCTGGAAAGCAATATGTTCCGCGAGAATGTTTTAACTGCAGTATTCTTCGAGAAAAAATAACTGGAGACGACATATTCTTAGAAGTTACATCCTCCTGCACTTTGCACAAATACCATAAGTATGAACCCATGCCTAAGCATGGGCATCGGAAGGATTTTTCCAGGGGAGACCACTAGGGGATTTTCTCTTAATTTTATCCATGGGGGATCCAAAAGTGGTGAAATTTTTTTTTCTACTCAAAGCGAAGAAAACAATATTTTTTCCTCAAAATTTCAAAATCCAGGAGGGATCAAGCACCCCTGCCCTCCCCTTCCGATGCCAATGTATCTAAGGATTACTTTGGCGTTTAGCATGATCCCTTTATAGTTTTTTCGTGCAATTTATTACCTTTACTTGACAGTTAAACATCATCCAGTTGCTACAATGTCGAGTCACTCTCGCTACAAAACTACTTAGTCCACAGATTGCACTGGCTGTCTTTGCCTTTGTTCATCACAAAAGCTTTTCGGATATGTTAAAAATCTTCTTGATCAGTTGCATTTTCTGCCCCCCTTGTGCACTTTGTTGCCTTGGCTAATTGTTTGAGTTTTCTTGGAGAATTATTAATTATTGTTATGTCGATGGAAAGTTCAGTCGCATATAATTCGTTGCTGAAGGGTCGCACCCTTTCTTCCAGCATGCTTTAGTGAGAAAGGAATTTTGATCAGTTGACTCAAGTTTTCTACAAATAACATATTTTTCAAACACAATACAGTGGAATATGCAATTATCTACTCAAACAATTCGTGAACTGTTGTTTGCAGTGTGGATTTTATACAAGATCTAGAGTTTCGTTTGAAATATTAAATATAGTACAATTGGTAAGAAATGACACAAAATTACTTTAAAATTCCAGTCAACTTCTATCAGATGTTTGAAATACGGAAACTAAACTGGAAAAATGAGGATGAAGTCACTCCGTTTATCGAAGAGTATAACTCACCTCGTAGTCCAATTGGATCCATATTTGGTGAGTGTCTTCAAGAAGTCACTGGAGTTGCTTTGGGAACTATTCACAAACCTGATCCATCTAGTCCTTGCCGGATTGGGGAATACCTGAATGATTTGCCATCCTTACCACTTTCAGAACGATTTCTTCAATGGTTCGAGAGCGATTTGCATGAACGTTTGAAGGTCAGGAAATTTATGCTGGCAGAAATGGTAACAGTGCATCCTGATTACACAGGGTTAGGTATTAGTGACGCAGTTTTGGGCAACATAGTTGATGCTGCTATTCAAGCCGATTGCGAATCATTGTTGTTTCTAGTATTTCATTTTATATGCAAAGGAAGCTAGATAAACTTGGATTTCCTGTATTGAAGGAAACAAAATATTCAGACTGGATTGACCCAAAGACTGGCAAAAAAACTGATTTGAACCTCTCACCAATTCATTCTCATGCTAAAATATATCATATTCGTTCGACTCCATCGTTATGTAAGAGAGAATTAAATTGTAACAGTTGTGTGAGCAAGCACAGAAATATTCCAAAAGCTCTGCTGGCAGTTTAAACAAGTTTGTCTGCAACAATGCTATCAAAAATTTCAGCAGTTGTAGCTGGAGAAGTTACAGATGTCATTAAATCCATAGGTGTGATGAACAGGAATTTTATGTTGAGGGAGAAAGTTTTGCCAACCCTTTTGCCAAAATTTTTCCAATACAACTTTCTCCCTGCCTGTGAATTGTTTTCGTTTTTGCATAGGAAATGCAAATGTAAACAAGAGAACCACAACTAAGTTGACTTTATGTTTAAAGAACTTTCGATTGCGATTGGTCCTACCAGCATTTGCAAAACAACGGTATGAATTGCGCGTATAACGTGTTTGAAATATTTATAATCTGAAACGAGCAAGAGATAACAGTTTATCTCTTGTTATGACTATATCTAAGCACAGGAGTAATCACTCCCCTTCATTATTTAATAATACCCAGCTCTCGGTAACAGATACACATAAGCATTTAAGCTTACTATTTCACAACAGTCTCCCTTGGCACACTCATATCATACACTTACAGCAGATAGTGATGACCAAAATTGACCGTCTTCGTTCATTCGTCAATCTTGTGCCTCGCCATGCTCACCTCATGATATACAAAACGAACATATTACCGCCCTTTGACTATGGTGAAATAATATTAGGTTGTCTTAAAACTACATCCTTCAGTGACGTACTAGCTGATCTAAACCTCACAAGCCTATATTTACGCAGATAAATATCTCTGCTTTGTTATGTATCCAAATTAATTTTTGATATGGTATCCTGCCCCTTTCCTGCCAGTTCTTTCAGATCGTTCAAAGAATTTGTTCCGTATGCTTTACGTCACAACCAAAATGTTTAAATACCACTCTTAAAAATATCCTTGGCCTGTAACTTCTTCCTCCGTAAGGCTTTCAATTTGTGGAACTCTACCACTCTAAATCAAATCTTCAGCCAACAACTTCATCTTCATGAGTCGTTTAAATTCCCATTATCAGATAAAAAAACTAATCATCATTTGTTAGGACTCAATCCCGATATGACTTCCATTCACTACATGCTTCGCTTCGTCCATAGTCCGTTAAATATCACTAAAAACAACAATCGTGTTTGTGTATGTGGTGAAATGGGGACCGAATTACACCTATTCTTCCATTGTAACATTCACTGCGCAGCACGAACAGCCCTTCATAATAAATTTCATGATATTCTGAGCGAATCCAGCTTTGATGAACAGTTTGAACGCTTGGGTCATACCGATTTGTTGCGCTTATATCTATATGGTGGGCTTGATGCGCCGACTTCCGTTTCAGTATCTGTTTTTAACGCTGTTGACGAATTTATGAAATGCTATAATAGATTCTAGTAAAACAGTGTATTCGTTTTGCGTTTTATTTTTGTTTTTTTCTGGAGTTAACTCGCGTTGTATCTTGAAAGCTCGACGTGACACGACAAAATTGCACCAGTCAAGCTACTGCCTGTAACAAGATTGTCGTCTGCTCAGGTAACCCGGGGCCGGACCGACCCGAACACTTTCTTTTTTTGTAGATTTTATATACTTAGACAAATGATAGAAACCAGTGCTTCCATGACTTTTCCTGATTTTCAGAGGCTAATGGAATGGTGCTAGAGTTATTTCGCAAACATTTCCCTGAAAGCCTATATGGGAGTATATGGGCACCATACCACCCATGTTTACCTGATATGTATCAAATTTAGTACGTTTAACATGTCAATGCAAATTTCAGTGCAAAACCTATTTGGCCAGATATGACCACCGATATCTTGTATATAAAGAACCTTCCCGCACCATGACTTTATATGAAAAAAACGGGTGTAACACGTGCATGACGTTTTCTACGCCCAAACAAAAAAAAAACTTTTTTCGGGGTGCCCTGCACAAAATTTGTATGATATGAATGTTTCGCTGCGCAGATAAAATTTTGTTCCGAAATTGATTAACAATGGACAATTGTTAGTAAAAAAATAGTTTGGTATGGAAATAGGTGACGTCACGTGACTCTGGACCATGCAATCAAATTTCGGGTTGTGTTAGACCCAGCGTAACCTCACGTTTTGAGTATTTTCAAGGTTACCTGAG
>Ga0210059_1009493_pt1 | contig 15188 bp, 8 predicted proteins | sample Ectturendosymbi2_FD_188042 | JGI IMG/M metagenome (GOLD analysis project Ga0210059, IMG submission 188042) | Ecteinascidia turbinata endosymbiont from Florida, USA - Sample 2 (SPAdes) (version 2) | ecosystem: Host-associated > Tunicates > Ascidians > Unclassified | place: Key West, Florida...
CCGGCCCGCGAAGACGTTTTGACAATAATAAAAAATATATTTGTACGAAATTGATTTGGTAGAATTCAACATATATAATTTAACATATCCTGAAGCAATCAAATTATGCAAGATGTCCGGCCCTCGAACTGTTGTGTAATAGCTTATGTGGCCCTTGGACAAAAAAGTTTGGAGACCCCTGTTTTAGATCATAACTAGAAAATCGATCAAAGGCTGAAAAGACTCAGATTCTAGCCTAGTATCCAACGAAATACTTCCGTCTAGCGGTTGGGCCCTGGGCCAGGTAAAATGAGCCAAATTGGTGAAAAACCTACCTCAATTATGACGTCACTCACAAAAAACCCAAAGCCTAAAACTAAAAAAAAATTTTTTCATTGGAGACTTGAAGACTTGCTGAGTCTTTGAGAGTTTGAACAGCTTGCTGGCACAATTGCCTGGCGAGTTATGCAGCTGGTAAGACAACTGAAAACTGCTTGATTTAGGCTGATTTTTTGGTACAATCTGTTGATTTAGGCTGATTTTTTGGCATGATCTGCTTGATTTAGGCTGATTGTTCGGTATGATCTATTTCATTTGTGATGTGCAATGGCTGTGGTTAAAGTCAAGCCGTAAATGGCATTGTATGCTTTTTGTTACTTTTACTGTGAAGCAAACTGCAGGCAAGCTTGCATATGTTTATCAACCACCACTTTAGTTGAAACTGTTTTTGAAGCATGTAGGTCAAGAATGTTTTTGCATAGACATTAGCATTTTTTGTCTATTAAGAGACAAATTCTTCATTCATGGTCAGTCAGACTGAAAATCTTATGGCATTTTTTCGTTTGTCCTATGTAACAGCTCACTAATATACTGTGCTGTAGATTCATGTAATCTGACAGTCAGATACATAAATAAATCAAAATACCATTTAGATAAATATCACATTCACATTGTAATCATGTACTACCATTGTTTGATAGCATTGTTTTGTTTTGGAGCTAGAGTTTGATCTCCAATCCAGCATTTGTAGACACAGAATCTGTAGCTGAAGTTGGATTCAGGTCTCTATCTGAGTCAAGCAGTAGAAAATTGGACTTGTGCTTTCCAAGCACTGGTAGCACTGGTTAAAGCTATGTTGAAAAACTATACCAAGCCGTGTTTGGAAATTACTGCTATTTTTAATTTATTTTTGCCGTGCAACAAAATTCTTGGATGTTTGGCAAGCTTCTAAATTTTACTTAAGTGTCTAATGTGTCACACAGGTAGCGAAGGAGAAGGATATCATAGCCAGATTAGCAAAGAGCCCAGCAAATGAGAATGCTAAAGATCAGTCCTTTCAGGTAATTTACATGCACTTTTCATATTTGTTAAGTTTAAAGCATCTTCCACTAAGTTTGTGCTGTGCAATGCTTCTCTTTACTTTCTAGAAAAAAGTAAAAAGTTTACATAAAAATTAAACCTTCGATTACCAGGATTTGGTGTCAATTCCAATATTTAATGTTGCAGTGTTTCATATACATCTGCTTCCAATTTCATGGTAAGTCACAAAATGTACTTGTGTTTACAGACTATTTGTTTCTGCAGACATTTAAATAGTTAAAGAACTTAATCAGTGAAAATGTTTGTGAATTGAAGTGATATGGCAGACAACTGCAATGTGAGTTAACTTGCTTGGTCCACTTTTGGTGTGAATGTCAAAATGTTACACTCACATGAAAAAAGCAGTTTAGAGCTAAATACTGCACTGTTGTTTCTTTAACCTCTGCCAGTAAATTCACTGGGTGAATTTGAATCTTTCAGATAAATACACCATGCGTACATTGACCAGCATTTTACTTGACTGTAATAACTCTCTTCTTAGTTCACACATTGTTAAAGTACCTTGTAGATATGCAACCAACTTGTCAGAAAAAAAACGTCTCTTGTCAGAAAAAATATTTTTTTGCAGTCATATACATGGCTGGACTGGTGATGTTTTATAAAGGTGCGTGCTAGAATATTTTCACTTTACATTCTATTTCTGTAGATGTTTGTGCAAAACAACAACCAAATGAAAAAGAGATCCGTATTACTTTATGTGTTATTTCCACAAATGTATGTCTTCAATAAGGATCAATTGGTGTAACGAAGATGAATTTTTGTGCCACCTGCAGACCAGTACAGAAACTTTGAGTAAAATGGCCGGCATCAGGTGCAATTCCAAAATTCGCCTGAAGTTTAAAAAGAGGACCTACACATGCATGCACAAGATGCGCACGTCTTTTGTGTGCATCGTGGGAGCAGCATTTCAAGATTTGGCATGCCTCACCTTAACAAGCAGCTAATCTACAATCAGTGGCAGCTTGCGACTGATTCGTGGAGGTGTTGTTTCTTCAAACCTAGATTTTACAAAGACCAAACAGCATCACATTTTCCATAGCGGCATGGACTGTTATGATGCATGACATCTCCCTTTCTACGAACTAATTGTGAGACTATTGTATATTCCCATACTGCAAGACATTCTATGGGATGAATAACTGGTTGAGGCACTGGTATCTTTAAAGTTTAATGCACATATTAATCTGGTGTGAGTAACAGTATTCAGCTTGTTGCTTGCTCATGTACAGCAGTCTACCCTTGTCACAGTCATTCAGTAAATAAGCATGTTTGTTTCGCAACACACTGGTGGTCTTAAAATAACGCAACAATTTACCAACTGCAAATGCCGCAGTCACAATGACTCAAAAAATCGAGCTTAGAAAAAAACAAGCGGAGCTGTGCTTTGTATGGCAATTCACATGATTTGAAAACTTTAGGAAGTCCTTGATTTCAGGCAACAGCACGTAAATCTGGGCTTAAGTGTCTCCTTAAACACCCAACACTCGTGTGAAGCAGCAGGTCTGTGTTCTCATCATAATTGTGCGTCAAGTGAGCGCGGAAAAGCCTTCAATGCAGTCTTCTAACGCGAACATAACAATCTTCATCGAAATTTCCATCACTTCTTTCATGTATCAAAAGTTTCCACGCAAAGCTTCATGTTGAATTATACAGTGATAAAATTCAGGATACCCATTACCTATCTTAAAAAATGCAGTAAACCTGCTAGTGTGACTCATGGCAGACACACCATCATTTGTGATGGGGATAACTTAGCAGAGCAGCAGTTTTATCTCGTAAGCAAATCCCATGAAACCATTTAAAATATTCTCCCCCCTGCTGTGTCCTATTATTGGCAAAATAGTGACTAGCTCTTCGTTGGTGCGCATGTTTTCAAAAAATATCCAGATGTAAAAACACACAATTGTGCCACATCTACCATGTCAATCAGCTCATCAAATTGCAAGGAAAGGCACTGATACGCTTCAATATCCTTCCTCAATCGCTCCTCTACATCCACAGCCATTCCCTCACATCGCCTTGTGGTAGTATTACTGGAAAGTTGCACTTATTTAATGGCCCTCTAGATCTGTGTACATTTCAAAAGTCATCAACAACGCTATCCGCTACCTTCAGAGGCTTCCTTCACAATATCGCTGTTTTTGAATGGTATCATATATTTAACAAGGACGTGACTGACGCGACAGAAAACAATACTTGCGGACTTAACCCTGGGTTTTGTATTTGGTGAAGATTGACTACCGTGCTGCAATCTGTGCTTTCAAATCCTGCATCGAACTTTTGTGGCGCGTAAATGCATTTTGGCAGGAAATCTGTATCACAAATCCCGTGCACTCTTAAAATTACAGCTCCTGATCATCTTTTTGTGACAAACAGTGTTTGAAAGAAAATAAAGAATTTTCATTCCACTCATTGAGGTGAAAATGGTAGGTCTTCGCTCGTTTCACTTCAGTTGTGTTGACGTTTAGAGGGCATAACCGCTCTCATCGCTAGCGGCTAATGCGGTTACCAGAAAAAATTATCAGAAAGCGCTCAATTTAGAACCCTAAAGCTGTCATTTGTTTGAAGACGCTTGTCCAAAACAACGCCCAATCTACAAATACAGAAACAATTCTTACGAAAATACAGCTTATCGTTGGTTAACAACTTGTCTTGCTTGCAAAAACAGACACAAATCGCGTTGCAAATGGGTCGATTAATCAGGAGCCATTGTAGGAAAAAAATTCCTTTTTCATACATCCCCTGCGGTCGACTTCGGGGTCAGTTCGCGGCCTTCCAACAGACCGCGATCGACTGGTTAGGCACCCCTGGGCTAATACGTCAAGTTGGCTCCGATAAGCTCTTTAGACACTCTTACCCTATGTACCACGTTACGAATCGTTTTCAAACTTTGTGTTCGGTTCTTACCTTGCATTGAAATTTGCGACAAACCTATATTTGCACCAGTTAGGCCTTGTTTGTCCATGAAAATTTGCACTTACAGTTAATAATTTTGAATCTTTTTGCTGTTTTGCATCTGGAACCGTCCACAAGTGACGTCACCCTATTTTCAAAAAAATATTGCCCCTTGTTAGTAAAATGTAACTTTTTATCAGAGCCCCTTGTGAATATAACGTCACAAGTTGTTGCCACCACAGCGATTCGAAATGTTCTGTCTAGCTTTGTTGTTAAGCTTGGCTTGTAATTAAGTTGTTTTAACTTTGTCAATTCATGAAATCACTGTATATGTGAGCTGCATGTACACTACTATGCTTGAAGTGACAAGTAAGCGATTATCTGCGTCGTTTCCTAGTATGCAAAGACAATCATTCTGTTGCAATTTTATTAAATCCTACAACAGGAGAGTTGTTTTTCGAGCAGAGCATCTTGTGGGACCACTGCAATAAATTACAAAACAATAACGAGTTGGACCTCGTTATTACATATCTTCAAATGTTGTTAAATAAAAATATCTTCAGCTGGTTTGTCAACCTGCGTGATCATCCGTGGCCGCGCTGAGATTTACATAAAAAATTATGAGCCCGATCGGTTGGCATTATCAATGCCAAATGCCAGTTCCATAAAGCGTTTGGCACGGGTACTAGCACATCTGTGATGTCTGAAGATCTACACGGCAGAGCAAATGTGATAAGGAAAAAACTGGCATTGAAAAAAGTAAAAGGCTAGTTGGGCTTGCATTTAATGCCATATACATTATACACCCTGACCATATTTGAGTGCACTCCCACAATTTTTATATTGTAGTTGTCACAGTGGCCCAGTTAAAGTAGTGGTTTCGGAATCACTTAATTTTCAGCACAATACAGTTAACTTTTGCCAAAAAATGGTCTGTCGTGACTCGTAGCAGTCGGGCAGAACTTGGGTTGCACCCCTGAGTGCCACTGAAGGTAATCGAAAAAATATTTTAATTTTATGTGGGATGTGCGCACGTTGTACAGAAATTTTGCGGAGAACGTGCATCTGCTGCTATTTTGGCAGTAAAGAACAATGTTCGAAAGTTTCTATTACTTAATGCATTTTCTAAGCTGGAATATGCACAGCCGAACAAAACGTTGTTCGGAGTTGGATTCGAAATGTTTCAGCGTTTTGGTTTATTTAAAGTTTTATCCGTGTTTCAGATTGATGCAGCTTGGTTAAGTGGTCATGCAGTGGAAATTGCGCATATGTTACCTGGAGGTATTGATGTTGTCGGTGTTTTTATTATAGCCCCAGCCAATGAGAATGGAGAGTTTAAAGCCAACGCTAAAGAGGTAGGTGCGGATAGCTTGCTTTTGTGTAATAATTTGTCAGGCGTGCTGTGCTAACGGTCCTACAGTCATCTTTTTTAGGTAGTTGTGATTAAGACATTCATGCTTTTATTTTTGTAAAAAAGGTGGGCTGCACTGTTTTTGTTAACAGGCATTAATATCATGCTACAAAGCCGTGACACGACTGCATAAGCTGCTTGGAGAAAATTCCAATGAGAATCCTGTGTTTTGGAGTGCTATCCATTTTGACTCAGCCACAGGAAGACCGCTCTTCTGTAGACAGTTCGATGTTCTTGATCACACTGTACGTAAAGTCAAGTGTTCGTTGAATGTTGGTTGCTTAAATTGTTGTTTTAGGCCAGGGGTGTTCAAAGTTTTTTCAAAGTGGGCCAAATTTGATCATGTGAAGGCGCCCGCCGGCAAGCAGTGTCAGGTGAGTGCGGACGTTCCTTGGTGCAGGTTAGCACCGTGCAGGCATTTCGCTCAGGGGGAAACACTCTTTGCGACGGTTTTTGTGTTCATATTCGCTCTCAGCACATCAAAACACCACAGAAACGTCTTAAGCTGCGAGAAGTCGATACAGAAACATAATTGAGGCTATAACAAGCCATAAACAACACAACCTGAAAACAGAACCGCGTGTCATGTGAAATGTATTCGCGGGTCGCTCTTCGGGCATACTAATATTGACGATCCATTCAGTTTGTAACATCGTTGTTGCTTTGCAGTTGCGAAGTAATGCGATTTTGATGCTAAGTGACTGCAGTTGTAACAATTATTTCATACTAAGGTTGGCCAATTTTTGTTTAGAAGAATACCTTTTGTGTTTACTTTACTCCAGATCGTCTGTGATTCCATTCTGTCAAAGTGTATCTAGGCCAGTGTTCTTCAACAGGGGTTCCGCGGAACTCTAGTGTTTCGCAAAACATGTAGTGAGGTTACGTGAGTTTTAAGCGGGGTTGCGGAGTCGTAAGCAGTGGGAAGTTTTCGGGTGGAGTCGAAGTCGGATTACTAACAACACTGGGAGTTGAAGTCCGATTTTTTGTCCGACTCCGACTCTGGGTGTCCAAGTGGATCATTTTTTTACAACACACTCCCAAATTGGGAATTCCTGTTGAAATGGTACAATTTCTTTTGAAACTTTTGTTGAAACAGATTTCTTGCTGTGCACCACGATTTGCATTGATTTTACAAGCCAAATTTCATTCACTTTATGTTAAGGAGTCGGAGTCGGAAATTTTGGAAAGGTTGGATATTTTACCTCCGACTCCACAACCCTTGTTTTAGGGGTTCCGTGAGGGTTCCTCGTTTTGTAGGGAATTGGTTTCTTGCTTCAGTATGTTGATGCGTCATTATGAAATTTGTTAGATCACAGATCACCGTACCGCATTCACACTCTAAGTAGGCCAGTTAGTTATATCGGAGGTTGTGTGCAGTTAATAGCCGAAAAAGAAATATTGGTAGTTTTACGTCACTTGTTCATTGTTGTGTAATTAAGAAGAACCTTGTTGCTGCATCAGAGTTATACGATGTTGCCGATGTACAGTTTACAGCAGACTGAGTAGAGAGTATACTACAGACCTGCTGTCCAGCCTTTGTGGGAATAGAGTAAAAACAGTGTAAAACCCAACTTTTTACTGTTTACTCAAACCAGGTGAAGCAAAATAGCATATTTTCTTATGTGAAGCGCAATAATAACAACAGCGAAGGTGTGGACGGTAATGAGCAATGTAGTTCAAATGTAAAAGAGGCACCTCCTCCGAAGCGGACCGAATAGACAGTAATTCAATTGCCAAAGCTAGAAAACGGGACGACACATCTTTACGATACGGGTTCTTTTCGTCGCATGATCAAGTAATTCGTGTTTTTCAAATTTTTTAAAATAGGGGGTTCCTGACAAACGCGAAAGCATATCTGGGGTTCCACGATGACAAAGTTGAAGAGCACTGATCTAGGTGATGCAAATCTTATGTGTTGTCATGGGATTGGGAATATTTACGAAACGCATCCGTCATTTAATCTGTTGTATTGGCTTCACTTTGTGAAAAACCTTGCGTGTACATATCGTTTTGTTCTTATTTTGTAAAGTTTGTAAGGTCTCCGCTGTGATTATTGAAATGTTTTTGCCCACTGCCATTAATTTTTGCTTGAAAGCTGTCGATTGCGATCATTTGCTATTCCATGATTCGAGCGACCAACATTGTACCTATTCTATAGAAAAGCAATTCAAGGTTACTATTGTAGACAGTATCTGTGTGGTTATTGCGACATTTAATGAGATTTTACCGATTTGTTTGTGGGTTGACTCGGTGCATTTGTTTGCGCGTAGAGCTTCAACAGTAGAACAGGCAGTGCATTAAAAATGTTTTCCTTTCAAGGACGCGTTGGAGTTCAAAGAATTTACTCATAACTCGATTCTTTTACAAAGGCCTAGTTGAAGTTAACGGTTCAATTGCTTCGTTAGACAGGCAGGAATGTTAACCAGCGAAGTTGCGAGTTTCCAGTCGACGTGGTTTTGCCACAGTGTTCTGCAAGTTGTTTAGGCTTTTTGGATTTGCAGGTGAATGGTACGATTTTGCGTGAAAAGTGCTGAGGATTGCTGAAAATGCAGTAGCTTAAAATTTCGGTTTTGCTTGGTTAAACGTACAATGGCGCAAGATATTTAAAACCTTGTCTAGCACACTATGTTCTCCGTCTGTGCAAAATATCTCATTTTTCCTCAGATATACTATCTAATGCACACCGCCCAAAGCCGACCATAGCAAAATCTCACTGTTGCAGATAAGCTGGTAATTACTTATACACTTCCGCTATTGTACTTTATCGCCGAACACTTGTCTCGCAGAGCTCCGGTAGACCATTTGAACTCAAGTATCAAACCCCTGTCACCCGGTGGAGCTGTGTTGAGGCTGAAGTCAATGTAGATTTCATCATATGCATGGAAAATATCTCAGATAGCTTGGAAAATCGCTTTAAGGTATGCAGTAGTATGTCTTTGCTGCTTCTGGTGATCTTGCTCTGCTTCTCAAGCATAGTCAAATTGTGTTTGTGATAATTGGGAGCAGATTACAACATTGCGCAAAACACTCATTAACTTGGTTAATAGTTGGCTAAAGCAGTGTTTCCCAAACTGTGTGCCGCTGAAGAGGCTGAAGTGTGCCGCGAAAGTTTTATGCGTTACAAAGTTTGTGAAGAGTGGGTTTTTATAAAGTAGGAGTGTTTGTTATAGTGTGCCGTAACGAAACAAAGTTTGAAAAGCGCTGGGCAAAAGGATGGCTTGTAAAATAGTTTTCGTTTCATGACGATGCTGGAAGCATCATTGTGGGAGCTTGTGTGTGTCTGATTTTGACCGACTTTTTTGCATTATTTTGAATTGAGCGCTCGTTGCTTGAGCCTGTATGACAAAGTGAGATTGTGTGATTTTATGACAGGATGATATTGGACATTGCTGTAATGATCTGTTGTCAAGTATCGTGGAGATAAACGGAAAACTTCGAGAAGAATCTGATGTTCTCGATGCTGAACCTGGCGGAGGTGGAGGAAAAAGTCGAAAGACCAAACCTTTGCCGTTATCGAAATGGGGGAAAACATTACAATGTCGCTTCTACCTACATCGAGATCCGTCCACTTATGTGAGTTCAGGTTAAGGTTTATCATCTGCACACTGAATTTTATTTTTCCAGGCACGTCGTGACTATTTTGTGAGTGCGAGTTGTAGGTGATTTGTTCTGGTTGAAGCAACATGTGTGATCTACAAATTTTTGTAAACGATATTTGCGTGATATTTTCAGACAGGCAAGATGAAAGTACTTGCAGATGGTTGGACAATACACGTGAAGGGCTCAATGTTCACTTGTGCTTATCTGCCTTTAAAAGCTTCGGTGGCTGAGGCGACCTGGGTAAGGCAAGTGCCTTGGCTGTTCGCGCCTCTGCTATAAGAGTATAAAAACTGTTTTGTTTTCAGGAACTCCGGAAAGATTTAGTTCTAAACCTGTATCACCGCGTCAACTTGCTGGTTGAGGACTTGCAAGATGCAAATGAACCACTGTCATCCGCGAGAGGTATACTGCAAATTCCTGCACGATTTGGTTGCAGAAGGTTTAACTGATGTAATCACTTCAAGTTTTCTAAGCTGATTAATTTTTTTGTCTTGCAGATTTGCTGCTACCTAAAAGAGTAGGTTTCAAGCCTGGTGCAGATGATTTTACATTCTTTGAATGTGTTTTCGCTAACGAACCTGTCGAAGACTGCATATCTAGAATAAAAGTAAGCGATTTCTTCGTTTCTTATCGCGCTTTAGTGACAAACGTCTACATATCGTTCCTTGGCTAAAGTTACCGTAGGAAGGCGAAGACGACAACCTGTTTTATTGTGAGTGATCCATTTTCTTTCGCGCCATGTCATTCATTCTTTATTGACGAGTTGTACCACGATCAGCTCTTCTTCATTGATTAAACTTGAAAGCCGCAGTTGCTTGTACGACATGAACCGAGCAGTGAAAGTACGTCATTTATTCCTTAAAGCATTAAATAACGTCAATGGATCCTGATGGGGGCAAGGCTGATATTACCATGGCAAGAAAGCCGGTGTCAACCAAAAAAGACTAAACATTCTCCGACAAAATGACAGTTAACGGTGTTGCGTGTACAATATGAACTGAGCGACGTCGCAAGGTCCAACCCCTATGGAATAGAGCAGTGTGGTCCAACTACAGGCCCGGCGGCCGCATGTGGCCCGCAGACAGAATTGTTAGGGCCCGCGAGCTTTGCAGTATTGATTGTTCGAACAAGCGTAAAAACTTTTATAACGTTAGACTAGATTGTAGAGAGCGTACGGAAATTAGTCAGCAAAGATAGGTTTCCCAAACTGAAAGATTCCTACTAGGTACAATAGTGTCAGAGAAGCCTCGACCACACGCATCCCACTGATAGAGGTTTGCAATAAACTGCTATTCGTTATTGTGTAATAATTTCATTGACGCACTGACTTTTTTCCTTTTCAGTTGTAAATTTTGTGAATCTGTGTTTTTTTCATCATTTTGTTGGAAGTGGCCCGCGAGTTGTTACGTTTTTGTAAAATGGCCCATAGGTCAAAAGTAGTTGCACCACGCTGGCATAGAGGAATAAGCAGCTATAACTACTGGGTTCCCAGTGGTTCTTTGGAATGATGGTGAAATGCTCTAGCGCAGTGGTTCTCTCAACCATTTTGTCCCATGGACCATCTTTTTGAACAAATTGTCCGATGGACCACTTTGCTGTGCTGGCACCTCACCTCATATACAACAAGTCAAACATGACAACCTAAAAATGGTCTTACATGATTTATTGTACGGTAAAGGTTACAATTTTCAGGAGCCTTTTATCAAGGATTAATGGAACCCTCTGTGAACCACTTGAAATTGCAGATGGACCACGTTGAGAATCACTGATCTAGCGTTTAGCCGTTGTGCCTCACCATTGCAGCAGCGTATCAAACAACAAAAGTCACGCGTTAAGTCGCGTCACAACCTTATATGGTATGAAAAATGGACCAAGCCCCGAAAAATTTCCTAGCAAAATTTTGTTATCTACTGTATCATTAAGCATAATCTAGCAAAGGAAAAGTAGCTGCTCATACTACGAAGTGATTTGTATCAGAAAATAACGACGTAGTAGACAATGAAACATTTTTTTGCAATGAAACATTTTTTGCACATGAAGCTGAAAAAGTTCTGCAACTCTTTCAATTTTAATATGGCTTCTTCTGAAAGAACTCGCGACGTTCTAAATGATTATTCAACGCAAAAGTTCGTACTATTAGAAAAAAACACCAACCTTACAGTAAAAGTTAGGTTTCTAAGATTGGCTATTTGTTCTTTGCGCTAGCTACAGCATATTGAACAAGGTTGCAAATTTTCTTTTGAAATTACAGGATACGTTGGACGTAGAAGTAAGTCCCAGTGAATTGCTGAACGACCTGGAAGAGTTTCCAGAGGTAGTAACAATTCGTAAGACACCTTCTGTATGTGAGGTTAAAAACAGTCAACCTCAAGTTGAAGAAAAGATCGCAGATCAGAAGAAAATTCGGCTGCCAAGTATCTTTGGTAATTTCATCTCTGTTGCTGTTTTTATCAAAATAATTTCGTTGCGTGAAGCTTACTTGGTCGTGTGTCTTCAGCAGTCATTTTGAATGCTTGTGTACATTTTCTGTTGGACTGCATTTTAGGAGGTCAGCTGTTTGGTCTTTGCACCTTTATTTTCTAACCTACTAACCTATACTACGCTATCAATGCCCATGTGACTGTGAACCCGTCTTAATGCTCTTAAAAATGTCACACTTAATTTTACGAGTCCTTTATAGATGCGATTGCTTCATCTGGTATTCACGGTTCCTATGCAGTCTTGAAAAGTATGGAAATTTTTTTGGTTGTTTTCCAGTCTGGAAAAGTCCGGAAAAATAATTTTCTTTGGGTTGTTAATATGGAAAAAATAATAATTTTCCAGACTTGATCTTTTGACATGCATTTCCATAATATTTTATTCAAGATTGATAAAATTTTACTTATATCGTGTTAAATATTACGGTGCCTGTATATAACCTGAGTTGGTCATACGCAAATGTTAGGTCCGGGAAAAGTCCGGAAAATGTCTGGAAAAGGTCTTGAAAAAGTATGGAAATTTATTTCCAAAATTGCGTAGGAACCCTGGGTATTACATAATTTGGCGTCACTTAGTGCTTTATTTCAAACCTATTAATTAGTCTATGTAACTACTAAGTTACATGCCTTGCGGGGCATGGACAAGATTATGAAATGGAGCGAACCAGCTCAGTCGATTGTTTTAATTTTCTCGGCGCATTTGATTGCCCAGAGTGTGTGTTTGGCTGTCGCGAAAAAGTGCGTGCGTGTGGGAGTCAGTTAGCGATAAGTTCTTGCTGCTCCAAAGAAACAAACCAGTGTCCATGCATGCTTTCAATTTGCTTCAAAGTTCAAACCATACTATATATTTTGCTCATGTTTTGAGCTGTTTATGTTAGTGGGCCCGGCTTCAACAAACAATGGGGTTACCATCTCTTAGATGCCTATTTGGTAATGCTTCTTTGTACAGTAGTTCTATACGTTCTAGCTCAGTCATTTTTGTTTGGTCATATAAAGTCATATTTTCTGAAAAATAAAGTCATATGATCAACTTTATTAGGTCATAAAAAAATGGCCCTAGCGATTAACCTACGAAAATCAGTGCTTTACGACATAAGAAAAGTTTAGTCTGTGCTGTAACATGAAAAATATAGTCAATTTGCATCCCATAGCTTTCTCTCTGGAAAAATAGCGTTCTAGGAACGGAATGCTGCAGTGAAAGAAGAGCCTTTGGTGTTATGAACTGAGTGCAAACGGAATATCTGGTCAGGTCTTGAAATTGCATTGCGTCTATTTGTCGCAATGTTAATGTAAGAGCAATTAATTTTTCCAGGCAAAAGTTACTTTTCCGTGCCTTGCTTTTTTCCACTGCCTTAATTGCTTGCATTTGCTGCCCCTTAAAACTACCACCATAGTTTCCACTTTTTGGCAGTCACGAGCAACAGCAGGAAAAGTTACGATAATTTCGTTTGTTTTTTACTATAACTATTATTTTAAATTTGGGCTAGTTTGACGAGATAAACAGGTTTCGAATCGATAAAAAAATGAAAAATTGCCACCACAGCTAATCCTTTCACCCATTTTTTCGCAGGTGCAGCTGCCGCCGCCTGTGCTGCGCTGTTAGCGGCCGCGATTTCTTATTTTTCGCTTGCCGACTGAATCGCGTTCATTCCTTAAAGTTAGTGCGATACGCGTGTGGGATCATTGCAATGAACAGTGTTGATGTGGAGTTGACGTCTGGTAAAAGGGTTTCATCGTGAAGACGGTCAAGGACAGTATGATGCGCAGCATGGACGGTGCTTGTTGAACGATGTGCTCCATGTTTTTGCTGCTTTGAACTAATGGTGAAGTTTCAGACTTGGAGCATGGTTCTAATTAAGTCATTGTCTGGATGGATATGAGATATGGTGAAAAATAAAATGTGAAAAAACATTTATCTCAAGGTTTCTCTTTTTAAGAATTAAAACGTTAATGACTTCGGCGCAAGCAAAGGATTTAGTGGATTGATGAACAGGCGAGAAGACTTTTTGAAAGAGACCTTATAGTCACCGTGATGCGGTCGTTCTTTGATAAGTTGTTTATTCGTTCCGTGTTAATGAATGGATCGGTGCAAGAATACATAAGATCTACTAAAGTTGTGAACCTATGCAAGAAGTAGAACTTGTGTCTGCGTTTCTGTTTGCATTTTTCAGCTGCTCTTTAGATCAGCGCTCTTCAACCGATGTGCGCGGTGCACCCTAGGGTGCACCAAAATATACGTGGGGTACACCACTAAGAAAGGGTTCACAAAGGTGCATAAACAAACTTGTCACACTAAACAGAATTTTTACAAAAACGTTCTGTTAGCAGAAATGAACCATTAACCAACCAACGACTGTCAGGATTTAACCGACACTTTGTACAATCTAAAGTGTGGTGCGTAAGCTTTACACTATATCACGCTAATTGCAATTACAGGTAGATGATTATTATTTGTGATTCATAAGCAACAGACAATGAGCCATTACAACTGAATTCTGTGGCTGAGTTACTGAATTAGGGGACTTGCTTATTTAGACCCGGGTACTTACAAGCATGGGCGCAATGAAGTTGGGGTCAAGGGGGAATTGTCAGTAAATAGGGTGCATGAGTTTAAGTGTTTAAGGAAATAGAGTGCATGAGTTCGTCAAAATATCATTAAGGGTGCACCGTAACAAAAAAGGTTGAAGAGCAGTGCTTTAGATTGTTTCTGCAAAGACAACCTGTAATCTATTTGTTCGTGTTACTTGGTCGGGATCTTAACGTACTTCTGAATCTGCACGTTTTTTAAAAGAACTTTGTATTTTGGTCGTTCTGATTGGAAACCAAATGTTGTTTCGCAATCGCTTTTTCGTTTTCAACATTTTGTAAGTACAGCAAGCTCCCGCTAGTACGCAACTTGAATCTTACAGATGTTATGTGTGCACTTCGCAGTTCGGCCGGTGCTTTAAGAAATCATGTATGCCTACAATACTTTGCGTTGTGAAGTCTTATGACGAGATAATGCCAAGCGTTAGAGTATGTGTGACACTGATGATGAGACTGGCCATAACAAAGCTTGCGAACCAGTAATTTTTGCCAATTCTACAAAGGAGAATTATACCCAAACGTGTTTCAGAACATTCCAAACCGAACAGCAAAATAAAAGCCTTTTCGTTCCAAAAAACACCTAAAAAACAAACCATAATAAGTTTTTTTCATGCTTTGGGGTTTGATTTACACAACCCCAGCTGTAATTTTAATTCCGGATGTTCCACGTACCTCACGTATTTCTTAATCTTTGGTGAACGCTTGCAGGACTTTCGTAAATACTGTATTCGGTACTTATAGCATAACACTGCAAACAGGTTAGTTTGGCAACCAACCTGTGGCTTGATCGAACTTAGTGGAGTGAAGCGTGGCGGCAGTTCCAGCGTGTCTTTTTTTAAATGGATTTGTAGCGGCTTCTG
>Ga0210059_1009494_pt1 | contig 15186 bp, 12 predicted proteins | sample Ectturendosymbi2_FD_188042 | JGI IMG/M metagenome (GOLD analysis project Ga0210059, IMG submission 188042) | Ecteinascidia turbinata endosymbiont from Florida, USA - Sample 2 (SPAdes) (version 2) | ecosystem: Host-associated > Tunicates > Ascidians > Unclassified | place: Key West, Florida...
ATGAACATGGTTGATGACTGTTCAAAACGAAGTTGGGAACACAGATATTAAAGTGCAGTTGGTTGGAGGGAAAACTGCGGTATACTCAAAAAATTCTGAAAAAGCCTAGTTTCATTATTGACACTTGTGACATGGAACCAATCGCAGCAAACTGCAGCCATATTTTCAAAATCATATTAAAGAAATGTAATAAATTAGCAAACAAGTGAAACAAATTTGAGAATAACGATTTAATACTTGCTTGTTATAAAATTTGTTACATCGCATTAAATATTTTGAAACTCGGGCACAATTTGATGAAAGGTTGAGTGTGATTCATGTATTAATTACTTTTCTTTTTGATTTTGTGCTTAAGTCATGACCGTGGGTTACCACAATTACTGTATAAGCACTCAACCATTAAGACCCAAATATTACGTTGTGATTTTAATAACCATGCAAGAGTGTGTCTCACGACACTGGATGCAAGTAGACCCTTAAAAATGTGTCTGAAAGAAAACGTCCCCAATCGTATGTCACATTAAATCTGTGCTGCTGGACCGTCTCTTGCGTCGCAATGCTCGTGGTATTCCCTTACGCTGCTGAAAAAAAGGACATGAAAGACATATCGTTAATATTCCAAGGTCAACACGAGAAACGTGATGCAACAGAGATTGTTTGTAGGAATCTTCGAGAAATGTTTATCAGCGATATCCGTTGACCTCGAGAATCGAAAACAGTTCATTTTTTTCATCTGAGTAAAACACGAACTGGATAGCAGGTTCTAATCCTTACTGTCCATTTGTTAAAAGACGACTCGTTCGGACAGCTGGGGCGATGGAAAGTTCCTGAAGCGTTATGAGTTGAAATTTTGCTGCGACGTATTTAAATTTTACCTCAGCGCAGGGTGTTTATCTAACATAGCCAGTGTCGCGCAACCTTCATCAATTCTTTTTTATGTGTCTTGATCTTGGAGCGCTGAATCTTGTTTTAAAATGTTATGTTTTGATTCGCGACAGTTCAGACTGCATCGTTGAAACTAGCACTTTATAAATGCGCGACCTCGTTTCACTGGGAATAAAGACGTTACACTTGTAGGTTTCACGATTCTTTTTGGCCTTGTCAGATCGCTTGGGAACCCCAAAGGTACAAGAAGCCAAGCTGGACGTTTTGCACGTTGTTGTATAAGTGGCAGCGCCGGACTTAGAGGGTGCCCAAGGGGGACGGACCTAGGGCCCCCCACCAAAAAGGGGCCTCCACCATGCTATGTGTTCAGCCATATGTACGACATTGTGTGTGCCATCACGTAGTCATTTTTATTAGCGAGTAAAGTTTATTTGTAGACGCTATTAAATTATCGGCAATAGTTCACTTGTATATTTTTTGATATTGTGACGAAACAATTACTAGACTTATTGTTTTCCTGAAAGTCGGTCAGGTATCTGAATCTAGTGAATACAAGGCCAAACCACGTAGAACGCATTAGCCAACTTACAATCTGCTATTTTTGTGATTATAAAATAAACCGCAAAGTTATGTATCAATTTTTGGTCTTGCAGTTACTAAAATACATCAATGGACAAGGTACAAAATGTCGGTCTTAGCCACCACACATTCCGGCCCATGATTTTCTTTCTGCCGACATTTTGAGGACGTAATTACAGATTACCCTCTTTTTTGTATGACAGACAGTTTTTTATTATCTCTGTCAAACAGTCGCCTGTGTTTAGAACAGCGTTTCTTAAACATCCGTGAGTCACGGACCAATACTCCATCCTAATAGAAGTTACGGACCGCTTAAGAAGAAACTTTGCAATGAATATTCGAAATTAAACTTTAATCATCGAAGCAGTAATCGAATTATCTTCAAAACCTATTAACTCTTTAAATCACATTCACGGATCCCTTACGTTACGGTTTCATGGGCCTCAGGTTAAGAACTTGGCTTAGAACAATGCTTAGTGACAAACAGACTGAGCAAAGCATACCCTACAATTTCCAAAGTTTAGTCTTTGTAACTCCAAACTTTGTGTTAATTGCATTTGGGAGCAACCAAAATGTTCTCTCCAGCCTTACATTGAGTGCTTTTCAACTGAGTTCTTTTTGCTTCCAGAATGAGCATTAGAAGTACAGCTAACAAAATATACACGTAAGATAACATGAAAGTCACATGGGTATAATATTCTCCAAGTTCTTTTGAGTTTCCGTCGCAAACTTGTGGCGGCGCAGGTTCTATGTCTGAGCGATTACGGAGACGTAGCGTGATCGACGATGTTTTAATTCGTGAACGGAAAACAAGCTCGAGACACATCGAAATGCACAAATGAAGGGATCAGGCTTTCTCATACGCTTTTCAAACCGGCTCTTGCGCGAAAACAACCTGCATGTCCGATTCCTGCCGAGGTCGCGCGTTCGTTGCACCTTTTTCTGTGAAGTTGCTTCCCTTCTTACTTTTTCTGTCCCCGTTCTTCTTGTTGCTACCCGCGCGAGTCGGTATTGCCTTTACGCGGGCGCATCGCCCCACCGCGCAAGTTGCGTTCAATATAAGTAATGATAAATGCTTTGACTAGGCTGCAGGCCGAAACGAGGTCCGCTTCAAACTGTTGAAACAAGTTTTGTCGGGAATGTGTTACTTTTAAGTTCACAATGTGCAGTGTGAGTGTCATACCTGCAAGTAAACTGTCATTGCAAGGATTAACTCAATTAATCGGAATTAAACTGCTCACTTCAGGTTTCCTAGAAGTATTTGCTTCTTAGTCCCAATTTCCAGGGGGGGGCAAATAACCGTTTCCCCCCAGCCCTGCTGACGCCCATGCACACAGGTTGAAATGTTGGACAGAAGCAGTTAACCATCTTTCGTGGTCTCTAGAAACTTGAAAAAACCTAAAAATCATTTTATCGAAGCTAAAATTTGCAAGCTAACAGAATTAGTGATAACACCAAACTCTGTTCCAACATCAACTTGGCTATGTGTAGCCAACCATCCATCATGGAAAGCTCTTCATACAAAACGTGACAAAGTCACGTTTATTTTTGAAACCTGTCCAAATACAAAACCTTAAGACAAAAAGCTGGGGGTCATGGCATATTGTATCCCCACTGTCTGAAAACGTGCAACCAAATTGCGCACATGATCTCCGTAGACATCCAAAAATGCCAAAATATCCTCCTTTTTTCTTATTTTACATGTAGCAAAATCAGCGGCGTAACTAAAGGTTTGAGCCAGGGTGGTAAACTTAGATAAAAGGGGCCCACTGGCCACTGTACGGGTCCACCAGCCAACACTCAGAAAAAATCTTGAGAAATGGTGGTGAATCCGGATGTGGATGGCTAAACTAAAACCGTAAATCACCGGAAAATAACCCGAAAAACCCAAAGCAACAACCTACTGAAAACCAAAAAATGCCAAATCGAAATACAAGTTAAGTGAGAAACCGTTTTTTACATTTAGCTTGCCAGAGGGGAAGTTCGTCCTCCTGCCCCCCTAAGTTACGGTAAGCTATCCATACTCAACCGAAAAAAGGTACGAGCTGGTGGCGTAGCTTAGCTGAGGGGAGGGCCTGCAAGTTGTCTAATTGTTCTGTTTTGGTTGCGTTAATTCTCGGTTGGAAAGGCGGGAATGCTTTCACATTAATCGTTACATGACAATGGTAAATCTTTTTTAAATATCTCAATGACTTTGGCATTAGAACGCGGACTTTTGACTCCATTATAGGTTTTGTACTAGCTTTGCTGATGAACCGTGATACGATGATCAATGTAATGTACATAGCTTAGTGTAGTACTTTCTTGTTATTATAGCTAATCAGAAATACAATAAAAATAGAGAAATTCTTTCAAAATATCCCTTTTTCAGAAAAAGACTAAATAATTTTGAAGCTGAGTGAATTACGTGTGGTTACATTTACAAAGTTCGCAAAAGCGACTGTTGTGACTTTGTGGATATTGACTACCAAAAACTTTTTTCTCACAACGTAACCAGGTGGCTGTCATTTTATCCTACAGCTTGCCAAGTAGGTTTCAAATTTACCCAGCTTCACATTCATACTTCATGTCCATCGACAAGCCAACTGTTGTTCTGAAATGTTTTTTTTGGAAATTCTCTGAGCGAACTCTGTTTAAGATATTAAGACATTTGCAATTATTTCTAGTTGCTTTTAATGAGCAAGTTCGGATTATTGAGAAGTCTAAAGTATCATTTGTTGAGGTTGTATCGTGTTTCGCCACTGTAAAGGCAAGGATTCAATAGAGACAATCAGGTGTATATATCAAGCCACGTTAATTCAGTAACAAGAAGACACAGAGACTGAGAGAAGACAAGGATCGTGAGTGTGTATTATTCGTGTCAGATGTATTTGTATCGTACAAGTCTTGTGTTGCACATCTGGATTAATGGACCACTTTATTTCCTGAATTTAAATGCTTTGACTAGATTCTTCCGTTTGAAAATAAATGAATGGGAAAATGTTGAACCATGTGAGTAGCATCTGCTTGAGAGAAACGTTTCAATTGATGAAGCTAAACTGTTTGACCAACACCAAAACTTATTTGAGTTCTGCAAAAAGAGCATCAACCAAATGCAGTTTATTGTAAAATGAGGGAACATGAAAGATGGGCAAAATATTTTGCAACTTGCAATACCATTGAATTCTTCAGCGAACTAACAAAGACTGCAGTTTTACTTCAACGTTATGACACATTACGCTAATATGGAACGATTTTTTCCTTGATGCAGCCACAAACCTAAAAGAAAGAGAAATCTTTATAACTGAATCAGTTTCTATTCTATTAAAGCTGGTGTTCAAATTAAAATATATTTCATGTAATTACTTCCATAATATTGTTGAAGGCGATTTTACGTTTTAACGAAATTTAAGGAAACTGCAAAATATTCATGAGTTAAACAGGACAAGTACATGAGGATTTTTTTGAGTGTTTGACTGAAACATCGTTCACACTGGACGTCTTACTTAATGCTAAAAACTTATCAATAAGCCTAATTGTTATTTGACTTAAGTGTAATGCATTCAAGTAAGTGACAGTCGTAAGTTGTCCTCCCTTTTTGCGATGAAAATGTGGCAGCCCTGTTGAGCTTATTAATAAATAAACATGAACAAAAGAGGGATTGTCATCTTCACAAGTGCAGAGCTTATCAAAGTGGTTCTAAAAGACGTAGAAAAGCAAAAGAGGCAAAAATGAAAGAGAAAGAAGTTGCAGCCAAGTCAAGAAACATTCAAGTGACTATTTTACATTGGCAGTGAAGTCCAGCCGAGACATTTCTGCGGAACTTGTAAGAGGACAGAAAATCGAAGAGCATGTTGTGACAGACGTAGATCTACGTTACGATGACAATAGACCTAGTTTAACCAGCAGTGCAGCAGCAGAAGAATGTCAAGATGTATCATCGAAAAACACGGGAAAAACTAAGTGTGGGGCCCCACGGCGTCTCTGGAAAATATGGCCCCTGATCGGCGACAGCCCAGCTCGCCTCCCCTAATATCCACCCCCGCTCTCAATTACATACAAAAGAAAGAACTGACTTCGTTCTATAACAATATTGATCTGATTAAGAGGGGCCGAGGGCTCCGGTTTAGAAACCCTGCTGTGAACAGTAACTGTGGTGCAATGAAGAAGACTTTGAAGATGAATCGCTTCTTAGCCAAATTTTGAGCTTCAAGGCACATAAAATTTATATCACCGCCATATTCACGCATGTAGTTTTAAAAGTGTGCAAAAACAAAAATCTACGATATTGATTTAAGGCTACGCTGACACTAGAAACGAGGATAGGTTTTATTTATAATACCCACGGTTATCAGAGAGGAACTTGCGATGGTCTTGAAATGAAGCTTACATAACCATTAGGTGGGACACAGGGCAGTTTGATTAATTTGCACTGAAATACTGTATTTCTTTGGCTTATACTTCAAATATTTTATTAACCTGAACACTTTGGAATTGGGGGTGGCACTGCCCCGTTGCCCTCCCTGGCTACGCGCCTGGTGGTAACCGTATTGTGATTGCGGGCTACAAACCAGCAGCGCAGGAATTCGTGATGGAGCCAAGTTCATGTGCACATCGATTCGGTAATTCAAATTAACCAATACACTTTTCAGTAATCCTGACCATTCAGTTTACATAGGAAATCTGTTTACTGTGTCAACAGATAATCATCCAGTGATAATGTTCATTTTCCTCATTTATTCCCTGGTTTTATGTTGGGGAAACGTTTCCAGAAGTAATGTAACCATGAAATTTGCACAACTATATTACATTTCATCAAAAAATGCTGGGGGGGCAAAGGATATTATGCCCCCCCTGTCCAAAAGTTGTGGGTATATGTCCCTCCCCGTCCCCCCTTAAACGTGGTCCCTGTTACAGGTGCTTACGCTGTGATAAGCAGGTGCTTAGGCAGTATGTTAAACGAAGCCTCTATCATTTATAGTAAGATATACATTAGGCAGAATTTTTGTACAAATTGATTGTTTTTGCCCTCCGCGGCCCGTGATAAGCAATAGTTTTGGCACCCCTGCTCTACCATCTTGTAGAGAGACATGCGTAAAGCAACAAGCACCGGGTTTACCATCAACGACAAGTGCTCATGGAGCTCATTTTTTATAATATTTGTCAGTTTATGCATCATATTAAATCATGAAGGTAGCGTCTTTTCTTCCATTAATGCAGATCCCGTCAATGAGCTTGTAAAATACTGCTTCTTCTTTACCAATTATCATTACCAATTATGGATTCGTACTTTACTCTTTCTCTTCGCAACTTGTTTTTGTCAATGATATAGGTTTTGTCCAAATTCGTAATTAAGCTAGCACCTTGCAGTGCAGCATCTGCTACAGCTGCACTTGTCCTGTCAGATAGTTGATAATACTCTGACATCAAAGCTAAATTTGGCCTCTCCACCCTGTTTTGCTAATTTGGTTCTTGTGAAAATAATTCTTCCGAAGATATCGACTCAGTTTATGAATTTTGACTACTTTTATGAATTTTCTGACCAAATTTGTGAACGTTGACCTTTTGGTAACCTTTGTCATGTGGTTGGACGGTGGTTGCTGGTGGCAACCACCCAAATTTGTTTTAAAACCTGTTTTTGAGTAGTTTGCAAGAATTTTAGACCTCCATTTTTTCAAGATTTTTTTTCGGCCCACCCTAATGAACAACGGGTAAAAATGTCCATAAAAAAACTAATTTACAAGAGATTTGAAATAAACAGTTCCTTTTCAGTTTACCAATATTTTCCTTATTTTCTAGATTCGGAAACAAAGACACCACCTGTCACCTTTCACCCCTACACTTATGGTGAAACTTTTTGACTTGGAACAGTGCACGAGACCTTGCTATAAAAAAGAACAAAATAACCAATTCTATTTTTATTAAAAGGCATTTCTGCTCCTGCAGGCTACTTTATGGAAGGTCAGGTGAGAAATAGCAGCTTTTTCCGGACTACTTCAAACTGAAGCGCACAATACTTACAATCGATTATGCAGACGTAAAGTGAATGCTAAGGAAAAATATCAAGAGCAGCACTCAGCATTAATTACGTAACAAAATCTGCTTCAAGAGCTGGTGTTTCAATGTACTGTAAAAGTGGGCTGTTGTTTTGTGTGGAAAAGCGGTTTAAGGCAAAACAAATATCGCCGCACAAGTCAGCACGTGAGTTTGGTTGTGCTGCAAACGACGGCTTTGTGAATAAAACAGATTTGGTAAAATATAACATACCCCGATACAATCACATTACGTAAGACGTCCGGCCCTCTACATGTTCTGTATTACCTTATGTGGTCCTCGAACAACAACGTTTGGAGGCCCTGGACTAGATCATTCATTTTATGTGTAAACCACATAAATTTGAAGAAAAAAAACAGAAAAACAATGCAAATTTTAACTCTTTCATGGATATCTGTGGTGTTGGCTGAGATTCATGGTTGTAAATAGGTTATAGGCTGTTTCTGACTTGTGTTTTCTGGCCTGGATAGAAGCAGATTAATCGTCAAATCAACAGCACTGGGGTGGCTTAGAGCTTGTTTGGGGGTTCGTAGTAGTATACACAAAATGGAAATTGACTTTATCAGGGAGACTAGAGCTTGAATTTGGAGGTATTCATTGTGGATTTGATGGTGCCATCCCGACTGCCCCAACATCTATTGAACAGTGTCACACCTTTTCTTCATAATCTGAACTAGCAAGATTGATGTTTTTTCTTCACATCAGCAGTCCAATGTCGAAATATGTGAAACAGTATAGACACGTGATTGAAATTCTACTTATATTAGTGTGGTTAATGTATTTTAGAGCAATATGCTTTCAGGCCCAGTGTGAACCTATCATGCGACTATGCGATCGTTTTTCACGATAGCCAGCAGAGCTACCTAAAATGTGAGTAATGTCACAGCAAATATCTTTTATTTGTATTTTGTTTTTGAATTGCTCTTTCAGCAATAAATATACGTTCCACGTGCACGAAACTGCACAAGTTTCATCTGGAAATGTGATCGTCAGCTTGCTATTTATTCGGCTCCTAGCTCGGAAATTGAGTCGCCACTTAAGTGTAAAAAGAACCGTTCTACTTCTGAGCAGTTCGGAATAAATTTCAGTTTTTTTTTTTTTTTTTTTTTTTTTTTTTTTTTTTTTTTTTTTTTTTTTTTTTTTTTTTTCATTGTTTTTTCCGATGTGCGGAAATATCCAAGACACCGTCAAACACCAGCGCGCAGCATGCCTTAGGGCAGTGGTCCTCAATTCCCAGGTCGTTCAATTACAAAATGTATACTGGCGGTGACACCCGTCGCTTTGTGGGCGTGTGATTGGTCGGTTCTTCCCACAGAAGCACATTCCCTGAAAGATCGAATAATTCGACAAACAAAAATAGCCATTTTCTTGGCCAAGAAAGGTAACTACTTTTGTGTGATACCCAATGATTTTCCTAGAGAAGCTGGGGTATTTTAAACAAGTGTAGACTTTTTGGCTCCCCCAAATTTGACTGCCCCCCATAAAGTCTGGTCTGGATCTGCCACTGCCTGCACCAGCATTAGGCTACCCACTTTTCAACAATTTTAATTTTGGAATTTCAACATCATGCAATTTTTAACAAAACTGTTTAAATGAACAAAGAAATGATATAAAAAACAAATGGAAAATGTTGGGGTTCACTCATCGCCAACGAAAGGACACAGACACTCTACCGCCGCATGTGGCAACAGCGCCCCCAATGGACAGAATCAGCAACATTATGCCCAACGGCATGTGCTCAATGGCATGCCCAGTGGCCGGCTAAAGCCGGCCCAAACCTCTACTGGCCGTTTCACGGTGGCCTGCGGGGCCTGCCCTTTGTCCGCTTTTATTTATCATGTACCTTAATGATTTACCTAAATTATCTGCATTATATGCTGTAGTGTTTGCTGATGATATTTATCTTTGTCTATCTATTAAAAATCTTGAACATTTGCAGCATAGGGCGAATATTGAAATAATTGAAGTAGATAATCTGCTGCGCTCAATTAAATTGTCTTTGAATTACCCTAAACCCACATTTTAACTCACAAAATTTTTGAAAAATAATAGCAACCATCTGACACTTTTTTGTTCCAAATAAAAATTATGACAGCTACTTTCAGCGAAAACTTGTACAATTTACTTAGGGGCTTTGACAGACGTCTCGTTAGATTGGTCATCTCACGTGCAATCCATGAAGTCAAAACTAGTTATGGCATCTCCTCTATTCCACACAATTCGAAATCTGATGTCAATTCACGTACCAAAAATGTTACATTTTAGCTTTATAGCTTTAATCGAAAAACAGTACGTCGCGGTCAACAGTAATCTCAGATAGTTCTGCTGGCTCCACACCACGACCAAGCAAGGCGAGAGATCTAGTCGCTCCACTGGCTCATGGTCGACCTCTGGACCGCTTTCTGTGAGTGTAGCCAGCAGGAAGTGCGTCGCTAATCTTAAAACAGCTCTTCAAAGATAATTCCGGTAATGTCTTCAACAAACAATGCCGAGAATACCTGTTGTTGCAATACGAATGAATGGCGAAACATTTACTACCTGATGCATTCTGTTTAATTTTCAGTAAAAATATATTCACCTCATCTCTCTTGTAGTTCACGATTTTTTGGCATGCGTTTCTGATTGCTTTGCGTGGTTTGCAGTTTGTTGACAGACTTTATAAAGGCAACTGAACTATTTTATCTGGTCCTTATGTCAAGCCTGGTTCATTGTTATATGTATGTGTCTTTCTATCTTCTTTCATATTAAATAAGCTGAGATATTTCATTGTTCTGGGTCCCTACGACTCGATAACCGCAAGGTTTTCCAGTGCCGTGGCTTGATTTTGTTTTCGTTTTTTCCAAAATAAACAAAAAAGGCACTAGTTCGTTGATATGCTTATTGGCAAGCTGTTCCCAAGTACGACGCCGGTAGCGTCGTGTCGTGTGTGTTGGGGCGTGTGTGCTTGCCTCGAGTGTGCTAAAGGTTCGTATGAGGTTCTATTTTTTTTCTTTACTTGCTAGTGTTTATGTCTTGCGGACAAACCATCAGTCATCGAATCGAAGAACATCTTGATTTCTTGGGCTTCATTATTTTCAGTGACTAGCTAAATTTCCATCTAAGTGGTTACGTGAACAAACTCAACATGCGCTTTTGGGCTCAGACCCTGCCTCACGAGCATGGAGAAAGTTACTGTTTGGTGCGCATTGAATAATTATGGGCCATACTGGTTCGAGGATGCTGGTGGACGTCCGGTAACTGTGAACACAGAGCAAGACCTTGAATAAGTGAGACAAAAATTCGTCCAAGCACTGAGGCGGAAGTGAGGAGTGGACATGGATAATGTGATTTGCCAGCTGGATTGAGCAACACTGCATTGCTCTAATGCCTCACTCAAATACCTCCACCGTTACTTCCATTGAGACAGACTCATCTCCCGCCGTACGGACCACCCTTGGCCTGCACATTCTCCAGATCGTTTGGATGATTTTCTGTGGGGATACCTAAAAGACAGGTCTATGCTAACATCTCCCAAGCTAGTGATGCGCTCAAGAATAACATTCGAACAGAGATCAGGCAAATTCCCAGTGCGATTTTGGACAGGATCATTGCAAACTTCAGTGTACGAGTCGCCACATTGATTCAGCGCCAAGGAGCTTGGATCGAGCACTTTATAAACTGCTGGCCTGTGTTCGCACAGTGGTGGCGTACGAGGAAAAACTTCCACAACACAAAACGTACATGTCTTTAAGACAGCCTTATGAAAACAAAACTTGCAAAATATTCCTTTCAATGCAAAATACTACTTTATCAAAGATGGATACATTTTTGGATCACCCTGTGTATCACATTTTTCAAACATTAATCAAAAAATTTTTGTTTCATTGTTTTTTTCGATCTTTTACCTTAACCAATAATAATGTCGGCGAGCCTGGTCCATTCTCCTTGATAATCGTCTGAAGCCGTAGGCTATCACGTTGTGGAAGTTTAAGCGTTATCGCTGCAGGCGGCAGGCAAACCAGTGAGCAACGCAAATCTCACTTCTTTTACAGGAAACATTAGCTGAAAAATCTGAAGCAAACTGCAGAAAGACGAAAAGCAAAACTCAGCGTTTTTTTTGTATGAACAGTTTTATTGTGCGCAGTGGTAACGCAAAACTCCACTTAAACCTTTTGAACTTAATAGAGATATGAACGAGGCAATCAGCAAGGTAATCCAGACTTTTATTGCGAATACTTGCCAGACACAATTGTGCATAAGGTACAATTCCAGCACGAGTTTCATCATCCTGCATGCAGTAGAGAAAAAATCTACAAATTAAGCCTAAAACTGTCTCACCAAAAAGCTTTATGAGTACTTACTGGAAGTGTCATTGCAAGACTAACAGCGACGGCGACAACTAGTTTCCACATTTTCACATTGCGCATCAGATGTTTCGTCAACGAACCGATGCCGCTTTGGTGTGACAGACGAGGAACATGATATTCTTTGTTATCTGAGGAAAGGAAAGCTTCCTGATACCGTTATCGAACTGATATCGTCAGATTTCAATTTCTGAAAGCGAAAAAACACGAGCGGTCAACCAATCAAAACGTTCGCGAACTTGCATCAAGCAACCTGATAAGACTTCAAATCGACAAAAATAGATCTGCTCTAAAATTAAGAAATACGTTTCGCCACAGTTGACACAACGGTTGGTCAGTTTATTTGGCCCAGCGGTTACCAAAGTATGGGCTGAAACACAATCAAGGGTGTCGAATGGTCAAAAAATGTCACGCCGGGATGATCCAACTTGGAGTTGTGTATTTTCATCGTTACCACTGTTTGTCTATGTCTGTCTGTAGTGTGGGTACGTGAGAAAAAAGTGGATTGATTATGCTGTATTAAAAATGAGCTTAGTCGCGAGGCGTTCACCATACTCGGATTTGAGACGCGCTCAAAAAAGTTTGGGAACCACTTATCTAGCCATTCTAGCGTATGCGGTTGAAATATCTTTACAAAATCCATTAGCGTTTAAATACCACAATTCAATCGACTGGGAACAAATTTGCTTTAGTTCAGGGATGGGAAAGACTACGGCGCGCAGGGCAGTCACACGTACATGGATAGTACAGATTTCGAGTCTATGTATTTTTATCGATTAGATTAGAATTCTCGAGATTTTATTCCACCCGTTTCATTCGAAACCACATTTTTACTCAGCCGGAAGTTACCATTTCTGCCTTCGTTTTGTGCTAACTAACGTGAAAAGATTTTTGCTGAAGTTTTTAATGCGATGATTCATGAAATATATGCGTCCCCCGGTAGCAAAAAACGTTTGCAGTGTAGCCCTCTGTAGAAAATGTTTGTCCACTGCTGCTTTAGTTTCATTTTAGTCACACGCACTTTATCAAGAAAACAGATGCAAGCTATCTGTAAGAAGGCCTGTAACCTCGTCTTCGCGCACATCCCGTTCGTGGTGAATCGCACATTCAACGCAACGCCACCGGAGAGGTTGCAACAGCTTCTCAGCGAACGTTTGAGCTTCAAGGCATGAAAAACGTATATTGCCGCTATGGTTTTAAAACTATACGAAAACAAAATCTTTGACGTTCATTAAAGGCTATGGCTGATGCCGCAGACAAAGGTAAGTTATACAGTATTTGTAGCACGCCAGAGACATCAGAGACGAATTTTTGCGATGGTCTTCAAATGAACTTTACATCACCATTACGAGGGATACAGCAAGCTGGTGCGCCAGAAACAGCTGCGAAAAGCCTTTCTCCTTTTTCTTACTTGCCGTTAATGACTGTAAGCGCTTAGATACAAGTTTGTATTTCATTTCCACCAAATTCCACACGCAGCTTAAACCTCAGGTAAAGGTCAGCTATGAAATGAATTCTCCAGCATTTACACTATACACAACGTTTGACTAATCATGGACAATTGGTAAACCATACTGCTTTGATAAGCTTCCACTAAAAGCTGAAGTGGGATAGGTCCCTTAAGCAGTTTCGTTGATTTGCATTGAAGTATTTATCGGACTTACACATCAAAAGCTTGATTAACCTGAAAAATATTGGCTCAACTTTTGGATTCGGAGGGGGCAATTTCCCCCATCTGGCTACGCGCCTGGTCTGCGTTCGGCCCACGCTGCCGGAGCAGTCCTTATGAAAATGTTGGTTGAACTCAACGAAGAACAATTGTAGACGAAAAATACGTCCCTTCTGCCGTGGGTGAGAACAACTTCAAAAGACACATGGTCATAAACGCCACAAAAGAAATTTCATCCTGGTCTGAAATGGACTCCGTTTCAGTTTTGCCCTGTTGCACTCAATTCTGAGCCCCCGACGTAGTTGCACGAGGCAAGTTAAATCCATCCGATTGTTTGATAACAATCAGACATTTGTCACGTTGCTATCCCCCTGAGGTAGGTATGCCCAGGGCCGGATTAAATGAACGCGAGGCCCCGAGCAAAGGCGTGACCGCGAGGCCCGCCTAAACGCTTAGCGCAACTGCGTAGCTTTTCACATGCCCTCGTTTCAACTTTGCAGAAGCACCGGTAAAAAATGTCAAAACATCATACAATTTGGTAGCCTATAGCCTAACCTACTTCAGAGACAGTTGGGGATGACCATGTACGGCGGTTCGCGTGTGGTTAATTTGTTCAAACAAAAAAGATGTACGACAAAAAAACGATCTTTGTGGCCACATGACACTACACAACAATCCTTTTTGTCATATCTTCTCTGACTTCACTGCAAAAATCGTCCGTTCACAAATGTATGAAGGAAAGATATGCCTACACTCTATCGCAGATCAAAACGTACACCGTTTGCAAAAAATGTTCTCAACGAAATATCACGCAAAAGCAACTTGAACCGTAGTCCTGACGTTTTGCTATGGGAATTTTACAATAATCACACTTATTAACTGTTAATTGATCAAGTGAAGTTCAAGATTGCACAAAATGTCCTAGTTTTAACAAACGTACTCCTACAGAACTACAATTAGTGAGAGATGTCATTAACGGAGTATGTTACGAGCGTTATGAAAAACGTCATGAACAAAAAAAGGTCGTCCAAATGTTGTTGTTTGCGCTGCAGAAGAAAATTTGGAGGAGGAACTATAATTAAATCAATATTGGATTATCGTTTCAATTCTAATAAGCATAGGCCTATTCATATGTTTTTGTTCGAAACACAAGCTTTATGGTTCCTTTTTATTGTACGAATATGGATTTTTTGTTGCGTACTCTGGGTTTATTCGAAATCGCTGAATGGGAGCCCTGCATGTGACTATTGAACACAGACATCTTGGCAGATAATGCAGCGAGATAGTGACACTACTTATAGCGGTAAGCCACATATAGTTTTATACTGCGTTAAACGAAACATGGGTAAATCTGTAGCTGTGCTTCCACAAGTCTGAAAAATTCATTGCTAGCGTTAAGAGTGTGATCAACGTGCCCGAGTGAATAACTTAATCAAACGATCAGGGCCGGATTAAGGGGGGGGGGCAACAGGGGCAATTGCCCCGGGCCCCCCGCTGAAAGGGATCCCCCCGTGATGAAATTTATTTGTTTCAAATAAACTACTCGTTTGAAAAATTTTCATGATTCAGAAGCGATACAAGAACACAACTCTATTATATTCTTTTGTTTTATGAAGTATGGGACACACAACAACAACTGATTTTTCTACATCAGGGGTGGGGAACCTAATTACTATC
>Ga0210059_1009496_pt1 | contig 15185 bp, 8 predicted proteins | sample Ectturendosymbi2_FD_188042 | JGI IMG/M metagenome (GOLD analysis project Ga0210059, IMG submission 188042) | Ecteinascidia turbinata endosymbiont from Florida, USA - Sample 2 (SPAdes) (version 2) | ecosystem: Host-associated > Tunicates > Ascidians > Unclassified | place: Key West, Florida...
TTTGGCACTCAATGCTGGTGCGCGTGTTTGGCACTCATGGCTGGTGCGCGTGTTTGGCATTCCCTTGTGCTCATGGGTGTCCGCAGAGAGGACAAAATGGAATTCGCCACCACCTGGAAATTGGGACCAAGAACCACAACTTTCTAGAAAACCTGAAGTCAGCAGCTTACTTGACTTAATTCTTGTAATGACGATTTTATTTTCTGATATGACACTCACGCTGCACAAGAGCCGGGTTCACTGTTGTGGTGTCAGGTGGGTGCGGATAGTTCTAAATTGGACTTCATTGCGTAATACGTAAACTAAAAACCTGAGAATCCAAGTTCTTGCGAAAAAATGGAAGTTATTCGCGTACCACTTGGAAGATCTTCGCGTACTAGTGGTACGTGTACCACAGGTTTGGGAACTACGATTTTTTTAAAAGTAAAGCACCAAAAGTTTTAATACTGATCCAAATTAATCCCAACCCTTAATGAACAACACACATAGTCCAGGATTATTTTGAAGTAAAGCACTCCAAATATCTGATACTTGCAAGGGGCTAGTCACGAGACTAGATTTCGTCATTTCCGCGGGTAATTTTCGCTCTTCGCGCGATCGGACCCTGCTTGATTCGCATGGCTTCGCAATGCACCGCGCAGCAGAGCACACGGCGACGTTAAATAAACAAGGCTGCCGCGCGGTTCTCCGCGTGAAAACGCCCTAGTGTAAACCCAGCTTAACACTTAGTAAAGAATTGAGAAATGATAGTGAATCTCGATGTGGAGGATGTCTGCACTAAAACCAAAAATCAGCGGAAAACACTCCGAAAAAGTTCCAAAACACCGAAAAAACAACTATCTACTGAAAACCAAAATAACACTAAATACCGAAAAAATAAGCTAAGTGGGGACCTTCACTTTATATTTATCTTGCCAGGGGGACGGTTCGCACCCCTGTCCCCCGTCAGTTACCCCTGTCCCCCGTCACCCCTGCCCCCGGCCACTAATCACAGGCGATTGTTGTTCCACACCGAAGTAAGGTGGCTATCAAAGGGAAACTGCCTAAAAATATTTATGGAACTATTTGAACCACTTAGTGAGTTTTTGAAGGATAAATCTGAAATGATACTTGCGCTGCTGATGACCACAGATGGCAAAGTTTATGTGATCCACTTATCGGGTATTTTTGAGAAAGTTTGTTCTTCACACAAGCAGCTCCAATAAGCCAATACATCACTTTGGGATGCAAAAGCAAAGATTTTTGGATTTGTGACATTTCTCAGTTTCTGTAAAAACAATATTTTGTCGCTATGTCCAATTGTCTTGGTAAAAAGAATGTGATAACACTAAATAGGAAAATACTACAATTGCTGCACACGTGGAAAGGCTGACTTCAATGAAAGATTTCATGACTTGAAAGCAATGGAGTTCCCTTCTAACTTGACTCAACCACTTAGTAGATTTATCTGCAGTATCGGAGCAATGGTAACACGAATTATGTGAGTTACAGCAAGATGATGTCGTGAAAAGTCTTTTCAAGATCAAAGGAACCACGACGTGGCTGTCGAGGATTGCGAAAAGAAATACCCCGCCCCAGTATTTCGGCAAGGCAAAAACTGGTAAGTTTCCCGTCATCTGGTTTGGTCGAATGTGGACTTAGCGTTGTTGCGGATTTGCAGCGTGTTAAGGTAAATCAACTAGAAATCACCAAACGTTGTGATTTAAGACTGAAACTGACTAGAATGGTACCTCGCATCAAACAGATATGTAACCAGCATCAAGCGCAGAGCTCCCATTTAATAATGTTATTGAATATCGCAACGAATTTCAGTAAACTTTGCTATACGACAATACGAGTATGTACATTCATAATTCATATCACGTAGCAAACATTGTAGTGACGGAGCAAAAACAAATTCTTGTGACATGTAGTATTTCTGGTGGGGACTGAGATTTTTTCTCATTTTCTCAATGTTGTTAAGTTGGCCTACTTGAGCTACGCTTCTCACCTTAGCTTAAATCTTTAGTTACGCCACTGGTCTACAACTTAATTTCCCTGAAAATTTTCATACTAAACTATGTAAAAATGGTCACAATCAACATGGATTCAGCAACCTTACCAACATAACAGCCTGCTTACCCGGGCGAATAGTGTGGTAAGTTACCCACAATGCACTTCGCAATCATTGGTTCAGATATCAAGACGCTGTGGGTCGTGGAAAGTTGAATCTCTTTGGTGTATTGGAATTAGATAAATAAGAATGTTGAAAGAGGAAATGTGTGAAATTAGTTCTTGGTTAGTTCAGTTCTATTTTGTCTATATGCTATAACAAACGTCTTCAAGCAGATTTGGGGAGCCCATTTTAGCCATGGGCCACAGCCGCCATCTGGGCGGCTTTTTTCGGGTCTGGGTGCATATTTTGTAAATATAAGGCTTTTTATGGCAGTGAAATACATGTGGTGCTGACTAGGGGCCGATTGAGGGTATCGTTTCTCCAAAAACATTATGAAAGCAACTTTATTCTCCATGGTTTTGTACAATTCCGAAAACAGCTTATGCAATTAAGGCCATTTTGCCATCCATTGTTTTGTCACAGCAGTGTTGAGAAGCATACTTCATCTCTCTTACAGAAGTGAAGCAGCAATGAGATTTGCATAAAAACATTACTGAAATCGCCCCCATAACCCCACCGTTCCATGGTAATGTTTTTGCCACAGATGTTCTTGTTTGCCAGTGATGATATGCCTTTTTAGTCATCATGCAACTTTTCTATCTTCAAGCTTTTCAAAAAAAGATGTAGGAATAACAAGATATCCTAGGAAATGCTTCAAGATATTTGAAAAAACATAAAAAAACAAATCGTTTTTTTAACTCATACCTGGAACTCTTGAGCCAGCCTTCAGATTCTTTTCATCGTCTTCTGCAATTGCAGTGCTTGAAAACGAACAACTGAAAACAGTTGAAATGAACAAATCGGTAAATCATTATTGTTCTCAGTATTTGAATGTACAGTAAACCTCGGTTAATCCGGATTAGTTAATCCGGATCTTCGCCAAAACCGGATAAAACTGGTGGTACGAATGATTTCTAACGTTTTTCTTTATAAAAATATTCGGTTTATCCGGATTTTTTCATCCGGATCTTCGCCAATACCGGATATAATCTGCCCTTTTCACATCTCGTAATCCGGATTTTTCTGCATTTCCACGCTGTTGTACTCCGAAGTACACTGACTGATTTCTAGGAAAGATTCGGCAGCTTTCAGTCGCAACACAAGAGTGCTCACGACCACCAACGAACGTTTAGAATTATGATAATTACTAACAACGGCCGTAACTGCACGCAACATTCGGCTAATTGTAGAGACGATTATTACGTCACATACGGGCATAGCATATCACGTTGAACAGAACGCTGAAGGCATGCCGCCGCACCACGGTTTTAGTCTATTGATCAGTGTCGAGTGTGCATGTGTAGAGCATTATCTCTGTGTATTGCACTTGGTAAGATGTCTGGAGGGCACTACCTTCCAAACAGAATGGGCCAGTCGCAGAACTATCTACGTCAGTCCACGATCCCAGATTTCTTTGCAGCCAAGTAATCTAAAATTATGAACTTAAAATTGTTTATATCTGCCTGGATATGGCGGTTTCTAGTCTGATGTACCATTGTAAATACATCAATAAATTCGTTTTGCTTCAGCAAAAGTTTGCTGTTGGGTCATATATGTGCTCAACTGCTCAGTTTAAGTGATTTTCGCCGACACCTCAGTACTTAGATGACCTCAGGCTAGAAACAACCATCTTCGGTTAATCCGGATGGAAATCGTCGGTCAAATCGAATCAGGATTAACCGAGGTTTACTGTACTTATCTTCAGTCAGTCATATATGTATTCCAAGAATACGTGTAAATCTCACTGCACATTTTTGGCAATTGGCAAGAGTTTCAAATTTGTACGCGCGTTTAATGATCCACAATAATTCGTTTTGTTTCCTGCAGCAAAACGTTTTCAAGCGATTTACCACATACTTGTTTTTCTTTGATGTTTCGTGAATTGGTGTTTGATTATGAAATATGTTTAAAAATTTGTTTTCAAAAACAAACGCACATGAGTATTATTGAAACGTGTAAAAATCTTTTAAGCCATTTTCACATAACTCGTATCGTTTTTTCAACACACATAACATGCAGGACACCACTCACTCGCAGACACCTGAACTCAGAGCAGCGTGAAAGGCTGTTTGGACCCCCCCCCGAAATATCCAGATGTAGCCTTTAATATCAGCAAGCATTTAGGCAGCTGCGTGCTTTTTTGAGCCAGTTGCAAATTAGCCCCCCTGATAGCCAGTCTCAATGTAATCAACTTGGTGCTTCACCAAAAGCTGATAGGTGGAAGCAGTGCGTAGAACTAACTGCTTCCCAACACTCACTCTGCCTTCACTTCTAATAAGAACGAATTTATTGGAATCTGACATCATCCATCTTCATCATGACATATAGCAAGTGAGATCAAATGTGAAGAGATTTAAGATCGAGCAACCGAGCGTTAAACTTCGAGGTTTTCACTGTTTTTTTTCTGGTCGAAACTTTAAATTAGACTGTCTTAACACAGTTTTCACAGACATATATATAATAAACTGACACAACAGCCTTCCTTCATTTCAACTTTACATAAACTGTCTTAAGCAGCTTTCACGAAAACTTTTTCAACGTTGACCGAGAAATCTAGTCTCTCGATCTGTACGCAACTACAAAGCGATTGCTTGCACAACACTCCACAGCACATTCATTGTGACGAAAATTTCCCCGAGAATTTCAACGCACAAGGGCGAAGCCATCGAAGGTAAGTGAGGAAGGTCAAGACTTTATTAACAACTGGCCTTGTTCTAACGTAACGACAACTTTACAAAATACTGCTATAGTGTCCGAACGTCCGCAATTCTTTTTGGAAATTAACGAATCATGATATTACATGCTCAATCTACCGGCTCTGCATTGAGGGTAAAAACAAGACGAGTAAAAGTCAAGGGTAGAGAGACGGCTCAAACTTACTAATACAATATATATTGTGGGCCCCTAAGAATGGTCGGGGCTCCCCCCGACCGGGGGGTAGGGGACTGCCTTGCCACGGCACTGCCTGAACTGCATCACCAACAGATTCTATCACAGCCGCAGACAATATTTACAGATGTTTTGTGAACTTGCCTTGAAATTGCGTTTCTCAATTCGAAATAACCTCCGAATTGTTTCTCGGTAGTTGAGGAACTTTCGTTCACAAATGGAACCTGGATAAACACCGCATCAGAACAATAATATAATCATTGTGTAAATATTCAGCTTCATTTAGAAAAACGCCTTCAAAATGTTCAAAACAAACAGTAAGCATTTGCGCCTATTGTTTCGTGTTGTTTGAAAACGACAAGATACAAAAATATGTTGCTGATCTCTTCAAAAACAATTCAGAAGTAATGATTGCATTGATGATATTCTCTTTTCTTCAAGGATAACGCACAAACATTTCACAATTAAATTGTCACTGTGAAACAATTCTTTACATATTTGAAATCGAAACTGGTTTCTTACGTCTGATATTGATACTTCTTCTCGCTGGATTCCATCGAAACACTTCCAAGTCACAGACATTTTCAATTTTGAATTGCTATGTTTAAAGAAAAACGGCATTTTGTAGAATTTCTGTAACATAGAAAAAAATATGGGGGGAACATTGGATTTGAAAAAAAAAGTTCCTGACCTGCAAAAAAATTCAATATTTAAAAAATTTTGAAATGCAGCGCAAACTCTTCCCTTTTATATTTTTCCATTTCAAAAGAGCTCATTACATACAGTAAGCTGCAATCAGGCGCGGGTTTACCATTAGGCTAAAAAGGTTTAAGCCTAGGATCCCCGATTTAGGGAGGCCCCAAAAATTTTGGGAGTAAGGACAATTTCCAGCATTTCTGCAAGCATTATATTTGTTTTTTTGTTTTGGTTCAACGCACGTTCTTTTACTATGCCGCAAACAAAAGACCTCTAAAGACGAATGAGCGCGCACTCTTTTTATGGCGTTGAGAATTGGTTATTGTTGCGTATAATGCGCGGAACAAATGGCCCGACAAAATTGACGGCTTCGTGGAACCATCACCGAGCGCTTTGGAACATAAGATATCTTGAGGTTTTTTAATATCATCTCTTATGATGAATTCCACCCGAAGTCCACGTATGGTTCTAGTTGAGTTATCTTCTTCGACATTTTAACTGAGATGTTGAAATCTGCAATTGTTAACTCATGAATAACTCATCCGCTAAAAAGACCTCTATTGTGTTGGCTGTCCACTGGCACTGTCCCAGTCTATAGCATGCTGTGAAAAGAAAGAGAAAAATGGCACTACAGTCTGAGCATTGTTTGTGAAACCAGTGAAACTTATTGCACAATAAAGGATTTTTCAATTTTGAAATAGTTACAATTTATCTGTTACGTACAAAGTTCAAATGAACTCGTGAACAGGAACATTGTTGCGCGCATGAGCTGATCAATTGAATCTGGTAGCCTACATGTGTAAAGATGAATCAAAAACAGAAAATTTATAAGTATGCATAACTCTGAACCATAAGCCAAAGTGCGACATCAGCTATTTCGTAACAATGTTCTGTAACGTCTGACATGGAGCCTCTCACCAATCTGCGAACAAACAATGTCGGGTGTACTTTTACGTTTTGTACTGCAACTAACTAGCCCAATAATCTAGTTTATACCATTTTGTAAATTTATAAATGTTCACGTTTATTATAAGATATGATTCAGTAAATTTACCCCCTCGGAAGGTGAAATGTACTCCTGGGGGTAAATTTACACCAGGTTAAAAAAACTGGGCTAGTAGGACGCCTTACAGTGACCAGTGGGCCCCCTTCAGCTAAGCTTTGCCTCCTTGGCTCAAACCTCTAGCTACGCCACTGATTCCAAGCAACAGCGGCGGGTAATGCTCCATCTATAAAGTACAGGACAAAAACGATACGGATTGACAAAAACTTCACTAATTTCTATTATTTCATATTTCAATTTCGGGGGATGAAATTGTGTGTTCGGGGGGGTTAAGCTTTGAATTTTGCGTCCCCTGTGACAGCGTGGTCCCCAATTGGGAGGTATGGAGGGCGGATGACTCGGTTCTGGTGCCTGATAGAGGAAATCCAGAATAAAGGAATACATTAATCAACTGGAACAACTTGTTCAGTGAACGTAGTGAGCACGTTTAGTTCTGATTTGTATGACATCAGTCGTCGTAAACCTTCCAGAACGACCCCAATTTAAAATAGCTTAGGGTTCCGAAAATGAAAATTCGCCACTGGGTGCAACAGACCGACAAACTACTTAACACTGTAGGAACTAAACATTTTCAAACAAATAGAATATACATTTACCTACAGAAAAGGCTTAGTAAAATGATTTTGACAACTTTTGCTGTTTGCAGTTCACACTAATCATCACGTATGGATCAGTCATGTTTAGGCGTCACAACAGTGTGTGATACGTACAGATCTTGTGTGCATGAAATGTGTGGCGTCCTGGAGATGGTGCCACATGTAAATAAATGGTCACCGCTAGATGGTGCCCAAGAGTAACAAAGTCACTGTGATAGTCACCACACGCGAATTATCGTAATTCACTTATCCCTATATAATAATAGTGCAACCTAGTATCAGTAGAGCGAACTCGATGGGTGATCTACTGATACAGTAGTTGCGTTTGATTGTTGAATGTGGTGACTAGAGGAAGCGAAGTGGGAACTCGTCGAGGGAGTTCTATTGCTGCTGGTTGCTTTCCTGTTAGTTTAATTCCCCGAATTACCACCTTTCTCTTGTGCTTACCTCAATAGTTCAAGGCGATGCAGTCAACTGCAACAAACATTGCGTTTTGACAACATCTGAAATCTTGCAAAATGTCGCAGTCTTTTGGCCCTAAACTGAGAGACTCTAAGACTTTCGCCTGAATTTCGGTTACCGTAGCTGGTTTCATGTTTGAGAATTAACTACAGTAACCAGTACATGCGCAATCTGAAAACAGGCATATGTGCTTCAATACACAAATTATTTGCGTCTTTCGCAGGCGTGCAGATTTAAAATAACTTCTATTCATTCACAGAACAACAGTACATTAAACCTCCAAACCTAATTTCCATGCAAATTGCAAGGTTTGTCATGCTATATGACAACTTTGTTCTTAAAGTTGAAGAACACGCCACGTTTTTACATGGCGAATGATTGCAACACTCTTGCGCTTTACCCTTCACATGATGTTGGTAATCGCTGAAGACATGAACTAAAAGTTGATTGATGTTTTCCTGCAATGTATGGATACGCGCATATCGATAATCCAACATAACATGCCTAAAACGAGACTTATACAACGTGACCCTTAATAAAATTCATATCAGAAAAAATAAAATTTTTCGTTAAAAACAAAACAAAACTTTTCACACCTTGTTTTATCCGAAGCTTAAATATAAAGTATCGGAAACAGGCTCGTAAGCAGCTTGAGACACCAGCTGGGGCAAAGACGTTTCTGAGGGGACCTAAATTTACACCTGTAAAGTGCGTGTTTTGACACATCAAACATGGTATTGCAGTGATATTTGTGAAAACCTTGCATACATTCACACAGTTCAGGATGATTGCATTTTTCGTCACAAGAACGTTAAGGCGTTTCACCAACCGACGATTGCTGCACTGCGGTGGTAACATCTTTGTACGTGATCATTAAGCAACTAGGTGATGTCCGTCTAACAAACAATGTCAATAATTCTAACGTAAAGAATGCGAATACGCTCTTGATTAGGTTAGATTCTTGTTCACTTTATACTCACCTATCTAGTTTTTTCATTAAGCAACAAAATTCTATTCAAACGCCACATGTATCCTGGAACTGATATTTATACAACATTATGTATGTTAGGTCAATAAAAAATTATAAATCATTACTAGAGTTTCCCACGATCACTATGCTAAGTTGCTACTTTCGACGCATGACACGTAATGGTTGAAGTCAAACGTGTTGGCTGGTGGGAACAGGATAATTAATTTTTTCGGGCAAACCAACCGAAAACGTCAAGGTTAAATGTTTGACAAACAAGTGGTCTACGTTTTTTAGAATTTTCAAATAGGTTTTTTCTTATCTGTGCTCAAATACCAAACACCCTGCACATACGTGTGACGGCATAAAGACGTTAAAGCACAATTTGAGGACCACGTTGCGACTTGCTTGCCACGGCCATAAAAACCTTGCACACACGAGCAAAACATATCAAGTAAAACGTACACATACGGTTGCAACTGCTAGGTTCATGATCGCGTGCTTGTTAGTTTTTCAGATTCCTAAGAATCGCACGTAACAAAACCGTCGCGCGAAAGGATGTGAGGTTTTGAACCAGAACCGTAGCCGGAAAGCTTTCAATAGCAGTGACGCACGGTGGCCATGGGGGAAGCCCCCCCAATTTTGTTGGGCCCCAAAAAAGATCTTTAAAAACATATAAATAAACAAAATTTTGCCCTTCTAAAAATGTATTTCCCCCCACAAACCTTCAAACCTGGCCGTGGGCCTGCTCGCAACTGGCCCAAAACTGTAAAAAGTCACCAGCGGTGGTGGTTGTCACCTACCATAAGGCGGTAGAAGGGTCTTCTTAGAAAATATTTGGTGGTACAGGAACGCAATTCTGCGGCCTTTGCATGTTTAAACTCCCCACTCCATCCAATGTATTGATGCAGCAAGGCAATTTATTGCATGTTACTGAAAGTGATGTGCAATGCACTCAGCAACATTACAAACAAGGTCAGATGTGAAATAAGCTGGTGAGGGTGAAACCAACAACAGCTTGCAATTACTATAGGTCCTGACGCCAAACCGCGTCACGCAGCTCCGCCACTTTGCGGTTCAAATCCGGAAAAATTATTCGCCATCCCATTTCAGACACAAAAAAACGAAAACAAAAATGCACGATTCGGTGGAAGATAAACGAATACTGTACAGCATGAGGGGACAATTGGATGATACACACATGAAATAGTTAAAGTAGGATATCAAGCTCATTTAGCATCTTCACATCGCTCGGTAATTGTTCTGTGCATTGTCATGACTTGAAATCCTGTATTAGGATGAGTAACTTCTAACAATTACATATTTTGTCAACAGTGTGTGCGATGATCCTATACTCATAATATTAAAGATCTGTCGAACATCAACAGCAACAAGATAAAAAAATGCCTGATATTTAAACTAGTTACAAACAGAAACGGCGTGATGCATTATTTAATTTAGAAACATTACGTAATCTCTAGCATTATCCAGAGTTCAACATCTACACGAACTCCATTCCAACATGACTTACAGACTGGCTACAGTAAAACATTCGAAGCATCCCTGGCCAGGAACGTTGCAATAATCACTGAACAGAACATTCCTTGCGCGACTTACTGATTTTGAAGTTTGAATTGACTGATGGTGGACGAAATACATCCAAAATGTATGAGAATCAATTTCAAACTACTAACACTGCAGTGTTTGCATAAAAGCTTCATGGTCTCCCCGTATTACGTGCAGCAAAACAGCCACTATCTGTAGCACAATTCTGTTCTTCCTTTTTCTGCGATAAACTTTTCAATGACATCATCATAAAAGGCTTGTTTCTGCTTCAGTTGCAATAAAATTTCTTTTTCTATTGATAGCAAGATCAGTGAGGTCAATCTTTCTGATCCTTGAGTTGAACGAAAGCATGTATTTATCCTGTTCAAAGCAAAGGAGCTTCGTTCTGGTGATGCTGGGTATAGCAAGAATGAGCTCAGATAGTTTAAAAAATTGTTTGAAAGCAGAATGTAAATCGTTTTTACTGATGCATTTATAAAACATTGTGAATCGGTTTTTGGGAAAATTCAGGAAGTGAGTATGCAACCTCAAACTCTGATTTAAGCCGATTATAATCAAACATTCCACTGTAAATATAGCGCAACTTGGTCATTAAGCGGTCGGGAAACTGGCTGCTGTACGCTGAATTTCTATCACAACAAAGCAGTTGAAAAGATTCCAAGTTTGTGACTGCTTTTAATATATGATTTATCTCTGAACAGACACTGTCAATTATATCTTGAAAAATCAATAAGTGCACTGCTTTTGCAGTGTTGCTGTCAAAATCTTGATTGCGCCTTCAACGTTTTCATGGCCTACAGTCATATTCATCAGTTGCGTTGTCGGCTGTTCTGTTTGAAAGTAAATTTTCAATGTCTGTTAAACACGCAGAAATGAGAACAGCATTTTGAATTTGAGAATTTTTGTATTTTGTATTGTTACGATCGGAAAGCCCGAGCGGCATGTGCGCAAAGCTTCAACTGTGACAGCAAGCAGCAACAGAGATCACACACCGCGATCACTCTATTATTGCTTGTTCGCGCCATATATATATGGTGTTATTCTTCGTGCACATTCCGTTCGTGGTGAACCACGCATTCAGCACAACGCCAACCGAGAGGTTGCAACAACATCCCTCCTTTTTGCAACAAACCGCACCAATCGCACGTTCTTTGTGTGAAGGCTGCACCTGGCACGACCTTCACATCCTGGTCACAGCACCATGTTGTCGCGATCGGAAAGCCCAAGCGGCAACTGCGCAAAGTATCACACTTTGGAAGCAAGCAACAATAGAGATCACACGCTCCGATTACTCTATTATTGCTTGTTCGCGCCACATATGTGGTGTTGTTCTTCGCGCACATTCCGTTCGTGGTGAAGCGTTGATTCAGCGCAATGCAAATCAAGAGGTTGCAACAGTAGAATATGCACATCATTTTGCACATGCAACCAAGTTTTGTCGTCTTGCATTAATTTCATTGTCTGTGCAAACTCAACAAAAATAAAATCTGAAATTCCATGGTTATGTTTGCAAAATCACATGACTTAAATACTCGTGAGTCTCCAACAACCCATGTTGATGCAACAATACATACAACTTGCAGCTGATCGCATCATTTTTTAAGAAACAAAATTGACTTCATAATCAACCAGAATAGAGAATGGAACTTAGAAAGTGTGGTAAAAGATGTACACCAGGTATAACTTCTACACTTTTTTTCGAAAAGGCCCATCCAGGTAATATTAAAGTTGTCTAACTATCATATTTTGCAGCTGTAATAGATTATAAAAAAATAATTCTGGTCTATGCATTACAAGTTTCTGACCTGCATTTGCTGCATCTCAAACTCTGTTGAAACCAACATTTCTTTCCTGTTGCAACTTGTCACATACTTCATCTACTTTGCCCTTGCAGTACATGACATCTAAAGATTTGCTTTGCAGAATGTCATATAATACATCAGTGGAGCCAAAAAACTGTGCAAACACATGCAACAAAAAATTGTTTCTGACTCCTCCAAAAAAACAAAAAACCTTCTTGCTTTAACAACCTCATCATCTTCCCAGCCATTGCAAAATTCCACAATGCTTTTAAAAAACATAGTGAGTTGAGATCTACATCCTTTCACTGTACCACACAAGCGAGGAGTGAAATTCCATCTTGTGGCAGCAGCTGTAGGCAATCTGCGCGCAACAAATTCCTTTACTGCAGTGGTTCCCAAACTGGGGGTAAATTACCCCCCAGGGGTAATCCGCAATTTTTCGGGAGGTAGCACAAAACCAAAACCACATTGTTGTTCTGTTCTCTATATTGTTTTATGAGCAATCACTGCAAAAAAAATTTTGACCTGAAATGCGAAAAATTTTAATTGAGGGTAATAAGACAATTGATACCATGATTTGGGTAACGGCTCAAACAAGTTTGGGAACCACTGCTTTACTCCATGGGTCTGTTGTGAAGATTTTGAAACAAAAACAGCCAGCCAGAAAGTGTTTTAAAGAAAATACGACACTGTCTTATGCTTTGAAGCCCTTGTTGAAGCACCAAATTCAACACATGCACATGACAATGAACAAACAATGCCTTTGGGTATTTAACTACAACTCATTTTTGCAACCCACTCAACTGTCCACTCATTACACTTGCTCCATCGTATGTTTGTCCAACAAGCTTTTCTCCCATTCCATATTGCTCAACAATATGTTCAGCATGATTCATTAGTCCAGCCGCAGTACGATCTGCACTGACGTCTGTGAAACCTACAAACCTTTCAAAAACTTCTCCTTTGTGTACATACGTACTTACTGTTGCAAGCTGAGATTTCTTTGCAATGTCTGATGTTTCATCAAGAATAATTGAAACGAAACTTGCTTCACTAATTCCTTATTTAATGAAATCAAGCACAACATTTGCAATTGTATTGATAAGATCATTTTGAATTGCTGGAGAAGTTCCTCTAATCTGAACACTTTAACTGCTTGAAGATGGCCATTAACCCCTGCATCTTAACCCCTTGTGTATTCTGAAAGCTCAATGTAGTTTCCTCGATTAAAAGATGTTACTGATTCATCATGTCCTCTAAAAGGTAGCTCTTGCCTTGCTAAGAAACATAAGAGTTCTCGAAACTTCTCAACTTGTTCTGACATTTTGTTGTGATGAGAGACTTCTGCTAACCTTTGGCTGCTAAAATCTGTGTCTATTCTCTGGCATCCAAATATTTTCAGTGAAAAAAATGCGTCAATGTGTTTTTGCTGGCCTCATGCTTTCGCATAACACAAGACAAATGAGTGAGATCTGAATACTCTTGTCTGTTCCAAACAGAGGTCTGAACTAAGAAGCAGACAAAGCCTACCGTATAATTTGTTCTTTACAATGCAGACTGTAAGCCAAGTTATTTCATCAAACCTTGATGATGAAAATGTGCAATTTATCTTTTTGCTTCCTAGTCTGCATGGAGTGCTTAGGTTTGGCATAGCAGGTTTGGACTTTCCTGTTTTCACAATACAAAGATTTTTTTCTAAAGATCATGTTGCAAAGAGTTTTTCTAACAGGGAGGAAATTGAATTATCCATGCTTGCATAAAAATATCATAAAACAACAATAAATGTACTATACATGCAATGTGCTACACAAGAGATAGTCAAGTCTGTATGAAACAATGTTATCTATCTTCACAGTAAGACCATGCCGTTATACTCTGATTCCACTCACGAGACTTTACAGGCCCTCAGATACTGTACTATTAGACAAACTAACAAACTACTGAACTGCATACATTTGTGTACAAACTTTTTCATCAAACAAACTACCTAGCCTTTTACCTTAACTCTTATACCAAACAAACATTTTACAAACTATTTACCTTCACTTTTACAAACTCCTCAGCTATTCCAAGTACTATCATTCTACAAAAACAAACTCATCAGCTATTTTAAGTATTATCAGTGGTAGAAATAGAATGAAGTTGGGTTATTGCTTCTGTGTATCATGAACAAACTAGCCTGAGTCAACAAAGAAGCAGGATAACCCACTCAACTTGTCTCAACTGCTCACTCTTGACTTCAACATTAATTAATCATCACAACAAATACCCTACTGAGCTTTTTTGACCTGAAGCATGGCCTGTTTGAAATAAATACTACACTTGGCAAATGTATAATGTCAACCACGTGATCAGATATGCTGCAATAAGTTATTGCAGCATAACAAAAATCATTCAATTTACAAACACATGCAATCACACCAGTAATTGTTGAAACATAAATCAGTATCATGATCAAGGTAATACTGGATTAGATGAACTGAAACAAACCTTTCCTCTTTGTTCTTTTTTCAGCAATTATATACCTCCAATTTGACAGTCTTTTTAAAGGGGCTGAAGCCCCCCATAAATTTTTTCAGATACATTTTTTGATATTTTTTTTCTATTTGATATAATAATATTGGTGCATTAGTAATTAACCCGAATGTTAAAGACAAACAAAATAACCATAATCAGTCACAATTGAAGCATATGAGAATGAATTGTAGAAATCAACATTAAGAAACAGACACAACAGAATGAAAACAACATAGACAAAATAATGGAGAGGCACAAAAACCAATCAGATAACAATATGTACACAAACAATCCAAAAAGGAGTCACAAAGAAATGTAGCATATATAACAAAAATAAAAAAAAACTCAATAGACACCAACATCACACAGATGATGGTGGGCAAGCAATGGGTGAAGAGATGAGGCATGTGCAGATGAGCAGGTGAGGCAAGCATATAGGTGAAGAAAGTAAGCAGCAATAATGGTTATGAGG
>Ga0210059_1009498_pt1 | contig 15183 bp, 17 predicted proteins | sample Ectturendosymbi2_FD_188042 | JGI IMG/M metagenome (GOLD analysis project Ga0210059, IMG submission 188042) | Ecteinascidia turbinata endosymbiont from Florida, USA - Sample 2 (SPAdes) (version 2) | ecosystem: Host-associated > Tunicates > Ascidians > Unclassified | place: Key West, Florida...
TGCTGGTTAGCTCAAGGCCTTTGAGCGCGTTCGTTTAGGGTCTTTGACAACATGTATTTGGGTGGTGGCAGACGGGATGACCGAAGTGTCTTTTCGCCGCCTCCCGGCCTTACTGTGTCTGTATTGTCAAGTGTACTTGCGTTGAGGTAAAAAAAGAATAAAATTGTTGTTGTTGTAGATCATCAAAAAACTCGTTCCCCGCATCCCGTTTAGCCTTTCCGATTTTTGCGCTTCGCCGACCGCCGGAATACCCAAGAACACCACGTACTCAGAGAAAGTTGGTGCGGGCTGTTTTGGGGGGTAAAATTAGGAGTTCAAAAGTGTAGGTTACGAAAATTGATTTCTAGATCACGTTTTGGGGTCCAGAAAACAAAAAATTAGTGACTTGCTGAGTGGCTTGAAATGTTCTAGGAGCCATTCTGAAACTTTAGACCTTTGGTAGGTTGCTAACCTAAGGGTTTGGGAGTTATGGCCAAAAATAGACCCAGAAATTAGCTCGGGCACTTAGTGGACTTTTTGATTTTATTCAACAATAAAATTTTCCTGTCAATATTTCGGCTTGAAAATTGATAGGATGTTGTAAGACACCAAAATTCACCTTGTCTGCAAGCTTGTTAGGGGTGGTGAGTGCTGACTGGCAGAAAAGTGGCTTGAACCTCAAAATACTCCCGAAATCCGTGGTTTTGCCCCCTTGGACCCCCATCAAAAGAAGTTTCAACTTTTTCGCTCATCAGTGCAAAGGTAAGGTCTTCATAAACATTTTTTATGTAAAAACTTTTGTTTCCAACGTGTTTCGGGTTTAAGCTCTGTAGCCTGTTGAATGGACGCAACTAGGTTTTGTAACCTACGCTAAAATCGTTTGTTTCCTCCTGAAATGACGTCACAGGTGCGCGCGACCTTCCTAAAAATGTGCGGGGTTGTCTTGCGGATCCAATGATGCCTTTAGTGACTCTCTAGCTCAATCCTTTCAGAAGTTATGGTCGATCATAGCTTCTTACGCTAGAATTTTGGCGTGCGCGGGACTTAAAGGCAAATGCACGAAAAGGTAAAGAAAAATCCAAAAATTCCGCCAGTAGACGTCATTAGAGCTCGGTTTAAAGTTTAAATCGCACCTACTGTAACTTCAAGCTTGTGGTCCTATCTGCAAAAAAGTAAATTAGGTTGAGACATGAAATTCTTTCTATTTTCATTGCAATTTTCAGCCACATAAATCAACCTTGCCCAAAATGAGCGAATTTTTTAGGAAAATCACGCGCATAAGGTAAACTTGTCCAAAATGGGCAAATGCTTTACAATTGTTGGGCAAAATGGGCAAATGCTTTACAATTGTTGGGCAATCAGTTTGATCGCGGCACTGCTATTGACTTTCATCTCTCACATACGGCGTTGGATCAAGTAATTGGACATATACAGGCCCGTAACTAGGAGGGGCATGGGGGGCGGCGAAACACCCAATAAAACTTTTTTGTGCTCCTGAAAAAATGTGTTGGACATAGTTTAAAAATTTTGTGCCCATCCCAGAATCGCCTCCTTTGGTGTCCCGAGCTGGTTACGGGCCTGCACATAGCGCGTACAGAAAATAATCTTCTACACAATGTTATTGTTAACGCTCAAGTGTGTTTTACAACAAATCATGGGCGCAATTTGGTGGGGGACACGGGGGACGTGTGCCCCCACTTTTTTAGACGTGGGGGACAAAATATGCCATGTCCCCCACTTTTTCTCGTATGGTTTGTATTTGGAGAGGTTTCAAAACTGAATGTGACGTTTTATGTGAAGAGTTTTCATGTTAGATGTTATATATAGCTATGCTGACGTTGAAACAGAGTTTGATGTGGCATCACTGACTCTGCTATTTTTATAAATTTTTACTTCAAAAATGATTTTTAGCATTTTGCAAGTTTCTAGAGATCGCAAAAGAGTGTTAACTGCCCCTGTCCAACATTCATCTAGTTTGGTTTACTGCAAGAAAGGTCACTGTCCTGAAACAGTGAAGTTTAACGGCTGCACACATGAGAGACCACAGTACAGCCGTGATATGTTTCTTGCAAATACATTGGCTAGTTGGCTTTACTGTGACGTTGGTTGTCACGTACTCAGAAACAAACAGCGTAAAATTTAAAGATGCAAGCGTAGCCTATAATGTTAGAAAGTTACATTTTCAGGCAAACTCTGCGAAGTTTTTGCCGAAAACAAACAGCAGCACTATTGTGGAAACTTGGTTTTAGGATGGCTAGTTTTGCAAGACTCTCTTCAACCATTAGTAAACAGGATCAAAACTTTAGAGAAGTATTGATCTAGTTATATATATTGTCCTATAGCTCAAAACATAATAAGAAATCCGGGTACTTTTGGGTTTGAATTTTTTTCGGTGTGACATCATGACTACGGAAAGTCGAGGGATTTTTGATGACGTCATCAGAACCTGAGAAAAAAATTCAAGTGGCAATTTACTTATTTTTTCTTCTAAAATAAACTAGGCGAAAATCCGCAGCCCTTGCTTGGCCATCCTCCGTTAGTGATTGGAAAGTTGTTGCCAAGAAACGATTAGTAATTAATTAAACCAATTAGGGGGTTATGTAATTGATTGTTTTCAGGCCATAACCTTGACTTCGCAATTTAAGTGCCGCAGTGGCCTTGCTATTCACACCATCTGCCTCAGTTGCCCTGTTTATGTTTTTTGCAGCAATTGCCTCTGAAAATTATTTTTGAGGTTTTGACTAGAAACGTCGTCGGGCATTGCTTGTTGCTGCATTCTGTCGAAACGGCAGTGGCCAGTCGCAATCCACGGTAGACGCTGTAATCAAAACAATAAATAAAAACGAAGCTTTAGCAATTAGTAGTAACGCCGTCACGAGGAAAAAGAAAACGGGAGACCTTGAACTTCGAAAAAAGGAAGCAACGCCGTGTGCGCGCCGCTGGCTCAAGTATCCGGTGTATATATGTACAGGAGAAAAATCGACAGAAGGATAAAGATTTAATAAGCGATGTCTACTCGATTGATGGAAGATTGCAAAGGTAAGACTGCAACGTTGCGTTGTGCGACAGGCAAACGGCTGTAACGAGCTTACTTTTCGATACGGTCGCGAAAGAACAATTGACGAAGACCCGCCAACAATAGGTAAAAGGCGTACGAGCGAGCTGTCTGTTTTTGCGCCCAGTGCAAAGACTCACCGCAGTGCAGCGGTCGGACAGCACGCGTTCGCTTTCAGGTGGCGAAAATATTCTGTTCCGTACATAAATCACCTGACACCTTTTAGGCACTATTACTTTTAAAAAGTCAAGTGGAACTGATCGACAATAGTTTGGGAGTGAAAATTTGAAGGGATTTGCAATTAAGTGTGTACCTTTTGCATTTTCATCATCTGGGTACTTTTTCCCGAAGAATAGCGCTTTTATGGTGCAGCCCAGAATTAAAAATGGTGCATTTGAGCCCTTACGCCTGCGACGAGTTGGAAATCGCTGTAGCGATAGCGAAAACAACCTATGGGTCAGGAAGCCGCATGACGCATCGAAGAAGCACGAAACAACCGACCACGTATGGCGCCAGAGCACACAAAGTTTGGCATCAGAAGGATAAAAAACATGCACTAACGACGCAACGCTACAGAAAACAAATCAGCGCCAACAAATATAATGTACAGCTTCCCAGCATCAAAGCAGTAACTGTTGCGAGCACCAGGAAAACAGAACAATTGCATAATTGGTGAAAAAATATTCTCCCACCTTTGGCAAACAGTACCCTGATTATTAGGTAAAGCGCCGTGCGATTTTGACTGGTTAAGATTGTAAACGAATGACTGGGTGTAACCACAGGCCCGCATCATTTTTGTCGGCAGTAAAGTCTGCTGAAGGCACCAGTCCATTGTCGTTAAAGGATCATTACGGGGTCGCGAACGAATGTTTGCGGTTGCACTTTGAAGCATGACTAAGGGGGAGCGGGAGGTCGCGATCATAGGTGTAGCCAGGGGGGTCAGGGACCATGCAACCCCAATTTTTAGCACATCTAGTCGTTTTGTGCTTTGAGAAGATGTGTCCCAAACAAAAATACTGTTGCGCGACTAAAATCCAACAATTTGCCCACTCAGATTTTTAAACCCCCACAAAACTTTGGGCTGGCTGCGCTACTGGTTGCGATATCTTCAAGTGGATCGAAGCGTCTCGCAAAAAATTTTGAAAATAGTCACTTCTTGCAGAAATTCAACCGTTTTCGAAAAAATCATGTCCGATCTTTAAGACAGAACAAAAGCCGGGGCTTGATGTTCCTGCACTTCACTGTCGGTAACATTTTTACGGTGAATTGTTTAAGAGCAAGGTCGGTACTCTGAGGCCAAAGATGGAAACAGGTCAATAAAACATTGACGCCAGTCGCCAGCGTAAAGAATGGTTTCACCTCGGGACGAAAACATTCACAAACAGAAAAAAGACGCAATGCAGCTGTGAAGTGTTTCATCCGTGCAAGCCTAAAAATGATGCTGTACTTTCATTTTGCTGACTGCGTAGCAAAGTATAAAAGTGAAGCGTCGCGTCTGGGTTGCTTTATCGGTTGGTGATCGGGAACCTTCGAAAAAACGCAAATGGCGCGTGACACGCGGTTACATCCGGAGGCACTGCACAGTTTTTGCAGATCTTCCCGGTGTTTGGCTTTTCCATTTTTTTGGTCCCGTACAGAAAAAATGACACGACGCATCATGATTTAAAACAAAAAAGTCACAGTTTAAAAATTCTTTGAACTTCTCGGAAATTCAAAACTTTTTCGTTATCAACTCACAAGGCTTTTGACATATTCGTACGTTCGTCGTCGCTAATCAGCACACAGCATTCCACAAACAATCAGAGTCGTTGCTGTCCAAGGGCGTACATTTACACAGTGGTATGTTTAGGTTACTTTCCTGGCCAAAACTGATTGGTACAAGCGGAATAAACAAACGTAGCCCACCATCGGCCACCACAGGGCGAATGCACGTCATCACTGGAAAGCCGTGCGCTGGCACGAAAATACTGAAGCACGTGACTCAAACGGGACGCGACACTTTACAAGCAAAGTTAAACTCAGGGAAGAGAGGAGATGTACACGGTTTAGTGCAAATAGGAGTTAAGTGCGTTCAGAGCAGATGCCGCTGCCCCCAAGGCAATGGCCGAGTGCACAATCCGAGTCGTGCCGAGGAGACAGAAACAAGCATGTTCGTTGGTTTTCGGAAGGTTACTTTGGGGCAAGGTTAAGTCAGGTCGCGCAGTACCGAACGGCGGTGAACACGCCTTTGTTTGGAGAACGTTAGTTTTATTCGAGTTTCGAACGTGATGCGTTCTTAACGGCGCAGACTTTCGACAGATTCCATAAGATCTGGACGACCCGAGAACGCTCAACCTGCTTCACGCTGCTTCAGCGCGACACTGGAGGTGATTGCGGCCAAAACCGGTCAGAACCGTTTTTTACCAGCGTCCACTCTGGCTCACCATTCCTCGAGCGTGACTGAGCAGCCTGCTGGAAGAAAGGCCCCCATGGGCCGGGTTCTCCCTGCCGCGCATTTGCGACGGGGGCGAGGGGGCCTCGGTGGGCCTGCTGGCTCCGTGGTTCAAAACGCCCAGCTTTCCGTGAAACAGGACGTCGGGCTGTTGCTGCGCTGGTGCGAGTGAAGGCGTTCCAGGCGCTGCATTCATCGCGTTGCCATAGAGAAGATTGCGATTTTTCTTTAATTCTGCGTAAAAAAAAAACCAAATCAGCCCATCTTTCAGACTTTGGCACCGGGACTGAAATTACGTAACAAAGCGCACGGTTTCCGCTTGACCAACTATGAGATCATAAGCTAAAATCGAGTAGAGAACAATCTGTTGCGCTGAGGCGTCGACCGACTATCTCACTGTGTTAAACTTCAGTGTAGCGGAGCTGGACGCCGAATTCAATGCACTGGCCAGAGACGTCCTTTTGAAATAGAAACTGTCGCCGTTGTCGCACAAATTGAAGCGTTTAAAGCAAAAGCGCAAGCTTGTCACGCGCTGCCTTTGCCGTGAAAATTCTTCTCAATCCGTTTACCTTCGATGGCGAGGAGTATCTTTTTCCTCGGACCGAAGACATTGATGCCGAGCTCGGTGAGGTCACTTTCGGTCAACGTGAGGAAGGTCTGGAGGTCAACCTAAGGGCACAAAAGGAGCCTTCGTTTCGCTGAAAGGTTATTTCTTGGCGCGGCTATGTCGCGATCAAGAGTCGAGAACATACGTCTGCGACGTCGAAAACGAATTAAAATTCCGGATCCGAATCATTCATATTAAAAAAAGAGTCACGTCGTCACCGTCTCGTCTCCACAGCATCAAAGCGTTGCCACAAGTTACGGTTCGCAGGAGATGAAAGCACAACGTTCCGGTTAAGATAAAAATCAACAGCTGTCTGCTAAAGCGTGTGCAGCAGCACACCACAGCGTTCAACTTAATCAGGTAAACCACGCTGCATTGCTAGGAGCGGCAAAATGAACAACATGCAGGACAAGGCAGTAATGGCTTAAATCAAATCGTGACAGAACAAGAACTTGCGAAATAAACGCGAGTAGAACGAACTCGCTAAACGCGGGTAAAAAGAACTCGCTAAACGTGGGTACAGAACGAACTCACTAAAAACGGGTAGACCGAATTCGCTAAAAGCGGGTAAAAAGAACTCGCTGAGCGAGGGTATAGAACGAACTTGCTAAACGCGGATAGAACGAACTCGCTAAAAGCGGGTAGACCGAACTCGCTAAATGCGGGTAAAAAGAACTCGCTAAACGAGGGTATAGAACGAACTCACTAAACGCGGGCAGAACGAACTCCCGGAACTAGGGTATAGAACGAACTCGCTAAACGCGGTTAGAAAGAACTCGGTAAACGAGGGTATAGAACGAACTCGCTAAACGCGGGTAAAAAGAACTCACTAGATATTTATCTTAACACTACCTGTTGCGGTATCTTGAAAACTCGTAACTAAACTAGTTAACGGGCAAGCGTTGAATAATTGGCAACCCGGTCTTCACTCGCAGCGGCAAACCCACCTCTTGTTTCCTGAAGACATCGGTATACTTGTCCAAGTTCAAATAAGCGAGTACGTCCTGCAATTCGACGCAGCCCGGCCCTCCCAGGTTGTGATTGGTCAGAAGCGACAGGGCGGCTTCGAGTGGCTGGTTTTTAATCACGCTGCCCCCTCCGGCGGGGGCCTTCTGCATCCTGCTGGGAGTTTCGGCGATGCTGCGGGGTACGTCCTTCCCGTACTGGGACGAGGGGATCATGTCATCGTTGGGGTGGGGCGGAGGGGGGATGTTGTGGCTCGTGTACTCGGGGGAGACTGCGAGAACGAAAAGGGTGATTTGCACTGAACGCTGAGGCAATCGGCACGTTCGCAGGTGAAAATTCGAAGAGTAAATAAAGTGTTCGGCAGAGAGCGCTCTAGACAGGCTGGCGCAAAACAATCATTGGTCTGCTGCTGCTGGTCGTTCAAACCTTGCTCGTTTTCTGATAAACACAACACGAAAAAACGTGCGCAGAAAAGAAACTAACGACTGCAGACAAGCTGCGCATCGCGGAGAAGCCTAATCTCAGTCGAAAATCAGCACCACCCGATTCACAGGGTTGGCTGCGTTTAGTCCATAGTTACTGTGAACCTGGTCAACGAACCTGACCCGTTTCATCAAAGAACAGCACAAGTACTAGATCAGCTATGTCCAACTGAAATTTTTTACTGAGTCAGAAGTTATATCACTATTTTAATGAGGGTCGCACATTGAATGACTTACTTTGACTTTAGCAAACTAAATTCGGTTAAAGCTACTGTGCTGAAAACATTCGAATCCTCAAATTCAAGATCATCAAAATATGGGAAGGCTGTCAGTTTATACTTACGCTACAGCAAAAAAACTAAACTGGACCGCACAAAACCTTCGACTGTGCCGCATGTGGCCCACATGCCCTCGGTACTAGACGACCACGCAAATCTCCGACGTTTTCACCAGGCCCGTAACCAGCTTGGACACCAGGAGGGGCGAAGAGTTTTCCGAGTGGGGCCAAAATTTTTTGAACTATGTCCAATATTTTTAAAATGTGTCCAACACATTCTTCCAGGGGGAGGGAATTTTTCTAGGGGGCTTCGCCCCCCTGGTTACAGGCCTGGTCATCCCTAACCGCCACCCTTTCTCTAACTTTCCAACCTTACGTCATGCAGTGCGCAACTGCGAGAGAACGGAGTTTGTTTTTGCATTTGTTTTACGGGAAAATCTAAAAATCGTTAGTTTCTTTTCATCAACCGGTGGGCGCCGTTTTCTCCGTTTGGTAAATTATAAGAACACGCTTGCATTTGCAAATGAACGCTGTTCTGCGTCTGCCATTTGTAGACATACAGATTCAGCTGTCTACGTTCACCTTCAAACCTTTAAGAGATGCGTTATTATCACGTCACAATGCAACAACGTGCGACTCACAAGTTGTGTAAGTTCGTCTCCTGGGCATCGACTTGTTCAGGTCGCCGGCCCTCGAGTGGAGGCTGCTGGACAAGTTGTGGCTGTTGCGCTCTCTCCACGATAAGAGCAACGAGCTACCTCGGCTGGAGTTCGCGAGGTTCTGGCTCATGGCGAGAGGGTTGGTTTGAACCGGTTCCTGCTCGTCGTAACCGGACGCGTCCTCCTTCTGTGACGCACGAAAGAGCAATCACTGCAGTTGATTCGGAGATTTGGGGGCGAGAAGAGACGATGCTACGAATTTCACCGGGGCGAAATTCATGAGTATCTTTAGAGGGAGGAATCTGACGTGTGCCGTTCCTCATTGGTAACAAATACTGCACGAGTTCTTTAGAACGGTGGTCCCCAATCCCCGGACCGCGAAATTACAAAATGCGTGCTGGGTGTGACCCACACTCGTTTTCTGGGCATGTGATTTGTCGATTCTTCCCAAGGAAGCACTGCTGCGTGCATAGAGTGAGAACGCTGGAGCATAAAAGTGTGAGTGTTTTTGAAAAATGACAACCATCATAGAGTACTCCCGGGCCGCGGTAAAGTTGTCAAGCGTTGACCAGTCCGCGGCTACAAAAATGTTTGGGACCACTGGTGTTGGAAGTTTATCGTCTCGACAACGGCACTCGCTTGCACTTTAGCAATTTTTTCAGTGGCCTGTACAGGCGAGTTTACATGAGGGACGGACAAGGGCAGATGCTCAGTGAGCGGGAGTTAATCTTTCGTAGCAGTTTTAACAGTACAATCTTGCGTCTGATTGGGTCTTGGGGCAGCAGACAAATCTAGCTGGGAAGGGAGAGTATCTGCTCTAAACCGTTTAATTGAAGCTGCTTAACAAAAAACTAGGGCGTTGGCTGCAGCAGTACGTCAGCGAGTGACGTAACAATAAGCGAACTTAACAGTATATTTTACTGGGCTTGTCCGCGTTTTGAAAAGAAGCAAAAAATCAAGCAAGATTGATCATAGAAAAGTACTGGTGTCAAGTCGTACAGCACATCCATACCTCATAGGTGGTGGCCAGCTGTTGCTTGTACTGTTCCTTCCCTTGCAGCTTCTTCATTTCCTGCGCCGGCATCGAGCGCGAAAAGTACAATCCGGACCACGTGTCCGTCGGAATGCGCACCTCGCTGGCCACGGGGGGGCTGCTCATCGCCTCCAGTGCTTTCTGTCGCATGTAATCCGTGTTCGCCTGAAACGCCGCAAAACAATGGGTGCGTCATGCTTGGCTGATTTGCATTTGAGGTTGGTGGGTGAAGTGCGTTGGCCTAACTAGAGGTTCAAGCGAAGGGGCAAACTTGGCTGAAGGGGGCCCGCTGGCCACGGTAAGGAGGCCGCGAGCCAACACTATGATAGTTGTGGATGTCTATTGTATACACTAGTCGAAAAAAACTACAAAAAGGACAAAACAACAACCCACTGAAAACCAAAATAATATTAAATATCAACATTTTAGGTAAGTGGGGGCCCGGTTTTTCCATTTAGCTTGCCAGGGGAGGAGGCTCGCACCGCTGCCGCCCCGTCAGTTACGTCACTGATTAATTTCTATCACAAGATGGCATGAAGCGTGCACAGCATCAGATGAGCTACGCGAGTTTTTTTCCAGTACAGTCACAAGCTATGAGCGCTTGGAACACAAACCAAAAAGTCGGGAAAATTTAAGAAAAAATAACACATTTTACTTATCAAACAGTGGAGCCCTGTTAACCACTGGGTTGACATTTGCAGTCGCCCAATACCCCCACAACAACCGGACACGCTGATGTTACTCAGAAATGAGGGGACACTTTTGGCAGATGGAGAGAACATTTCAAAGATCTCTAGATCCCACTCACTCTAACAGTCCATCGTACATACAAGAGTTACATTTGGGGGAGGAAAATACCATCACTGCAATCGAAGTCTTCATAGCTGTCAAAGCACTGCAGGCTGTGATGAAATCGGACTTGAAGTGTTTAAAGACTTTAACAGTGGAGTTCATTGGCTGACTCGCGTGTGTAAAGTGTCCTGGTGTTCTGTGTGGGCACCAACAGATTGGCGAACTGGGATGATCATCGCCATACACAAAAAGGGAGGAGTGTCTTGGAAAAATGTGCCGCGAAATATTTAAATCAAAACAGGATGATGCACAGTGCAGTTTTCGTCCTGGCCGTAGCAATACAAACCAAAGTTTCACTCACCAGCAAATTTTCGAGAAAACTTGGGAATGTGCCAAAGGTGTCTACACGGAACAAAGAGATTGATACACGGCTTGGTGGACGAACGCAGTTCTGCGTGAGCTTTACCGCTCTGAGGTCACAAAACGGGAACTTTCAAACACCGGAAAAAGCTGACAGTTCCCAAACTTACGGGAAAGCGACCCAGTGGTCCTCTTAAGAACCAGATGGAGTGCTTATATCTCTGACCTCGCCTGGTCACGTCTTAGTGTGGCGACTACAGAACTGTATGAGACTGCTGAAAACCGAGGTATTTGGAGTGCTGCTGGGGCTGCTGCCCCCGCGAACCTTCCCAGAGAAAAAACGGGCATGAGAAAAATGAATGAATCTGAAAAATAATCTTGATGCGAGGCTAAAACCTGCACTTACAGGCTCAAAGGAAAACCTTGGGCAGTTTTTCAGTTCGCGCTTCTCTATTGTGCTTTTGTTCATGTCAAAACCAGAACACTTTACTTGATCAGTGCCAAACACGATGCAGGCGAATGTGCCTGGAGCAGTGGCGGGTAAATGCGCAACAAAATTCTTTTAAAAATTAATCGAAAAGTTACGTTAAGCAGGTTGACCGACTCACCAGCGACGAGTGCGTGGACAAGGGAAAGTTTTCGAAACCAGGCGGTGGCGCTGGCGACGAGTCACGTCCGAAATAATCAGTGAGCTCGCGAAGATCTGACTCGTTGTTGGATTCAGCAGCACTGTAAGAGCACACAAGTCACGTTAGGCTGTTCGATACACAAACGAAACGAACGTTTCCAATCGGACTGAGAATACTATAGGCTGTTACAGCACGTAGCCAGGGAAAAAATGCACCACAGGTGGTTTGTACCTCAAAGCAAGAATACCACTGACCATATGCATAGCCAGGGGAGCCCAGGGGGTCAGGCATCACCAATTTTTTAGCGTTTCTAGTCATTTTGTGCTTTGAGAATTGGCGTCCAAAACAAAAATACTGTTGCTCGCCTAAAGTCCAAAATTTTGCCCATCAAAAATTTTGGCCTGGCTACGCCACTGCCGTTGACTTGCCAAAACTTGTGGCACGCAAGGGTTTGTTCCTTCGCTGCTCGCAATCAACAAGCCGCGCTTCCAGTAACGATAACACGCCGGCGCAAACGAACACGTTTATTAAAAAAAAGAACGCGCCTAACCTAATATAAGCGTTCTTTACGCTATCCGACAGCGACATGGCTGCTTGCTCCCTCGCCCTGTCCGGATGGAGGTACTGCCTGGAAGGTGAGTTTTGCAGGTGGCGCAGTGCGGCTTGTAGGTCGGTGGACGAAGCTGACGACGAAGGGCTTTTGTGTATAGGAGCGAGCTTGGGCACTGGTGGAAGCAAAAATTAAGTGAATAGCGGAGAGATTGGAGTGGATTTACGGCTTGGTTTTCCAGCTGCTTCATTCAACTTACCACTGTCGGGTGAGGAAACGTTGACTTCGCTTATGCGATCGGACAATACCGACATCGGGCTGTTGCGGTCGCTGCCTGGGGGAGTGCTGTGGGAGCTAATATATCCCCCTGGAAAAAAAGCTTTGATGCAGAGGGTGCGTGACATCGAACTGGGGGCACCACGAGGTCTAAGACCGAAAGCAACTGCGACCCATTCACAAAAGCATGTACGATGATGATCGTGGAGCCCAGGATCTTAACACGATGAGCAAGGTTAGGCTTTTTTTCGGTCATTGACGGAATTTTTTTGAATTTATTGAAAACAATCAAGTCAATTTGGTCAAAAAATGTGAAAAAACGAAAGACGACAGAAAGGTTTTAAGCCATTTCGGACGAACGACCGAAATGTCTCCGCGAAAATAAAACCCAGCAGCAAGGTGGAACGTTTCGAACAGTCCCATAAGATGCTTGACGACTCCACCCACTTCGCTTGTAACTTACTCTGTCGTTGGCCGTTGTTCACAGGCAAGTACGCCTTGCCAGCAGCGGCGTCGATGCTTTCAGGCAGCGAGTGTCTGGGATGGTTGCTCTGCGTAAAACGCGGCGGAAGATAATTTTAGAGAACGCGTGTGGACATCATCCCGTTTCTTATGAGGATGGAGAAAAGGGGCGTTCAGCTTCTTGTGAGTTTGCGGCATGCGACAAACAGTTAACGAAAGAAAACAATTTCGGAAAACATAAAAACCGGCGACTGGAAACGCAAAACGTCAACGAGAATTTTTTACGGAATACTATTGTTCAAATCAGGCAATATCTTTACAGTGCGCGATTAGGTACCCGGCAATCTAACTTACAAAATCTCACATTTCACGATTGGGTCATTTCCACGATTGGGCTATTTTCACGATTGGGCCATTTCCAGGCCCTGATGAGTAAAGCACTCTTTTCTGAATGCCCTTACAGTGACGCAAAGCGTCTGAAAACCCGACAAATGGGACGAAGCCGTATTGGCCATAGTGGTTTACAAAATTCAAACGAACTATCAAACACTCCAGAAACCAAATGAACTTTGCTTTTTTTTCATCGCGCCCGATATGCTTCATAATCATTGCAAATACATTTTATTTCTGGGGGAGAATGGAAACTTACGATAGAGGGGTAATCCATGTCCACGTGCGAGGTAGCGCCGCTTATGCTACGCCGGTGTGTAGGAAGGGAAACATCCGAGTTGCCTTGGTTGAAGGAGTGGTTCGCGGACAAGGATCCTTCTTTCAACTCCTGCATTGTCAGCAAGTGGCGATGCAAACCCCGGACGTTGCTAGGGATGCTGTCTTTCTGATCGTGTTTCGCCCCGCCGCCGCCGCCGACGTCAGCTTCCCCCCAAGCGTCGGCGGCGACCGAGCGATGCAAGTACGCGGCGTCGTCGGCGTACTGCTGCTGCTGCTGCGAGGCTAGCATTTGGGATTCTCGGCCGACGCGCAAGGATTCTTGCGACTTCTGGTGGACCAAAGTTTCGCGATGCTGCTGTTGTTGTTGTCTGGCGCGATTGTCTTTGATGAACTGCTGAGTCATCTGTGATGCAAACAATTTTGAGTCAGCACCTTTTCACGTATATTTCAGTCGTGCTCACGCCAGCTTCTGTGAGCCTGTTTCTAGAACAAAACTGAAGGCTTTCACCTGCACAATATCAGTAAATGCCTCCTTTGTCCGGAAGCTTTGCGCACTTCTTAAACCATAACGGTAATGTTTGCTTAAATTAATGCTAGTAAGTACCAAGCACTAAAACCTATGACGAACGCACGCATTAGACGTTCCACACAAACTGCTCGGTCCTGTCACAAAAACACATCCTTCATCTACCCCGAACACACACTCTTCTTTCTGTAAACTAGGCATGGCAACTCGTTACCAGCGCAATTTCCAAACTAATAAATTGCTGTTGACATTCGCAACTAGAATGCACTGCAGAAGTTTTATCGCTCAAGGAAGTTTGAACGCCGCCACGTGGTTTTAGTCGCACAACATGTCCACTGCTGAGGAACGCCCGTCGGTAACAGTCAGTAGAGTATAGAAATTCTTAACGCAATGCACGCCTCGCTTGAAGAGAACACAAACAACTAAAAGAAACCACAGTCGTCACTTGAACGCAACCAAGTGCTACAACTCGTTAAGTCTTTCTTATGTGCTTCCTTAAGCTAAACCAAGAAAAATACATTTCGTAAGGCTTAAGCAACAGTAATTGTTACTGATAGAATTTGACGTATTTCGCTGCGTTTTTGCCAAATTTCTCCCAGCTCTTTCTGCAACTTCCTTGTTGAGCCAATCCACTCCTACAACACTCATTTTGTGGCTTGAATAATGACATTCAAAGACTACGGCATAGGTTAATTTTTCGGTAATTGACCGAATTTTTTTCGAAATGACCGAAAAAAATTACGTCAATCCGGCCATAATGCTTTTTCTGTCGTAAAAAATATCTGAAAACAAAAATATGTCGGCAGTTTTTATCTGTATCTCAGCGAAAAAAGAAAAAAGTAGGTACGGTGACAGATCTAACGACGCTGAATCGCTCACACCATCTTATGTCAGCACTGTTCGGGATTTACACTACTTTGGAAACACCAACAGAACACAGAACCGACCGCACAACGCACTTGCAATGGAGTGGGCTCGCTTCCGGCCAACCCGTTCCTGTCCGGATGCTCCAGGATCTTGGGCGGCGCCGACGGGGGGGAGCCGGCCGTGCTGCTCGCGCGACTGGCGTTGAGCGACGCGACGGCCGCGACGGAAAATTGCTGCTGTTGAGCAGTCAACTGTGCTTGCAAGAGTAAATTCTGCTGATGCTGTGCGTGAATGGCTGCCACGGTCGCCTGCGAACAACGGTGCGATGTTAATGATGCTTTCCAAAACCAAACAACGCCAACGGCAAACAATGGCCATTGTTGTCCAACCAGAATCTGGCGCAAAGTTTCGACCGGGAACCGTGCAGCGTGATGGATAATGGGTCAGAAACAGAGCTTTATATCGCTCCTGGTATTTTTAGCCACAGTTCGGCGACCCTGACCGCAAGCCAAAACGTCAACAATGCGCGCATGGCCGTTTCTCCTTACCTAGCCAGTTTCTGA
>Ga0210059_1009499_pt1 | contig 15181 bp, 13 predicted proteins | sample Ectturendosymbi2_FD_188042 | JGI IMG/M metagenome (GOLD analysis project Ga0210059, IMG submission 188042) | Ecteinascidia turbinata endosymbiont from Florida, USA - Sample 2 (SPAdes) (version 2) | ecosystem: Host-associated > Tunicates > Ascidians > Unclassified | place: Key West, Florida...
CCACCAGACCGCTTTAATGTGCAGCCCACTTGCCCATCCTGTGGTGCAGCCTGCCGGCCCGCCCTTCTGTGCAGCTCGCCAGCCCGCGGAAAATTCATGTTTTTCATTTTGCAAAACAGCCCTAGAGCCCGCCCGGCCCGCCGGCCCTTCGTTTAGTGTTATCCCTTTTCATGATGACTAATCAAATACTTCACGTTAAACTTGTCATCGGAATTATAAATAATTAACAGCTAATTTTCGTTTTTTTTCACTCCACGCGCAAAGTTAGCGTTAACAAAAATTTTCCGTATCGAACGTCAAGCAATTGATTTCTTTTATTATTGCAATTCCACTGAAATTTTGTTTGCTTCCGTGTACTAAGTTAAAAATTAAATGATGCCGTTTTTTTTGCAAATCGCCTGGGAGAAACATGCAGAGTTGGTGTTGAAGAAAATTTTCATTGATGTACATTCATAACTAACACAGCCCTACCAAGCATCAAGTGATTACTTGCCTTTATTACCACAATCTCGGTAAGATTTTTTTCTCTTTCATGTGTTAGGCCGCAAATAACATGATGGCGATTTTTGCATGTGACAGTTGCCTGAATGTAGCACCAAAATGTGAATGTTATAACTTCGCATAAGAAAAAGAAATGTTTTCTGAGCGCTTGCTGTGTTTTTTCTCAATTGTTAAATAAATTCTAAGTGGTTCGTAGAATTTCTTCCATGTTTTTATGCAAAAGCTTTCTCATATGTTACGAAAAATTGCTCATAAGGAATGAAAGCCCCATTAAGGAAACACAGCTTTCACTAAGGAACCAAAGAAGACTTATGATAAAATATTTTATATAAATAAGATTTTTGGACTGATGGTGTGTAGTCTTACGTGAAATCGATTCTCTATAAAAATAATTTGCTCAATTGATTCGCTTGCTGTTCACCTTTGTTGAGACATAGCTACTTGATTACAGATAGGCTATGATTGCAGAAAGATGAAACAATCCAGTCGGTCGATTCCTCGAAAACGTTTGCCGCAAACCTCGAGCCAACTGTTGATGATAAAACGTTTTTTTTTCAGCGGGTGCGTTATTGCGCACGTTTGAAGCCAATTCATTTAACACTTGGATTGCACTTTAAAAAGTTAGAATGTTAACAAAACGGTGGTTGGCCAATTTGCTCTCGATATCTAAATAAGCTATCTCTACATGCAGGCTATATAAAGTACATTCTATTCAAAGCTGCTGTTGCAAATAAGCCGAAACAAGGAGCTAAGCTTGCAATACATCACATGTGGTCAAAATTTGGTCGGGGGTTTTCACTAAAACCAAAGACCAACATCACCTTTTTTATAAAACCTAAAATGATGCCTTAAATCTTCGGGGTGGCTGCAGTTGCCCGGTTTTCCCCAATCTGTTTGTGGGCCTGATTCCACTTTTCAACTTACACGCGTGCAAAACCCTATTGAAAAGAATTTTTGACATTTTTACTGCTTGATTATTCTCTTGGGTTTTGTATTCGACTCCAGCGAGAAACCAGCATTGGCAAAGGCGATTGATAAATGCACTGTGTGTCTGCAGTCTAAGTTTCATTTATATGTGCATTCAGTGTTAAATGAACGATTCCTAAATCGTAATGATTATTATTTTCAGATCATTGTTGTTTAAAAAGGAGCACCCAACAAAACTGATTGCTTTAAAAAAAGATTTCAAGGTTGGACTATTTAAAATAAACCCTACTTCTGCAAAACAGCACAAATTTTCAAAGTGCACCAAAAGTAGCGGCATCGAATAGCGGTAGCTCGCTACTATTTTCGTTCAGTAGCGTGAGGTGTAGCGCCGCTATTATATTCAGCAAATAGCGATAGAAGTAGAGACGCTATTTTCAAAGTAGCGGTGCCCACCTCTGGAGCAAAGGTTTTAGGAAGTCAAATTCAATCAACTCAATGAGAGTACAATATACACTATTTCGCAATTGCGAGAGGTGGGCAACTGGTACTTTGTAAATAGCGTCGCTACTGCTCTTTGTTAAATTTAATCGCGGCGCTACCGCAGCCGTTCCCGAATAAAAATAGTACCGAGCTATTGCTACCGCTATTCGCTACCGCCCCTTTTGCTACACTTTAAAAAAAGTTTTGGTCTTCTTTTACAGACGTAGGATCTATTTTGGAAAACCTAACCTTATAATGTTTTTTTGTAAGAAGTTGTTAAAGAAAAAACGTGATCTCAAAAAAATAGTCATTGAACAGTTATGATTAGGGCAAGTTTTTGCAACATTTTTTTACAGCTTCCTAAATACTCAGTATGTAGATCAATGTTTGAGCTGTTTGCAAGAATTTTATATTGCAACTTTTTCGATTTTTACGTGCAACTGTTTACTGCAATTTTTATCAAGTATTGCGCAAAATGTAAAAGTGTAATTCAAAAAATGCAATAACTCCTGAGTGCCAGAGTTGCCACTGGGTCATTCTTTGCCAAATCACACAGCCATGTCACCACTAGTCACAGATTTTCATGGAAATTTATCAGCTCATAGAGCAGATCATTCTGAGCAAAATGACACTAATATGAGCAAAATCGAGACAGCGGTTCCAAATAGAGATGTTATGAACAGAAAATTTGTGCCTGCTATCCGCACCGCATCAGCAGCTTCTGTCCGCACCGCATCCGCATTTGTTGTACGTTACTCTGTCCACATCTGCACTGCACTGCAATCCCAAAGTTTTACCCCTTAACAGCAATGGCAATTTGCGTCCCCTCACCTGAAGCACAGTGCATAACATCTTTTTCTGGGCGTAAGATTTGCCAGTAAATTTGGCAGTGTCTATTTTGCCGCATAGTGTCTGTTTTGCCTCATTAACAGCACTGCTAGAGCTAGTTTGCCTTTAGCCGAACTTGCTCAGTTGAAGTAGTCACGTTTCATGCCAAGTTCGAAACATGTGACCTGCTTAGTTGACTGTGATGTCAGTGTCCAATGGATGAGTTTTTTAATGTCTTTATTACTGGTAAATTGTTAGCACTTTCTTGTCTGTGTTGCATGAAATGCAGGCTAAACCTTCCATAAACCTTATCCCAAAGCCTGACCTGAACCTCTAAATCCTTCACCTTGTACCGTATTCCTAAACCCGAACCCGTTGTCACTTTGCATATCCTATTTGTCATATGGCCACATCAACCAATGGTCTTCAAGTATAGGAAAATTGATAGCCTCAGTGAGGGGCACCATATATATAGGCCTACATCATTTGCCTCATGAAGAAAAACAGACACTACCTGTAAAGCTACAAAATGATTTTAATTCTTTTAAGTTGTCACGCTACTCTTTGCTACTGTGTGCAAAGTCAAAGCATGCTTTTTGAGTTTCTGTCACAATTTATCAAAATAATATATTTGTTTGCAGTTGCACTAACTGACACACAAGCAAAGATCCCTTTGAAGCACAAGCAAAGTTTTGTACAGTTTTATAAACTTTGTATGTGTTCCGTACCTGTTGCTATGGAGCATTGTTTGTGTGATGCACTATATGTTTCACCAACTATCGCGTATCTAATCAGCATGACAAGGTCACGGTGTGTTAATTTAAACCTCATTCACCCTGAATTGTGCATTAATTGTCAATCGAGTGATGACATACATTCAGAGCAGTTTTGGCATAGAGTCAAAACAGCATTATATAGTAGGCTATACTAATACAATGTTCACATTATACAGAGGAATGGGTAGTTCACAAACCTTTAAACTTGCAGCCCAGAAAGGATTTGCCTGGCTAGATGCCTACCAGTTAGCTGTCCAGAGTTCTGGAGTAGCAGTTCACATGCCAGTGCACCAGAGCAGTGGTTGCAACACGCCACCTGCAGGGAAACTAGCAGCAATATTCTACCTACGAATTTTCGCCCAGAGGCATCGCGAAAACGCAGGTGAAAGCTGTAGGATAAACAAGAAAAATAAGTGTTGTTATCTAAGATAATAACTTACTAAAAGTCTTTTCGTTTTGTAAAGATTCATCATTAGATGAACGTTCACGCGGTAGGCCGCGCTGCCGCGGCTTAACACATTTAAAAGTCACGCGGCGCGGCTGGTACACGGCGAAATTGTCCAAAACCGCACCGCGCGGAACGCGATTGACATCTCTAGTTCCAAAGATACAAGTGTTTGAAAATTGGTTGTTTTTGTGATCAGTCATGCATGAATTTTTTTTAAAACCTTGACATTTGTCTTCAAAGTTTAATAAAATCTTCAATTTTATAGTTAGGAAACTCAAATTTGGTTGATAGGTAGTCAAGGTTCAATTTCTTTTAATTTCCAACTGATGCTCCCTTAGGTCATGGTTGAGTGATTTTAGAGGTCAAGCTGTAAGCATAGTTTTTTAAAATCACTCAACCATGACCTAACTTTGGGGCTTGATCACGAAAAAGGCCATCTCTCAATTTTTTCAAGTCAGGTATCATTTGAAAGCTCTTATTGTCCTCTTTCCAATGATTATGACAAATGTTTGTGTATTTGTGGTTTTGGTTATAAATAATATTGAGGAGAATGCATGGTACTTGAAAAACAAGCATTTCAAAGAAATACATGACCATGGATTATTGTTTCATGTGACTCGTCACTCAGCCAACAAACAGGAGCGCTATAAGAAGCCATTGCACTGACCAAACCAACCACAATAGTGAAAATTAAAGAAAATGAAAAGGCAACGACGCAATGGTTGATCAGTGTAAACAAAGACGGGTGCTGTGCCATATTGGATTGGTGAGGGACCACGGCGGTCATCTAGTCAACCAACCCTGTTAGTGTTTTTCAGTTATTGAGAAGTGTTGTAAAACAACGTTTTGAGTGAAATAAGCACAGTTACTTAGGAAATTGTACATACATGTTGTTTTCCAAGTAACATGTGCAGAGAGATATATACAAATACTGTGAAGGAATACTTCTGAAAGTTGAAGATTTTTGTGTTGGTTTTGTTTCTACTTACATGTTAGGCTATGAGCATTTTGCTGATTTGCACAGTCTTGGCAAAATAGTAAAGCTACTTCATGGTTATCGTTCCTCTCTTAGTGTTCAGTAAAATCCGTAAACTTCCAGTGCTGGGAGTTTAATCTATCATTACATATGAGGGAGTTTAAGCTGTTACACATGTCTAATTCACTAGGCATGAATATAATAAAATAAAAGTTGTGCGCATGTGATGTTTGATTCGATTTATTCCAATGTAGTGAGGAGCCCTGTGGAATAATGTGATCTGTGGTATGTGCTAGCTATTCTCAGAACCATATATGCTGCTCATTGCAATTGTTGTTGGTTAGTTACATAACACGATAGTCTGTTTACAAAAAAAATTATGAATAGCAATTAAATAAACAGTGCTGTTTACCACATACAGTTGACTCTAGATGAGAAAGCACAACCAGATTCATACATTAGATGCACTGCATTATAAGGTGCAATTTTGACTTTTGAGAAAATTCAAGGATTTTAAGTGTCCGAAAAATGCAATACTGTATGATTGATTGGACACGAGCCTATAAAACTTCTGTCCATTGTCCAACCAGTGAAAGGGCTACAAAACCGAATTTTGAAATATATGACTTATACCTACAGATGATCAAGTTAAAACAATATGTCTAAAATATTTAACATTCTCAAGAAAGTATCTGATATACACCAACATAATTTTGCAAAGTTCATGTATAAGTATTATGACAATATTCTACCCTCTTCTTTTGCTAATTTCTCTTCAAACTGCACAGGATTAATAATTATGCCACAAGGCAACAAGCATTAGAAAATTTTTGTGACAAGCATGTTAGAAAATTTTTGTCATAAGCATGTTGACTATGGCAAAAAAATATTGTAATATGTATCTTGTATGCCACCAAACCCAAACATTGGGTGCGACACCAGTTTTATTGCAGTCATGCTAACAAGTCTTTGTGAAATGTTTTCACTAGAACTGTAAATATATTCATTTTCTAAATGTGTTTTCTTGCCAAGTATGCTTCACGTGTACTTATTTTTACTTGATACAGTCATTTGTTTAGTTACACCACAAAATTGACAAACATGAAAATGCTTACTTCATAAAAAACTCCATTACCAAAAATTAGTAGCAAGTGTTGATGGAAGAGATTTGTCGTGCTATGTGTCTGCAACCGGACTCATAAATGTTACCAGATAGTGTTAAACCAATGCAAGTGTATTATGCATGTGTTTCAGTTTTTCACCAAGACCTGCAAAAGGCATTGTTTTTTCATTGTTATGTCAATCCACAGATATGCTTGCTTCTGCTTCAGACAGTCACTGATTGGCTCTGCAGTTTTTAGGTAGAGTTTATTTTGTCCTAATGTTTGGTTTGTTTTACCATGCTTGACATTTCTTTTGTTCCTTGTTTTTTCCAGGTTTTTAGAGTATCACCAGGATTGTAACTATTTGAGTACATCATGCTTTGAATCACTGAACTTATGTTTCATATAAATACCAGGGCATTCACTAAAAGTTAACAAGTGTCAGTGAATATGCCCTATGCTATTGTAATTGAAATGCAAAATGCAATTTGATGCTGATAGCACACTTTTCATCTAAAATGTTTTTAGGTAGAGTTTATTTTGCTTCATGAGGCAAAGCTGTGCTGGGGATGTGCTATTTTACTTTCATTGAAACATAATTGGTTGAAGTTATCATGTGACGACATGCTAAGAAACAAGGGTTAACCCAATAACAGTTGGGGTTAATGTTAGGGTTTAGCCTACGGTTCACAACACAGAAAAGAAGCTGCTAACAGCTTGCCAGCACAAACCATGACGGCACTTGTTCTGTCCATCAGACTGAGCCATTACATATGTCACAGTCAACTAAGTAGGTCATGTGACTACTTCAACCAAGAGTGTTTGGATAAAGGCAGATTAGCTCCAGCAGTGTTTTTGCCTCATGAGGCAAAATAGACACCTTCTTTTTCATGTGCCAGAATGTAGGAGGTAGTACAGGTTTGTTGTGATGGGTATGGGTCATTCCGGGTCATAAAAATGCGCGCCCTTGACATCTCTAGTATATGTACGAATGAGCGTTGTTTGCAACATCTCAATAATTTGCCATAGTATTAATGTTGATGTCAGACAAAGTCAAAGTGCCACAAAACTGATTAATTTAACTCTTTCATGGATCGCACCAGCCTTTGACAAAGCATTTTGGAATTTGCAAGCCTACTGTTGTATATTTTTACCAGGGTTGTTGTTTTCTGTCTGTACAGAACTTAACTAGCTCAGATGGTAGAAAGAGCAGAAGCGTGATAATCATGAGATAAACGAAGTCGGTTTTCTTGACACTGAGCTGGAGTGACAAAAACCAACTCTGCTCTTGGTGACTGTGATTAAAATCGTTTGATTGGCATGGGTTTTATCTGGTATAGAAAACTGGCGTAATGATACAAAGTGTGAAGACCATGTTTTTTATACAATACACAATGGTTTGTTTTGCGATAGGATCCTGAGTTGTAAGCAAAATACTGCCTGACTGCTCAGGCAGACAAATGAGCCAAGTTAGCGAATAAGCTAACTAAAGAAATATTGGGACATATGTAAAAATACCGACTTAGTCTGTGTGACGAGTTGATCCACGTGTTGCTTAGGTTGTTGGCTGATGGTGTTTGTTGATGTAGCCACACCGACAGAGACTTGCAGAGGTGTGATGATGCCCGGGGCAACACTTGTAGTGTTGCGATTAGAAAACCCGAGCAGCAAGTGCGCAGAGCTACACACTGTGGCAGCAAGCAACAATAGAGATCACGCGCCGCATTCCAAATCTGCACCTGTTGCGAAAAACCACTAAAAACTTCTGCAACGTGTTTCATCGCTAGTGGCAATTTATTCCGCGGTTCATTTCAAAACCAACAGAAGTCTTTAGAAAGTCTATAGAGTAAGAGAGTGAAACCTTATGTCACTTTGGCATGCATTGACTCAACATTCAGTAACCAACCCGTACAAAAAAATTTTTATCCCGCTCTTGCTTCACACCAATTCCAACCCTGGGCGCAATTTTGTTGTAAAATGTGGGGGGCAGGTTGGTGTGAAACCAATATATTACCAAACCTAAAGAGAAAATGTTGGGGACATAGATTTTATAACCCCATTGTTTGAAAAAGTGGTGGGATGTGTCCCCCACTTAATTGCGCCAATGAGTTCAACCCGCACGCATATCTCTGCGGTTCCCGTCCCGCAAATGCGGGTACGCGCAACCCGCGCTGGTTCAGAGTTGTAGGCTGGGCTTGGGCTTAAGTTTGTCAGCATGTTTCGGGCCTGCGTACAAAACTTTTTTATAACATTCCGAGTAACAATTATTTCTTTTGTTAAGTACATATGCTGTGCTCACCATGGTGACTTCTGTGAGTGAGGTGATTGTTATTCTTCTTCAGCTAATTACATTTGTAAACACAGCTGCGTTCTTTTGTTCTCTGCTTGGATTAGTCTCACACTCTTATTGAGAAGGCGACAGTGGTAAGAAAATTAGCACGTGATGACTCTGCTTTGAAAAGATCAATCACTTACGCGATTCTTGGCTTGTTTTGGGAAATGATGACCTACAAACTGGCTTTTCATGCCCACAGCACTCTCGTGGATAGTTTGTTTTTTCTTGAGAAACATTGCATTTTGCAGTATTATCGTGGACTAACAAGCTAAGATTATGTTTGTTTAAGCCAAAGGATGGTCAAGATGATTGCTATTTTGGATGTGATACAACCGTGTAGTTGCAACTATACCGTACACTGTGCTTTGTGATCAACCGCAGTTGGGCATATCTTAACTCACTCGGCAAAGTTGGCTTTCGGGCCTCAAAAAAATACTAGGCTCGGGTCAGGTTCGAGCATGTGATCTCGGGCCAGGTTCGGGCTTTATAATGAAGCCCGTTTAGAACTCTGCGATGGTCAACCTACCCCACGTAGGCAGTCCCGTCGTCATGGGAGGACTTTGATGGGCTAAGCCCCCTAAATTGAAATAACAAACACATCAAGCCCCGCCGTACAAACCTGAAGCCCCCTATTGAAGATTTTCTGGTGACGGTTCTGCGCGCAGGACTCTACTCACTACCCAATTCTAGTATTGAGGAATGTGAGAAATACAGGCACAGCCAGGAGAGGATCCAGCCAGTAAGATTGGGATGGGGCGATTTCAGTAATATTTGGTGATAAAGTCTCATTGCAAGTCCACTACTGTAGGAGACAGGGGTGGATGCAGTCAGTGAGGTTAAGGGGGGATTACAGTAATATTTGTTAATCAAGTCTTATAACGGCTTCGCTACTGTAAGAGAGATGAAGGATACTTCAAAACACTGCTGCGACAAAACAATCGACGACAGAATGGCCTTGATATCGCGAGTGCTGTTTTCCGAATTGTACGAAATCTTGGTGAATAAAGTTACTTTTGCAGGTTTTACGGGGGTGATCGCCATCCCTGAGCACAGAAAAACTACCTGTCCAGACCTTTGTCACATGCGAAAGGATAACGCCACAAAAACTTCACCTCAAGTAAGAATTAGGAAGAGAAAAAAGCTGTACAAGTCTCGTACTACGTTATGCAACAATAGCAAGGCAGTTGAACAGTGTAAAACGTACGCGCAAGGGCACTTTTGGCGAGAAAAAAGTGAAGCACGTTTAAGAAAGAATGCTTGCGCTCTGCTAAAAAAGTACGTTCTCAAAAGTATCGTACATAGCACCGAAAGTATTTTAACATCTCTGAACAATGTTCTTTCTGAAAAATATAGCCGGTATTGTTTTGATCTTCCTTACAGCAATTGGAAGCGAAGAATTTATCGCCAAATCGTCACGCTTGATATAGTCCTGTGACAAAATTCGCATTACCACTAAAAATTAAAGCAAGCAGACAAGACACCATCGAAGCATGAAGCGTTCTTTACTGATAAATCCAACTTAGAATAAGAATAAGAGGTCTCAGATTTGTTCACTGTACTGCCCGCTTTCTTTTGATTATGGCGTTTGTAGTGAAATGATAAGTTACATTTCAACTGTCGCTGCCATATTCGCTCCCCCCTTGCGAGTCTTTCACGTCCCCCTGTTTAAGAACCCAGGGTCTAGAAAGAATCGAGATATATTTTGAAGACTACAAGTCGTCTTTAGAATTTATGGGATTAAGTAATTTGTTTGGATAAGAATGGGTTTTGACTTGGGATTTGGTTAAGGTATTAATTAGTTTCCACACTTTTGCAGAGTCATTTCCACGTTTAAGAAACTGAGATTGATAATATTTTCTTTTGCTGATTTCTGGTTGGTGATTTACCTTCTTCCTTATTTTTTTGTATCTTTTATGTTCTTGCTCATTACCAAATTTACAATGAATTAGTGCTCTATACAACTTATTTTTGGTTTTGATTAATTTGTAAAGGTCTGATGTTATCCAAGGTTTTTAGGCTAATCTCCTTTGAGTTCTAGACATTTTTTTAATGGTGCGTGCTCATCAAGGACCTTTTTAATTGCACCAATTGCATCATCCAAGGCTGCTGCTGGGTTGTTTGAATTGATAATCATACCATTTAGTGTTTCCTTTATTTTATCCATAAACTCTTCTGCATTAAAATTAGAAAAATCATGCTTATACTGGGCTTTTGTATCTACTTTTTCAACATGAGCTGATTTGATCGAGACAAAAACAGGATGATGGTCAGAAAGGTCATTGATTAATATTCCAGGGGTTACTTTATATAATGGCAAGGTAGTATAAATATGATCAATTAAGGTAGAGCTACTTCGGGTTATTCTAGTAGGTTAGGTTATAAGTTGTAAACAGTTGTAACTTTTGTATGCATTAACATAGTTTCTTGCTTGGGGTATTGCAGTCTGTTGCATCAAGTTTATTTTGATGTCCCCACATATGATAAATGGTAGCTTTTTGTCACTGAGATTGTGAAGAATTTCACATATATTTTCAGTAAATGCACTAATGTCATATCCTGGGTGTCGGTATATTACCCCAATTATGCAAGGTTTCTTGTGAAGATTAATTTCAATCCAGAGATTTTCAGAATCATTAACTGCATTAGGTATATCAGTTTGAAGTTGATATGATATACTGCTATCTATGTAAATTCCTACTCCACCTGATTTTTTTTCAGAATTTGAATGTAAAAAGTTATAGTCAGTTAGTGTTTGGAAATGACAAACCATCTTTTTTGTTAATTTTCGTTTCGCTTACTGCTACTATATGTGGCGGTTTCTGCATGGTTGCTAGCATGTTAGACAGTTTATCAATATTTTTCCTCAAACTTCTAATGTTTATATGAAAGATGCAAATGTCATTTGGCTTTCTATTTCTCATAATTGAATTAAAAGAGTTAAGATCATGATAATTGCTGTTAATCTCTAAACAATCAGTGACAATTTCTGATGGTGACTCTTCACTAACACTTTCATCTCTTAAGCTCACTAAGTTAGTAGGCAAACTCACAGATATACATATGTGGCAGTAAAATGGTTCTGGGCTTGAAGTTACTTCAGCATATTGCTCATCAGTTACATTGAAACATATTTTGTGTAGCCAACTCTTACAGATACTACAATAGATATCTTTTGTTTCTTGATCAATTAGTTTACCACAATCTGGGCAATTATCCATATCGGTATGTGGTTTACTTAGTTACATAAAAAATTATGAAGAAAAACTAAGAAGCAACAATACCATGTCTTACCAAATCTATTTCAGTTTTGATTTGAAGGTGAAAAAGACATTGGAATTACTAAATATGTGGTTACTAACAACAGCGAAGTCAATACACAGTATAGCAGTTTGCCTAATATTAAAGCAGCTGAAATTTATTAAAAGCAGTCTTTACCTCGTACAATTTCAGAATACTTCAAATAAAATAAATTAGGAGCAATCTCACTAAAAGAATGTCTACTTTGTTTGATACTTTGGGTTGGTGTGATATCGTATTTAAAAACAACCTCAAACCTTGGTGGGAAACAATATTGTCATTTTCTGTGGTGCTGACCGCCATCACAGCTTTTGTGCTGTCCTGCATATCAGATACAGAGTTTTTGATATGCATTCCTGGAAATGAAACGCAGGTTTCAAATTTCAGTATCACATTGGCTGCTTTTGTCAACAAAGCTTGTTTTCGTGAAGTGGACTATCTCTTGCGAAACTTTCAGTGGTTGTCGGTGGTTGCAGCCGGTTTGATCTTCATTGCCAACAATTTCTGGTTATATATACCACAAGTGGGCGAGGCAATCTTCCATTTTGTTGGCGTTTGCGATCTGTACAAGAAGTTCAAAACACCTGTCAACAAAGCGTTTCGTGAGTGCCAGGACATGAACAAAATATTTAAAAAGCATGAAACTCTTGATGGAGTGAAAAGACTACTGAAAGCCATTTCAAATCAAAAGTGTCCTTCAGAAGAAGACACTGAACGTTTGACATTGCTGGATAAGGAATCAGAGGTTCAGCTTGTCCATTCTTCCACTTTCAGAAACTGCTACTTTGGTCGAAATTTAGTCTCATTGCTGGTAAATGTTGCAGTAGTCGTGTGCTTAATTCTTATGGGTATTTCTGGAATTTGGGTCAACATTGACAGTTTTCCCTGCAGACCTAAGAAGCAACCCTCATATGTTTCAGGAACCTTCATATGTTTGTACACAACATTCGATTTGATGTACGCAGCCTGGATAGCTCTTATGCTTTCGAGCTTGACGCAGATAGTCATTCAAAGTTTCTTATTAATTAGCTGCAGTAATTACACCGATTTACAACTTATTCTGAAGTTTGCTCAAAACGCCGCTGAAAAAGAACCATTGAAGGACTTCAAACAGTTTTGTAGTGACGTACATGAAAACGAAAATATCATTAAAACACTTCTTGAACACGAAATTCCTGTGACAACTGACTATTCACAAAATACGGAGTTGATGAAACGTGGTACGCGCGCCCGAGAAATATTTTCATCACAGGTGTGCACGAAAACGTCACCCGCAACGACGAAAGACACACATGAAACCGTTGTCCTCGATGATACTGGTTCAGGGCCAGGCAATGGTGTGCAATGTTCAACTCAAAACGAGCACGGTGTGAATCTCATTTTCGCTATTCCCAGTACCACAAAATCTTCGGAAAAGAACGAAAATAACGCAAAAAGTGTATCTTCCGAAGCAAAATGCTCGAATTCTGTAAACTTGGTATCCTCTCCCCACACACAAGATTGGCACTATCAGGAGCAGAATACCTCTTCTCGAAAAGAACATTCGCGAGGATACACCAATGTCACATTCGGTTATGGTGATGGACAGGAATCAAACAAAAAGCAAAGTCCCTCTGAAAGTTGAGAGTACGCAGTAATATCGATATGAGCAAAGAACCCCTCGTTGATGTCTGAACGAACTTGAAACATATTTCTTGTTGCAACCGAAAAAATATTTCTTGTTGCAACCGAAGTGGGAACCTTTCCATGTTCTGGTTTATGAAGTAGAAGTAGACGTTGGCAGATGAAAAACTTGCCTTTTGGTATCATTTTCATTTGTAGATTAATTCCAAGAGGTCTCTTAAACGTTTCCATAAGCATTGCTACAGTGCGAGTATATAATACATGAATTGCAGTGGGCTTGCTGCAAGTTTTCTGTAGGCGCCCAAGGGGAGTTTGGCACTGCATAAACAAACGAAAAAAACGGGACAAACTGTGTCGCAGTCACGAGGTGGTGCCAAGCGTTAGCAGTAACGTTTTGATTGTGCATTAATAATAGTGCAGATTGTGACTGATGTAAATCATCTACCACATGAATGATGATAGATGGGCACTATAGAACTTTTCAGAGTACCTGTTTGATGTTATTTAACCCCATGAACACAATCGTGATCAAGCAAATTTTGTTGGTTATTTCAAACGTCCTAACATTCAATACTGTTTGTTTCAAAACCTTTGACGTGTTTCTGCGTGGCCCCCAACAACTTGCAAGCGCATTTGATGTCAAACAAACTGTCGTATCGTGTAGTATGGCACATCCAAAATAAGCCATGTAGAACGGTGTAATGATTTTAAGCTTGTTTTCGTATAACCTGCAGTTGCAAAAGAAGTGTAAACAACATCTCAGTTTAACTTAAATCAGAGCCACACCGTAGAAACGTTCAAGGGGGTACACAAGGTGTTGGGGTTAAAATCACCTCTTGAGTTTGATACGTTACAAAAACTTTGTTACCTGCCTCAAAGGAGATAAATTGTTTTATGCAATACTTTTAAACTATACACATTTTTCCGGGGGGGGGGCAAAAAATTTTCTAGGGTGGACTTCGCCTCCTCTGCGCCCCCTAGTTACGGGCTTGTCAGGACCTTTGATACCTTGCTGAGAACCAATTTGTATCGATTTTTCGTACGATGCACATCTTCATCTAACTTTTTTATTCGATAGCTTCAAATGTCTGACGCAATTTATAAATCTTTATTTTTCCTCAATTATTCAAAGCTCGTGTATGATGTAGACCAACTCCAGAAGTTGTTGCTGCATTGTTTCGGTGTTCGCATCTCATCAGTGTTGCGTGTGTGCAGTAAATAGAAAAAAATATCCGTGCAATGTATAGCCTACAAAACCAAGCATACAAAAAGTAAGAAGTGCTGTTGAAGTGTTTTGCCCCTCTCAAGCTTGGACATTTGCAAACGCCGATTCTTTTATGCGCCACTGTATGGCTAACCACTTTTTTGTGCTCATGTGAAAGACGTTACAGCTTTGGTGATGACGAAGTGTTTTGCTCCACTCAACGTTGGTCATGTGGAACACCGATTCTGTAATGCGCACTGCTGTATGAATAACTATGTTTTGTGCTCTTGCGTCTGGGTCTCTGGGATATGGACCACGAGTCCGCAATATATAACTATTATTATTATTATTTATATAGACCTACATGAGGAAGATAATGAAAAAAACAGTGTGAAAACTAAAGGTTGGAAGGAGTTGCCGTGGAAACTTTCAGAAGAGCTTCTCACTTAAAAAACGTCCAAACGTCAACGAAAGGTCGCCATGTTTTGCTGCCGACCCCAAAGTTGGTTCAAATTAAGTATCTCAAGCTCATAAGAAAACTACTGGAATGTTGGCATCTGGGATATTTCAACGAACATCTGGTCATTCTACCTAAAAATGGGAAGAAAGACAAAATGTGAGAAGTACTGCAAACCTGTGCTGTCCGCTGTGATAAACCAACGTCAGTTCCACGCAGTTAAGAA
>Ga0210059_1009500_pt1 | contig 15180 bp, 11 predicted proteins | sample Ectturendosymbi2_FD_188042 | JGI IMG/M metagenome (GOLD analysis project Ga0210059, IMG submission 188042) | Ecteinascidia turbinata endosymbiont from Florida, USA - Sample 2 (SPAdes) (version 2) | ecosystem: Host-associated > Tunicates > Ascidians > Unclassified | place: Key West, Florida...
TGGCCCTGGGTGCCAACCGTTAGGTGGTAGTATTTCGCTGAAGTTTTTACTGGAAACTAGGCTACAATCCGAGTCTTTTGATACTTTGAATGACCTGCTGAGGTTTCAGGTTCAAAAGTTATGATGCAAACTAGTAAAAATATTTGACTAATTAGCTACTTAGATAATTAATTAATTTGTTTATTTTAAATCATAACTTTTGAACCAGAAACGCTAGAAAGTCGATCAAAGGCTCAAAAGACTAGGACTCGAGCCTAGTTTCCAATGAAAACTTCAGCGAAACACTTTGACTTAGCGGTTGGGCCCTAGGCCAGGCAACATGACCCAAAATGACCCTTAAACTACTTCACTTATGACGTCAGTCACAAAAAGTTTGCACCCCTCAACCAAAAAATTTTTTCAAGTGCAAACTACCAGATTGGCCAATCCGTTTGAGCCCTTGAACAGCTCTCTAGCGCAATTGGCAGAGGAGCTAGGGCGTTGGTAAGGCAACCGAAAACTGCTGTTTTTTAGGCTGAAATCGAAGTACGAATATATCGCAGACCGGCTCTCAAAGTGTTAAGATTGAAACAATTTTTTTTTCGTTTTGGGTTCTCTGTGGGTGATGTCATAATGGGGACATGTTTTTGCACCTTTTTGGCTGAGATTACTTGGCCCTGCACACCAACCGAATGAACTATTTTTTTGGCTCAAGATTTTTTTGGTATCTAGGTGATAATCCGCATCTTTAGTGCCCTTGATTGGCTTGCTAACATATCTGGAAAAAATTTTTTAAAGTTTTGGATGTGGGTTTTTTTGTTTATGTTTATGTAATGGGGAGGATGTTTATGCATATTTGCTTACATTTGGATGACATCATCATCCCCTGGGAGCCAACCAATTGAGTCGATTTTGTGGCGCAAAGTTTTATTGGATTCTAGGCTCTAATAAGAGTCTTTAGAGTGATTGATTGACTTTGTAGCATTTCTGGCTCAGAAGTTATGGCAAAATAACCAAATATTAATTGGGGAAATCCACCAGGAATCCAGATATGCTAGCAAACCAACCGAGGACTCTAGGCACCCACGGCCATGTATACTTGGCCAAAAAGGTGAAAACATGCCCCCATTGCGAAGTCACCCACAGAGGACCCCAAACTCAAAAATAATTTTTTATTTCAATCTGCACCAGAAGACTTACTGATTCTGTAGAGGGTTTGAACAGCACTGTAGCTCAATCGGCTGGTGAGTTATGGCGTGCAAAGCTTAACAAAAAAGTGGCGTACGCGGGACTTAAAGGGTTAAATAAAAAATTATCTATTAGCACTCTAATGAGAAACAACTTTCAATTGATTTACAATAGAATAATCATTGTTTGGCATGGTTGACTTAAGTCTATTGCTTATGTGAATACCAATGAACATAGCTTTCCAAAGTCCAGAAATGAAACTCTAAAAAAATTTTGCAATGGAACATAAGTTTTGGTGCAACTTGTCAACATGCTTGATCAATTATGCTATGGCTTCACTCAACTACCAATAAAGCATTAAATGTTCAAATTCTGAATATCTTAGCACACAAATTACAAAGCTGAAGCGCACCGGAAATCCAAGTCACTTGGTTGGAAACCACCAAGGTAACTTTCTGTTTCCAAATATTTGTTCCACTTTTCTAGCTCTGTTGTTGTCATACCATTTATGTCACAAACAAAATATCTACAACCTAAAAATAAAAGTACATTACAAAATACATTTTTAGCAAAACCCAGAATTCCCTCTCAGCCATACTATTTTGATAAAATTGGAGAACTTGTAGGTGCACAGTGACTAAACATGATGACAACTTTGGGCACAAGCACCTGTAACTTACACCAAAATGAATTGTTTTCAACCACAAGGGTCATTTCTTAAACAAAAACTAAGCTGCACATTTAAATGTGTTTTTGGCAGTTTTTGGCATATTGCCAAAGCTGCCACAAAGGTTGTTTTTCAGCAAGATGTCACAAACAAGGGTCTAGGCTGGTGCTTTCATATATTGTCAACTCCACTTACATGTATGACTATACTAAAAGTTTAAGGGAACACTGTGTACAAAAACATGAAAAGAAATTACTGCAAACACATTGCAATAATCCTGAAGTGAAATTGAGACTATTGTTTAGGTAGGAAAATAAGCACATGAAAAGGTAAACATGGTGCATGTATCAATTTTAAAAATTATTTACAACAACATATGAGGAGTCAAAACACAAAAAATGTACAGGATTTAGATTTAAGCACTTTTCTGGATTTAAGCACATATCTGGGACACATGGTACCAGTGAATGTGCACTTGTTATAATAAAGTACAATTTTTCAGTGATGAAAACCAACTTCATAGTCAACTCCACACTTTTTAAGCAAGTAGAATTCAAAGGAAAAAAACACATCTTTAACTTTCAAAACAGGGACGTCCAAACTTTCTTTAATCAGGACCAATAGAAGGCACACATTGGTCACTGGCCAGTAGTCACTTCCAACATGTTATGCTTTTGCAGTTGCAAGCTTCCATCAGCACCAGGTAAAGGCAAGTATTTGTCAGTGCAGGTTAGCAAAATCCAGGCATTTCATTTGGGATTTGAATCAGAAACACTCCTTTATGGCTTTCATTCTTAGATTTTCTTTTGTTTATCAGCACATCATAATACAACAGGAAATGACATTAGCAAGCAACTGCCATAGCTCTGACAAAGAATTTAATCCAGGCTTAATGGACTGTATAATACCACACCATGCCTGAAACCAAAGCCATGCGCCATATAAAATATGCTGTTAGGCAGGCTATATTTGACCTGCAAGCAGGTCACACTATGGACATCCTTGTGCTAAAATCAGGTTACCATTGATAAAGTCATGCACCATAAACATATTGCAAATTATACACACATCTAGTTTCCACTTTAGAACATTGTTTCAACATACATACAACTCCTAAGTCAACAACTAAGTATTAAAAAGTAAATTTTTAGCTTCACATTTACATTCAGCAGGGATGCAAGTATTGAAAAATGTCCTAAAGCTATGAATCCATCAATGACAACAACTCTTCTCCAACTGAAGCTGATCTTGTGTTTGACAAAATTGTGAGATCTTCCACAACTTGAGAAAGATGCTCAGTTCCTGTACTTGATGCTTTGATATTTAAAACTTTATCACTTGTATTGTGAACAGAGTCATTTGTTGAGGCTGATGGTGGAGACAATTGGACACTGTCAAATAACTGCAAACGAAACTCTGCATTGGTATTCTTGACATCAGACCCAATTAGTTTAGCAAGAAGACCAAGTTCAGCTTTAGCCAAGTTGTGATCTTCATCAACACTGATTGCATCTTTGTTGGCAGATATCAAGCAGTCTGTAGCAGCATTGGCATAAATATTAAACCCCAAACTAGTGCTGCGTTGGCCCCCTAAAGTGTAAGTTACGTCAGATTTATTGCTGGTTTTGTATGACCCACCACAGTCAAAAGATACAGTGGATTTGTTTGTTGGATGGTATATGTGAATGTGTCCTGGAACAGCAGAGCCTAATGGTACATGCCCTGATGTGCATATGACAAACTTCCCATTATGCTTTTGCAATTTTTGTTGCATAAAGATAGACACTTTATTGTTTGTATCTTGAAAAAAAGACAGCATTGCCTGACGAATCAGCACAAACTCATTGTCACTTAAGCACCCAAACCTATCTACAATAGCATTAGAAGCTTCCTTAATTTTAATTGCAGCAGGAGGATTAGAACTTATATATTTTAAAATTTCATCAAAGTGGTTCAAAGTAACACACAGAATACTCCTGGGCAGTGGACACTGTTCAGTTTGATATTTCACTGACATAACCATTAAATCATACAATTTATCCATGCTGTCAGAGCCAACTTTCATGATTGAAGAATGAACCAATTTATTGAACATTGTTTTCATTGCCTGTTTGCTGTACAATGGTTGAGGCATCAAAAGTTCTTGCAGAAACTGTGGTTTAAACATGGTGCACACAATATCTGAAATAACTTTTTCAGACCTATCCCTAGGAATATTTTGAGCCTGAAGTCTTTGTTCAATAACATATAGCATTTCACCTCCAAGATTATAGAACAACAATGGTAGGGCTTTCAGTGCCATAATAAAAAGCTTATTCCACAATCCTGACAAAATAAAATATGACCATTAATACAAACCAAAGTAAAAACAAATAACATGACACAATGTGTTTTCAAATGTTAAGTTGTTGATTACACATGTGTATATGTCTGAAAAAACATTTAGTAACAAATTATCTGCTCCACCTTCATCTGGAGCAGCAGTTCTTAACTGCGGCTCTCAGCAATCGTTCAGTAATATCATAAAAATATGATAATTTAAAATTTCAAAACCCTAACTTTTTTTATTTTGACATTGAGTTCAATAGCTCGCAAAATTGAGCTCTGCATCTCTGTGATGAAACATGCATGGAAATTTCCACATAGCCTACCATATTGTGTACAATATGCATATGCTGTTACTGAATGCATTGTGAAGCACACAGGTGGCTCCTGTTAACATGAAAACAAAATCAACAAGTGGCCTTAAAGTAGAACGTTGTCTATGCATTATCATGTATTGGGCCTCAAATATTTATGTTTTCAAACAACGAACAGGCTCAGCCATCATATTGCTTGTAGCACATGTTGCGCCATTAAATGTTGTTTTTAATGTTGTTTGTGTGTATGCTCTGTGCATGTGCAACAGTGATCACATAAGAAAAGTTGTACAGTCGGTGGGCCACATACCTGAAATGTTGAGAACCCCCTAGCCTAATGCCAGCACTATTGCACATTTTTAAAAAGATTTTACGCTTGTCCTAATCAAAATTATACCTAATGTAACTAAAGATCGACAGATGCATTATTGTATGCTGGTATATGTCATCTGATGTGGCAATACTGCTGATGCATCATATACGCAAAATTCCACCAATATATATCAGCAATATTTGCTTGTCACAGCAGCTACAGCAAGAAGAATCAAAGTGTACTGTTCTTCTCATTCATGCTTGAATGAGCAGTTTCACTTATAAAACTTTCTTTTCTTAGAAGATGCCATATTACCAATAGTTTTAGGTTAATTATGAGTAAACTACTACATGTATTTAACAACATTTATTAGCTTGAAGAGTATAATAGTTATAGTTGCCCTTTTGCCAATCTATTACTAAGACACATCTTGAATTGCTAGAGCGCATGTTCTGTGCCAATAATTATGCGCACACATTTCACTAAACCAGCAACTTTGAATTTCATTTTTGTTATTAAACTTACTTCAACAGTGCCGCCATAGGCTTCTGTGCAAATCCGAAAAATAACTAGATTTAAAATTTCTGCATTGAAGGTAACAGTTTTGTTTGAGATCATTTGTATATTTACGTGATGTACTTTATCTCCCAAAAACCTTTACACCATTTGCAAGTTTGTTAAAACAGACCATGCTGAACCCTGGAAAATCTTGTACCAACAATCTTCAGGCTTATTTCATAAGCTGAAAATAACAATCAGTCACAGAGCATTTTAGACCAATAAACCTAACTAATCAAATATATCTACTGAAGTGTTCCTGCAAAGAAATGGAAATAAGGTCATGAGGAACACTGCAGCAATAAACAGCACAGAAGAGCAAACAAGAAACTCAGATAAGAAAAACATGCTTGGCCTGTGCCAGGGGTCTCAAAACTTCTTTGGCAGAGGGCGACGTAAGCTATATTACACAACAGTTCAAGGGAGAGACATCTTACATGATGTGATTGTTGTGTAATATGTTACATTCTACCAAACCAACATACTTTTTCTAAACATATTGTTTTTCCATGATTGACAAAATGTCTTTGTAGCTGGATAAAATGGCTCAAATGACATGACTTGAGTCATAGTTTGGAGACCCCTGGTCTATACTAGGTGCAAATCTTCATACAGCGATTCACGTAATCTGTTTTTACAGATAAGAAAGAGCTGAAATCTTCTTCAGACATATACTTTGCAAAAATTACTAGACTGCTGTGTAAAAGCACTAAGTCATTCCAAAAGTCACTAGATCTAGTGAAAAAGCACTAGGTGTAGCACCAGTGGACTTTATTGCCATTTCTTAGCCTTGATTCTGTTTTTATCAGGATAGACATTATAATGAAAAGCCATGGTTAAACAATTACATGACAAAACAAATATTTTGAACCATATAACAAGATCCAATCATGTCTGCGCTGCAATATAGGTGAACAACAGCTTGATGGATAACAACAGCTTGATAGATACAGTTGGCAAAGAGCTAATGCTTCAGGAGCATGGCTGAAAGTGTTAGATTTTGGTATGAAGACTTCTAAGTACTCTATTTTACGGGCCACAAGGCAAACCATATTGTCAGGCGCACTTTCAATTTTTGAATGCTAGCTGTTCTTTTTTCATACATTAGGTGCACCGGATTACAATGTGGAAAATGGCAGATAACATATGAAGGAGTTAAATCTGACACACATGCCTAATCTGCTAAACATGAATAGAGTAAACAAGAAGCTGTGCGCATGTTGGATTTGCTATGCATTGGCAATGTAGTCAGGAGCCTCGCGAACTAAAAGATACAGCTCTCTAGCCTAGTGGAGTAATACACTTGATCTGTGCTTCAACATTAAGGTATGTGCGAACAACTCACATAACCACATGTGCTACTCATTTCGATTGTTGTTGGTTCATTACATATCACGATGGTCCATTTATCGTAACTAGCAAGAAAATAAATAGCATTGTTTACCACATAAAATTGATCCTAGGTGAGAAAGCACAACCAGAGTCCCACATTAAGCACACATCACTGCACGGTGCACTTTCGACATTTGAGAAAATTAAAGGATTTTAAGTGCGTCTTATGGTCTGAAAAATACGGTATAGAATACTCCTTTGAGAGGTTGAGAAGTCCAGCCTTCATTATCCAAATGTCCAGATTCGGACCGCGGTCTGCCATTTGAGTAGCCCTGCTGTAGTAGTTTTAACTTTGCTTGTATTAGTTCACCCTCCTAATTTCTTAATTAACCACTAACCTTTTCCTAAATTGCAGTTTTGGTTTACTGTTGCTATGACCACATTTAAAATTTTACAACTGAATAAAGTAAACATCCTTTACAGTCACACCTGTTGAAACATTGAAAACCACTGAGCTAAACCATACTTAAAGCCTTATCTGTTTTTTTGCACTAGCATAAATTTGTCAATTGTTCAACAACAGCACACAGCAGTCACACTATTAAAAAATTTTTTGTTAGATTTTGGCTGCTAATAATTTTGTTATATTTTTCCTGCAAATAATTATGCTAGATTTTGGCTGTTAATTTTCTCATCATTAACTTTATATATTTTTCAAACACAAAGTTCACATAAAAATGGCAATGCCACTAAAATGTGAAAACTGTGGTTGCACAATGGTAACTCATTATCTTTCAAACATTATCATTATCGTTTTAACAAATACTTGCAAAAGCTAATCTGCAAGCATTACACATTGCAACACAAATAAATAGCCTATATTATTGATAATTTTGAAGAAGCCTTAAAGACATTGTTCATAGTATAACTTGCATCTAAGTGATGGAAACAAACAACTAGTACTTAAGAAATATTACCACAATTTTAAAATTTCAATGAATATTATGTAAACAATGAAACTATATCAGCGACTACTTCATAATCTTCTTCTCTACTCTGCTTATTTGTGCATTTAGAGTTGTTTACTGTTGCAGTGTTTTTAAAATGATTTGCTTTTACGGCCACAGCCACTTTTCTTTTACTGAGTGTATCCCTCAAATGTTTTTCAAAAGACTGTATTAACTTCTGATTTTCTTTTAATTTTGCATTACCAACCTCAATAATGTAATGCACATACTCATCAGATGTTAACCAAGCACCAGATGATCTGGTCAAAGGAACTTCCAAGCAAAGAGTGGAACGAACAGCAACCATGACATGTTTTCCTCGTTTGCCCAATGTGATACCTGAGTTTCTGAAACCAGATGCTAAAGCAATCTTTAAAAGGTTATCAGCATCAGCCAACGATGCACATTGTACATGAATAATAAATGGTTCAAATTTCAGCTTACTTTCTTCTGTAACAGTCTGTAAAGCTTTTGAAAATTCTTTAACATCCACCGACTGATGTGATACAAAAAACCACTTGCATCCTTTTTTCTTTACAATTTGATTACCACCAACATGACTTGTCAATGATTCTGACAAAAGTACTAATCGTCCAGAACAGGAACTTGTTGTGAAGTATGGTTCACAGTCATTTAAAAACTTAACCAAATTCCAAATGGATGCATCTATAGATCCTTTGCGACTGAAGTCATTTTTCTTTAAGCAAACTTCTTTCCTCTTTTGAAAGTCAAATGTCATTGTGCAGTTGTAAAGCAAGGTTCACAAACTCTGTCAAGATTGGTAGAACAATTAGATGTTGTTTTTTTTATATTCAGAGACAACAGTGAAAGAAAGTATAGATTACAGCTAGGCAAAAACAAATGCTTTTGAACAACAAACGTATATTTGAATGAAATTCTTTAAAATGTCACCTATGGAAGAAACACAAGTATAGAGATAAAAATGGGTTTTAATGTGTTATGCTACATGCCATCTAAAATGGCTTTTCCACATTCAATAGAATTCATGAAATCTTCTTTCAACAGTGACTTATTAAATACTTGGTTGGGAGTAGTATTAGATAACAAACTATACCAAAAGTTGCACATAGCCCAAACGAAAAAAACAAATATCCAAAGCCTGTGGAAGTCTTTCAAGGCTTACACATTACTTTCCCACTAATTTCCTACTAGCTGTATATTACAGTCTAATCTACTCTAATCTTCTTTATGTGGGGATCAGCTTCACCATACTTATTTAAAACAATGAAAAACAATACCAAATAAAATTATAAGATGAATTACATTCAGTTGACATTTATAAGTTGCAAATAGCTAAAATGATACATCAATACAAGTATAGCTCTCTACCATCAGTATTTAATAAACTATTCACAAAGTTGGACACTATACATTTATATCATACTAGGCAAAAACATAAAGAATATATAGTTCCTAGGAAAAGAGTAGGTACTGGACAAAAATCTCTTGCTTATATAGGGGTTAAGATTTGGGAGTCTTTTGATCCAAATTTGAAAGGATAACCTTTTATACTTCCTGAGTAAATACAAATTATACCTCCTGAACCAAATTTTACTTTACCCAAATATCTTATGTATTCCTTGTTAAAAACCTTTGAAACCCTTTCTAACCATCAGGCTAGTGGGGGACTTAATTAGAAAACCACCTGTTGTATCGGAGTAGGTACCCCAGAGAGATGAAAACATAACATTTAGCACTTTCTACACTTGGCAGCCTAGTTAGTTTCTAAATGCTTTACAACAGGTGGCGTAGTCATAGTCATGCACTGACATCAAGCTGTTAACACATTGTGAAAAGGCATTCAGCTGCTTGATTCAAAATTAAATATCTTGATGACTTCTTGCTCAATTTATGTCAAATTTTCAGGAAAGATGCATGTGAACAAGCTGAACACTTCTGTAAATTTGCTTGGCAAAAAACTAGTGTTGAAAAAGTTATGTTTCAGACAAAAACTTATTGCACTCTATTGCATAGGATGAAGTTTGCAACCTACATGAATAATGCAAAACTAAATAACTTGACATCAATTGAAAAAAACGATAAATCTTAAGCAAAACAACCATCACAATTGAATCTAGATGCCCAACAAAATATCTGGCTGGTTCGCAAGTTTCCATTTTTCAATAAAACAGTATTCAAACCGAAGTGTTCAAAGGCCAAAAACCTTGGAAACAAAAGCAAAGGTAGCTTTTATAGGTGCCCTGTAAAAGGTGGAGCTCCGTAAATAGTAGAGCTTGGTTGCGGAGGTTTGCTGACGTAACCGGAGTCGCTAAAGCTGATATTTTACGTTGAGCAATGAGAACTAACTGAGAGTAAAAATAATTTTACTGTAAAAGGTGATGTTACACTATGGTAAAAAAAGTCTAAAACAGACTCTGTTCTAAAGTTTGATAATTTTTGGTTATCTGACTTTCACTACGGTTCGGGGACAAAAATTAGGTTTCAACAGTTATGAATAATGTACGAAATTTTCAAACATCGTAAACTTCTATGCATTCCACGATTGTATGGAGGAAACGCATATTAAGTGAAATGATATAACATTTTTCCTTCACTATTTTTGCTTTTGCAACGCAACTTTTTTCAACTCCGGTTACGTCATCAAACCTCCGCAACCAAGCTCCACCATGTACGGAGTCCGCCTTTTACACTACAGGGCACCGCTTTTGTATGGCCAATTTCATTTGATAGCTTTTCCATCAGAAACAATTTAGGTAGTGTCTATTTTACCGCCAAGATGCTGGTGGCAACAGATCGGCTAGAGCTATTGTGCCGCCAGTCGAACATTTGGTCTCGTGGAAGCCGCAATACAAAGAAAAAGGTCACTTTGTCAGAACACGCTGTCTTGCTTGTGGTGTAATGGTTAAGGTGTTGCGGCTGCTATGCCAATGGTTGGCGGTTCAACTCTCGCCTTTTTGCCGACTTTCATTTTGTTTTTTCTTTGCTTTTTTTCAGGCTCCGCTTAGGTGTTACCTTTAGGGGTTAGTGTTGTTAGGTTACGATTACATTAGGGTTAGGTTAGAATTAGGGTTAGGTTAGGTTAGCTTAGTGTTAGGTTAGGGTTACGTCAGTGTTAGCTTAGCATTAATCAATGATTTAGGTTAGGGATAACACTAAACGGAGGGCCGGGTGGGCTGTGTTGCCAAATGAAAAACATGAATTTTCCGCGGGCTGACGAAGTGCACAGAAGGGCGGGCTGGCAGGCTGCACCACAGGATGGGCAAGTGGGCTGCACATTAAGGCGGTCTGGCGGGCTGCACATTAAGCTGGGCTGCGGAAAGCTGGGCTGCCTTCTGTCTTGTGTGCAGCAGCCCGCCAACCACCAAAAATTCACCTTTTGCTTTTCCATTTGGAAACACAGCCCTCCAGCCCGCCCGGCCCTCCAGTTAGTGTTATCCTAGGTTAGGGGTAGGTTAGCTTAGTTAGCGTTAGGTTTAAAGGTTAGGGTTAGGTTAGGATTAGGGTTAGCTTAGGGCTGCGGTTAGGGTTAATGTTGGGGTTTGGTTGTAGGTTTATCTTTTACTTATATTTACTTCCTTTCTACCAACCCTTTTGCTGCTGTCGTCTTTTGGCGGCAAAATAGACACCGCCAACAATACAATTGCTGCATTTTGAAGCTGCTTCATCATGTTACTCATATGGAGTATTTGCAGCCCACGGTATTTTTCCAGGTGCTTCTCCAGCGTTTTATGAAACAGTAACGCGCCATAAAACGTTGCATACAGTGACACGTTTCCTCCGAGATGCCAGCCTGCACCAAATCCGCGCATAGCCAGTGGCTGTTAAGCCACTCTAGTGCAAGAAGACATCATCATGTCATCATCTAACAAAAAAGTCCCTAAAAGAGTACATGCCACTCGTGCATGACGGAGTTCATTGCAGCTGTTGCAACCTCTGGTGGTATTGCGTTGATTCTTGATTGTGTGATTCACCACGAGCGGGATGTGCGCGAAGAACAAAAATATATATGCGTGGTGCGAACAAGCAATAATAGAGTGATCCCGATGATGTGATCTTGGTGAGTGACCTCTAACAATGCTTGTGAACCTGGTGAACAGTTGATTGTGCTTGAGAAAGGTGACGACGAGAGTGATCTCGTCGGGTGATTTCTATTGTTCCTTGCTGCCACGGTGCGAAGCTTTGCGCACATGCCGCTCGGGATTTCCGATCGCAACACAGCTCATGTATGAGAAGGACAAACTTGCCTGAATATGAGGCATCGGTAGCCTAAATACCAGGTGGTTTTTCGTTTCACTCACTTTTCAGGCCTTTGAGTTGATCTTCTACCTCAAAATCTTTTTTATTGTTTTCTCAACTTAACCGGCCTGGTGACACCTAACCACTAACATATCGTGATCGGCCCACGTTGGTAGATAGCCTACATCTGTAGAAGTTATATGTGGAATTGAGTATTTGAAAAGTGGTAAAGCCCTAAAAGTAGATAATATTCCAACTAGATTTCTAAAAATTGCCAAAACTGTCTTAACACCATTCTTGTCAGTAGTATTTAACAAATCCATGGAAAAGGTGTGTATCCCAATTCTCTTAAGGCAGCCCAGGTGATTCCTAGACATAAAAAGGGAGATAAAAGTGCATGCGCTAATTACAGACCAATTTCTTTATTATCTCAGTTCAACAAAATTTTTGAAAGAATCTTACACAATAGATCAGGGTCTCAAACTCAACTTGCTCCGTGGGACACATGAGGACTTATTAGGTAACCTGCAAACCGCATTATATAACGCTGACGCAACAACTGCGGTGTTTGAACTTACTAGAAACAGCTTTTGCATCTTTATTTCCTGCGGAAGGTATAATGAATTGCAGACAAATCATTTCCAACCGTCTCTACGTTCGTATTAATCATTTCTAGCCGTCTATGGAAGATGTTTACTCGCTAAACGAGCACTTTAAACACCGGTGAATAAGCGAAATAACGTAAATTTTATACATTTATTTTCATGCCCACTTTTCCTCTAGGAAGGGTCATGGCGGCAGCAGCCCTAGGAGTAGTGCCGTATCAGCCCAACTCTGGGCCCCTAAAATGCTCACAGGGCCCCCCTAATGGTTATTTATAAAAACGTTGCTCTACATTTCGGGGTCGAATGGCCTTCAAAACAAAATATCCTAATTTCAGACACAATTTTGGAAGAACCAGGCCCATAGCCAGGTTTTAAGGTTTGGTGGGAAATACGTATTTTGGGGAAATATTTTTGTTTTTATCATATGTTTAAAACAAACTTTTTTTAGCACAACAAAATTCTGGAGAGCACAAAATAGATTTGGGGTAACTGCCCCCGAATGCCCACCATGTCTGCGGGCCTGGGGAGAACCTTCGTCAGAAAGTCTTCCGTTGGGAGTCTTAATGTTTGTGCAGGGGGCTAGACATTCTGAAAATTGATTTTTAATTTACAACATGAACAACATTTGGAGATTGTGCGAAATACATTATAAATATTTCCCGCAAACACCCATAATGGGCTCGTAGCTGCCAACAAAAAATTTTTGAATGAGCTTCACAAAAGGAATTGGGTCGTAAATCATTGTCATTAATTGACAGCGATTATTTAGAGATGTCATAATGGAATGCAGATGTAAAAAAAATTTGCAGGAAAGCACAATCGTTCCTATCGTTCAGTTATCAAAACATTATTACCAAGGGAGCAAACACCAAGCTGGACAAACCATGTGCGCCGTGATGAACAGATGAAGGTTTTCTTTCTTTAGCGCAAATTGATAAACTTTGCCATAAGTTAAATGAAATATGCTAATAAATCGTGACCATTGGGCTTCTTACTGGCCGAATTACGCCTGCATAAACCTTGCTGATGTCTGGACTGTTAATCTCCTGGTGCATGGCACATAATTAGATTGATAACATTTTGTATCTCAAATCGCCTACAAATATTAACAAATGTAGAGTAAGGCCTACGTGGACCGAACGGTTAACATCGATATTCCACTAACTGCACTACTCTGTTTTAGGACAATCCCCAAAATAGACTCTTCTAACAACACAATTAACTCCATCTGGCTGTATGAACAGCAGGCTGTGCAAATGTGTAACTTTGGTCGTAAGCAACAAAGGTATCTTGCTGCCAGTGTTGCGACTGGGGTCAGTCACGTTAACATCAGATTGTTACCATTTTCAACATCAGCTGACATCATATTTTTACATTACAGCTTAATATGAGCTAACTACTAATATTGTCAATACCTAACAAAGTGCGATATCCCACGTTGAATCCGAAAAAGAGAGAAGTATCGTCATTAAATGGAGAAGTTGGTTACTTAAACGTAACGCAAATGTTATTCTCATCGCTATGAACAGAGCTTCTTCAGTTTGGAACGATTACCAAACACACATAAAGGTGAGAAATTGATCAAAGAAACAAAGCCATGAATCTAAGTCAATGCCATCCTAAAAGTATAGAAAAGTTGGGGAAAAAATAACAGCTCCGTCAACATCAGATTGTTGCAAAAACATCAGGTATCAGAATTTTCTCTCAAAACATCAGATCTGATGTTAAAATATCAGATGTGGCAACACTGCTTGGGAGACCAGGTGGGGCGAAGAGTTTTCTGAGAGGGGCCCAAATTTTTCAAACTATGCCAAACAGATTTTTCCAGGGGAGCGAAAAAACTTTTGGGGCGCTTCACCCCTCCTATTACGGGCCTGGGGCAAAGTCGTAACCGCGAGTCCCCCAACACGCTTAGCGCAAGTGCGCATTTCGCTCATGTTCGCCTTTTTGCCTGCAGAAGCAGGTTAAGAAACTTGCTAGCGGATTGTTGTACTCCAGGTCTTTATTGTGTAACAACAACACGGCAATAAATCTTCAAATGTTCACTTCAAGTCTTGAAGTTCAAGTTATGGTAGTAGGCGTTTTGCCGCATGTGACCAGGGCTCCCACCAGAACCGTCATCAGAATGTCTTCAATAGGGGGGCTTTACGTTTGTGCTGGGGGGCTTTAGATTCGTGCATGGGGGGCTTAACATAGAAATTTGACAAAAGTTCCACTAACTTATCGTGTTTCATATTTCAATTTGGGGGAGCTTGGAGCTTTATTTGTGGGGCTAAGCCCCGAAAAGCCCTCCCGTGGCGACGGGACTGGCTCCCACTGTTTTTTTCCTCTCATATCTGTTTTTTAGTCGACCTGTGTGTCTAGGTTGAATTGTTATGAAAAATCGCGTGAAATCTGTTTTTTTTCAAGTGATAAACTCATCAGAAACTTCAATGTGTTCAATAATATAAAGATAACTTTACATTACAGTATTTACATGCGCACATCAGATGAGAAAGTACACATATCAGATGAAGCAGAACGTCTTCAATCGGTTTCATATTCTCATACAAGATCATTGTCAGTGTTATATACAGTGGTGGTTTGAAGGGAAAGCAAGCGAGGCACTTGCCTCGGGCCATAGGCGTAACCAGGGGGGGGGGGGCAAAGGGGTCATGGTCATTTAGTCATTTTG
>Ga0210059_1009501_pt1 | contig 15180 bp, 6 predicted proteins | sample Ectturendosymbi2_FD_188042 | JGI IMG/M metagenome (GOLD analysis project Ga0210059, IMG submission 188042) | Ecteinascidia turbinata endosymbiont from Florida, USA - Sample 2 (SPAdes) (version 2) | ecosystem: Host-associated > Tunicates > Ascidians > Unclassified | place: Key West, Florida...
GGGGGGGGGGGGCAAGCGGGAACATCTGTGCCCGGTCGCCGGTCGCAGCGTTTTTGGGGCCCCAAATTGAGGTCGGAATGTTACGTAGTGATTACTAAACGTCAGCAGATGCAATTTCGATTAAACAAAATATCGAATGCCAACGACTGCTACCAAGATGCGAAAGTTCAGCAAAGTTTGCAAATCGAGCAGTTACCAACCTTGGTGACGTTCGGAGCTTCTGTCTTTGACCGACGCCGCGTAACAATGCTTTCAGATCGTCTGAGCTGTGAACTTTCGAGCTTCGCTCTCATTCATTTTATAACTGCGTCACAATATTCTGCCCGGGCCGTCGTCTCGTTCGCCTCTCCCTGCACACCACTGGTAACAGCATACTGTAAGTTTCATCGCTGTCCTAAAAGCATGCACAATATACCACACTGCATTACTGCACGCACGCACTGTTAACGATGGATTGCCGTCCCATTGTGACACAACTATAAAATTATGGCGAAGTTGGAAAGTTGGCAACCCTGGCTATCAGAAAGCATTGTGACGTAGCATGAGTGAAACCAAATGCGGGCCCTGATTGCAGGAGGCAAAACTCCGCCTTGAAACGCCACTAAAGTTAAAATTGCTCGCTTTGCGAATCTTGCTGATGAGATTTCATAACTAGGTGTAGCAGCCGATGGCATTCGACATTTTGTAAATAGTAATTATTAGCGTTCGCTGATATTTGACATTTCATGATTATTACGTAATATTCCGACATCAGTTTGGTGCCCCCAAAGTTCCGCGCCCGAGGCCAGATGTCCCCCCTTGCCCCCTCTTAGTTTCGCCACTGCTTCTGGGTGACGGCAAATTGTTGGATTAAAAAATAGTTTTTGAAAATAATTTATTCAACTCTTTTCAATTTTTATGCTAAGAATCCCCTGCCTAAAAACTTCGAAACGCAGTTTTGGAGTGAGCAAATCGATAAAATGATTACTCAAAAGCCTGTATCAAATCCAGGATGCTAAAATACCCGTGTTTTGTCTTGAAATCAGGGTTTTTTAATGTACTTACATAGGTGAAATTGCCCCCAGTTCCTGCACTCTCCTACCATTGGCGTCCGCAAGATCGGGAGGTGCAAAAGGGGCAATTGCTCTCCCCTGGAGATTTGGACTAAGAACCAAACAATTCTAGATTTCTAGAAAACTTGAAATCAACAGCTTAACCAATTTACAACTGATTTAATTCCTGCAATGACAGTTTATTTGCTGGTATAAAACTCACACTGCGTAAGAGCCTGGTTCACTGTTCTATTGTAATGCAGTGATGAGCTTGCAAATCACTCGTGAGCGCTATTTTCCTTGCAGAGACAGAATGCGAAGCTTGCTAGAGAATTGTTTTGCTGTTTGTCTTTACTGCGTAACAATAGCATGGCAACAAATCTTCAAAGATTCACTCATGGCATAAAATAAGTATAACCTGGGCGGCAAAACTACTGCCCAGTTGTAAAAATTTGCCGCCCAGTATCACCAACGTTTAGCCACTGGGCGGCACTAAAATTTCGTACAGCACTTCAGAGTTTTACTAAATTTTGCGGTTATACCTGAAAGCCTGTGTAGGCCTACTTGTTTCAGTCCAGAAGTCACACATTCATTCAGACGAGGCCGACACTTTGACATTACGTGTTTTGGTGATGCAACAAAGAACACTGACTGTCTGCAGTTATTCGCTTCGATTATTGGATCGTGTTAAATCAAGAAAGAGGCCAAAGATGCTGTCAGTTTGATTTTGCACAAAAGCAGTAGGTAGCAAGTGGCTTTGTTTCAGTCCTTGAGCGTAAAATGTCTCACAAGCAGCTTAAACAAAAAAAAAAGTTTGTGTATTTTGTTGAAAGCTGCCACAATTTAAATTAGGCATCACTCATTCGCAGTGATGCCACTCGGCTCAGTCATTTTAACATCAAACTTTTAATGTTTAAACATTGAAAAAAGACACAAGCCTGTGTCTTGTCTTTTCAAAACTTTTTTATAACTTACACATACAGAAAAATACATGATTTTGCGGTTTTAGGACAGTTCGGCGACGGGACGTTTCGGCGATGGTAGTCGCAAATGCTTTATACAAAATAAAGTGTTTTTTCGAAATACTTAAAAGGTTAGACTACAAAGGATGTTTGTTTACCCTAAACCAAAGCCCTAAAGCCAAACCCAAACGTTTTTAAAAAGTAGCCTACATAAAAAGCACCCCCATCAAAAGTGTCATGTCTTGTTAACTGATTTATCGCCGAAACGTCCGTCGCCGAAAGGGCGTCGCCAAACTGTCCCATTCCGTGATTTTGCTTGATTTGTATGGACACTAGGAAATACAGATGTAACTGCAAGTTTCTTTTTCAAACTGTTTGTCATGAAAAAGAACTCTTACTACCAATGAATCCTTCTACGTCTTCAAACTGAGACACACACCTTGATAATAAAAGTTTGGTATACAACAAAGAGCATTGTTTATCTTCAGTTATTAATTGCGATGTCTTACAGAACGCATGAGAATTGCAGGCATAAGCGTTAATACTTTTTTCTGCTACTCATTTGCTATGCTTTCAACGCTTCTCATGTCCGATTTCCGCTTTCAGGTTGAAACTTGGTAGCAGGGCGTAACGAGATTATATGGTGCCAGGAGCAAGAAGCAAGTTTGGCGCCCCTATTTTTGAATCTGAGGCCTTTCGGAAGCTAATGCACTGAATTGAAGAAAGTAGTTGTGACATTGTTGGGACTTTTTGCGCTCATTCGACGCGCGGGGAATTGTGTCCCCTTGCCCCCCGTTACGCCGCTGCTTGGTAGCTGAAGTTTTTTGAAAGGAGAGCGCTGAGCAGTGGCGAAGTTGGAGGTTTGAGCCAGGAGAAAACTTAGCTGAAACGGGCCCACTGGCCACTGTAGGGTCCCACACCTAGCCAGCGTTCAGAAAAAATCTTGAGAAGTGATGGTAAATCCGGATGTGGATGGCTATACTAAAACCCTAAATCACCTAAACATATTTCGGAAACCGCGAAAACAACAACCTACTGAAAACCAGAAAAATACAAAAACCGAAAAATAAGCGAAGTGGGGGCGTGGTTTTTACATTTAGCTTGCCAGGGGAACGATCCCTCCCTTTGTCCCCCGTCAGTCACGCCACTGGCGTTGAATAATACGCTGAAAAGGCAGTGGGATTTTGCAAGGAGCGAGACATTTTGGAGTAGCCTAAGCGACTCAGTCACTCCCAAGTTTTATGAGTGGCTAAAGAAGTTGAGGAAAGGATCAGTACTTAACAAGCTTGATCAGTGCTGTTTGTTTTCTTGCCCTCACAGCATGCTTGCAGAATGAGCTATCAAGGTAAAATGTAGGGTCGTAACTAAAAAACTGCTTCTAGCTGTCAATGGCACAGGAACTACCAATTATGATACCAGACGCACAGTTTGTAAGTCTCTTGCCACGAAGAATAAAAGAGTGAGAAACATACTATACAAAAATGCGACTATGTCAAAACCTTTCTCCAAAGAGAAAGCAATGTGTGTAATTCCGCAACGATTGTGCTAAGCTAAACGAATAAAATTCACAAGCCCGAACTCCGTTCGATCCCGACATTTATTTTGGAAGCCCGATTTAGGCCCGAAAGCCACATTTACCTAGGGAGTTAAGATATACGCAACTGCGGAGTAACAAAAAACGTTGTTTTCGGGTATAGCTGCAGGTAGCCTACACGGTTTATCACACCCAAAATAACAACCACCTTGACCAAAACATTGGCATAATTTGGCACAAACGTAGCATGTTAGTAAACGATAATACTGCGGAGTATAATGTTTCTCAAGAAAAAAACGAAAATATCACGAAACTATCCACGATGGCGCTACAGGCATGACAAGCCGGCTTGTAGGCTTTTTAAAACAAGCCAAGAATCGCGTGAGTGATTGATCTCTTTGAGGCAAAGCCATCACGTGCTAATTTCCTCACCGCTGTCGCCTCCTCAAATAGAGTGTGAGACTCAGGCCCGTAATTAGGCCCCCCTAGAAAAATTTTCGCCCCCCCTGGAGAAACATGTTGAACATAGTTTAAAACTATTGGACATAATTTAAAAAATTTGGGTCCTTCTCGGAAAACTCTTCGCCCCTACTGGTGTCCCAAGCTGGTTACGGGTCTGCCGAGACTAATCCGAGCAGAGAAGAAAAGAACGCAGCTGTGTGTGCAAACAGAATTAGCTGAGAATAAAATCACAATCACTTCACTCAAAGAAGTTACCGCGGTGAGCACAACAAATCTACGTCAAGAAAGAAAAAATCCTTACTCCTAATGCTATAAAAAAGTTTTGTATGCAGGCCCGAAATATTTTGACAAACTTAAGCCCGAGCCCAGCCCGATCCGAAAAGCCCGGCCTGACTTACAACTCTGCACCACGTCAAAAGTTTCATTCTAAGAGTTCTACTGTTCTTGCATAACGACATAAAAATATATTTAAGATTACATCAAAATGCACAACGGTGAATTGGCAAAAAAGCACCAAGTTTCACCTTCAACACGAAAAGAATATCCAACAAAACTAGGTTTGATGTAACCTACATGTAAAGCAAACATTTCGAACTTGGATGAAAACCTTGCTGCATTGTGGGTTTGGTTAAACTCAAGTAAATCAGATGACTTACGAACGAATGCATTCAGCACAAGCACAAAGTGTAAGAGCCACGGAAAAAATATCTTTCGTCACGACATTCCAAGAAGTGTGGATGAATGTAGATATATTTCACCCTTAGTTCCAAGTCAGGTCCCTACGTTTTGAGCTATAGGTCAATATACAAGTATGTAAATAGTGTAGGCCCAATTCCCAACGTTTTGAGTGATTTCCTGTTCACTAATAGTTGAAGACAGTCTTTTGCAAAACTGCCCATCCCAAAATTAAGTTTCCACAATCGTGCTGCTTTTTGTCTTCGGCAAAAGCTTCGCAGAGTTTTGCCTGAAAATCTAACTTTCTAACATATACACTAGCATCATTAAATTATACGCTGTCTGTTTCTGAACACGTGACAGCCAACGTTAAAGCAAAGCCCGTTAAATTTCTGCACGGAACAAATAATGGCTGTACTGTGGTCTCTCACATGTGCAGCTGTAATACTCTCACTGTTACAAGAAAACAAACTTTCTAACAGAATACCACACAGGGTAAAATGTCTGACAAAAGCAGTTAACCATCTTTCACGGCCACTAGAAACTTGAAAAATGCTGAAAATTATTTTACCGAAGCCAAAATTTATAATCTAACAGGATCAGTGATACCACACCAAACTCTGTTTCAACATGAACTTGGCTATGTGTAATCTACCATCCAACATGAAAAGCTCTTCGCACAAAACGTAACAAACATCACTTTTATTTTTGAAACCTCTCCAAATACAAAACCTAAAGAGAAAAAAGTGGGGGGGACATGGCATATTATATACCCCCACCTGAAAAAGTGGGGGGACACGTCCCCCGTGTCCCTCACCAAATTGCGCCCATGCTACCCGAAACCCGTTTTTTTTCAACTACCAAAACCCGGGTATTTAAAAAAAACTGGAATTACTGTTGCATTCAAATATTAGTATTAGTTCTGATAACACTGAAGTTGCAGATTGGCGCGTGTAACGGCCAAACTAGCTTGTTTGAAATTTTAACTATTATCATGAGGCGCGAGGTGCGGGTTTTGCTCGGTGACCATCGTATGTTCGTTGTTGGTCCGTTTATATTTTCGTTCAATTGACCTATTCAGACGGATCGTGACGTCATTTTGCACATAACAGCGAACTTAAGTCTTCTCGCTAACCTTACGAAATAACTACCACGTGAGGTAGTTACTAATTAGTTCATTTATAAGCTGTTATGTGTAGAACCTATGTGTTATCCATGAGGGTGAAGACCACAAAACTCTTTCGGCACAGGAAGAGATCATAAATTGTGTAAAAAATGAGACTTTGTGAGGCTACAAAGATGAGGTCAAATAACCTTGAAAAACTGTTTCATGCCTTTATTTACAATCAAACCCAAATCAGCTTTTTTCAGCCACGGGACTATTTGTCACACACCTCGGAAACAGACTGATCGGTGAAAGTGTGCTTTGATTGTCATGCGTCAGTATTATAAACATCATTGAAAAACTGTGCTTAACTTAATTAAAAATTCGCTAATAAATGGCGCAGGGACAAACAGTAGTAAATTCACAATGATATTGAGGTTTTATCGCTGAAAATCGCATTCAGTTCAAAACCCGAAAAAAAACGGGTTTTCCCGGGTTTCTTTTCTCAGCTACCAGAAAACCCGGTTTTAAAATTTTGCCCCGAATTGGAAACACTACATGAAAATGAACTGATTTCATTTTTCTTGTGAAAGCATTGTAATGAAGCAAAAAAATGAATCTTTACGTTAAAAGAGATCGAAAGCATTGGTTTGATTTTTCACGAATGACTCACTGGTCAAATTAGATGTTGTTAAGTGAAAACATGTCGTATTGTCAAAACCTATTGGTTTTGAAACAATAAAATGAACCATTTTGTGCGTCTCAGCAAATAGTGTAATTGAAGCTGTTTACAAAATTTTGCATCACTTTGTTTACCTCAAACAAAAATCATTTTTAAGCAAAATCAAGATTTGGACCCTTGAATGTCAATCAATAAAGTAATTTCTAGCATAAAATGTTGGAGTTATATCTGTTATGCATTTATTTGTCTTTTCAAAAAAATAAGATAAAGCTAACAACAATTAAGTATTGAATGAGTTTTGCTATGAATATTGCATCTTTGAAAAACAGTACATTATTTCCTGATGTAAAATATGACCGTCATCAAGTTCCAGCGGAGAACGTGGTTGTGTGATAAGAACTTATTAGCATGGCGAGACACGTGTCTACTTCCAAGCTTGAAAGCGTTATTTGAAGACGATGTTTTAATTTTTATCGCAAAATGTAGGCATTTTAAAGCCTTTAAATAAATTAATAACTGTCGATCAGAAGCCATGCATTACCAAAAAGTAGGCAATATATAATTTATCAGAGTTCTGTTACGCAAACGTACAAGGAAGATTTTTGCCATTTGTATCGCATAAATAGTCCGGAATTTATTTGTAAAGACTTCAGGAAATGATTGACTGCATTTAAAACAAAAAGTACTGTATTTGTTAGTTTTATACAAATCGACAGCTGATTTTAACGGAATATCTGTCAGAAGGTTTTATCGTGTAATTTTCCCTTACTGTAAATTGTCGGCCATATTTTGATTTTAATTTGGTTTGCTGTCACGTATGTAACTGATTGTGATGTGATATGGAAAAGGAAGAAATACTAATGTTAAGACACATCTGTTAAAGTATATTTTTGTACCATTCACAGTGCGAAGCTGCTTTTGTGTGTTGTATTTGTGCATGCTAACACAGCAAACGTTGATGAAATTTTGTTGTGAAAGCTGGAACCACCTGTGCAATGCTATTCCACTAGCGTTCCAGGAAATAATTGGCTTTCTGTAGGTTGTCTTTATTTTAATATTTTTGCAACGATGACTGCCACGGTAACTATTTGAATTTCTTCAGGTATTCGAATTTAATCAAAACGCATCTTTCAACGCTGAATACTTAGATACCACCAGGACTTCTGCCGGAAAAACTGCAAGATTGGCCGGAAGAATAAATGGGATGCTCATTGGTTATTTGTTTTTAAAGTAGGTGGATAGATAGTCAATGAAAGCCGATGCCACGCAAGATTTTATTGCTGCAGTTAAACCTATTTTCAAAAAGATTTTCTTTCTTGGTAAGAAAATATTTTTGAAAATAGGTTTAATTGCAAAGAAGAGGCTCAGGTTCTATTTGAATAATAACGCAATAACGCTCAGGTTCTATTTGAATAAGAGCTGATGATGCCTACTTTGTAGGCGAAATATATACTCTGTAAGATCTTAGTGTCTGATTCTGTGCTGAGAAAGGATTTTTTTCAATAGACAGAAAACTGGAAGGTTTTTTTCTTCACTGGTAGATATCATATGTTTTGGTCAGGTGGACAGCGCAACCACAATTTATTTTACGATGCGGTCATGTTTAGTTGAAAACAGTGGCAAACGATAAATTTAAATTTTTTCAGATATCCAGATTATTTGATGGCGCAGCAAGAAATACAAATTTTGCTGAGCGACATTCACTATCATCTTTCAGGTATTGATTCTTTTCTGTGTTTCATTGCTCAGTACACAAAGAATAGAAAATAATTTTCCGTTCGTTTCATTAAATTCTTACTCAAAATATGTGCTCTTTTCTTGGGCGCGATCGATTGGAAAACCTACATGCAAAGTTTTGCGGCAGCTTACTGCTGCGATCGGAAATCCCGAGCGGCATACGCGCAAAGCTTCGCACTGTAGCAGCAAGCAACAATAGAGTTCACATGCCATGATCATTCTATTATTGCCTGTTCGCGCCACTTATATCTATGGTCTTGTTCTTCGCGCACATCCCGTTCGTGGTGAATCACACATTTAACGCAACGCCACCGGAGAGGTTGCAACATTGCAAAAAAGAAATAAAAAATCCATATTCACACGTTTGAAAATAGGAAATAACTACTAGGGTGCAAAGGTGATTTGAACTCGTAAAAATAACATGCACACAAATCTCTGTACACCACCTTCCTTGGAAAAAACGCTTTTCTTATTCAACTCAAACAATCAACTTCCACATTCCTAATGTAAGGTACTTCCAGTCAGGGCTGCGGAGCCGGAGCCCGAAGCCGGTCATTTTCGGTGGAGCCGGAGCCGGAGCTGTTTTTAAACTTTAGCTGGAGCCGGAGCTGTTTTTAAAATTTAGCTGGAGCCGGAGCTGGTGGTTAATTTAGCAGCTCCGGCTCCGGATCCTTTCTGAGATGCATCATCCAACACTATTTGCTAAGCGCGCTGAAAAACAAGGCTCTCTGGACTGACTGACGCCTTCCAGCAGCTTGCTATCGTCAATTATGAATTATGAATTTATGACTAAACAATAGCGCTCAGTGATGTATACAACTGGCTAGTCGACACGCTTGCCCGTATGCGGATTGCACTTGGGAATTGCACCGAGATTGTTTACACAGGTCAGTAGTAGCTGACTAGCTGTTAGTCTAAAAGAGCAACAATTAAAGTCATTGCCGAACGCCGATAATAATTGGTTATAGCAGATCCCCTGTGAGTTTTGTAACCGATATCATTGATATCAGTGTGTGTCCAGGATTTTGAACAAGAAAAATGGAAAAGTGCATTCTCCCGGTCTGCAGTCTCCAAGCATCGGCTACGCGACACTGTCGCAAAGCACGCTTATAGGCATTCATGATGATACCGTCTCAAACGGCTCTTGAAGTGAAGTTATTTGAATTTTCTGTAACCACCGCAACAAAAAGCTCAAGCAACTGAGCCTACCAACCAACTCCCAACTTAACTTTTTCCGTTACCGCTGTTTCGTCAAGCAATTGCGAGTCTATTCCAACTCCTTTCGTCACGCGAACTTTGTTATTCACGGATTTCTGCCACGCTGCTATTGTGTAGAGCAGTGTAGTCAAACTACTTTTGATCAACGGGCCACATTACAAAAACGTGACAACTCGCGGGCCACTTCTCATAAAATGGTGCATAAAAAACAGATTGACTAGGTAGAAAAAAGAAAATAGGTGAGTGAAGTCAGTGTGTCATTGAAATTATTACACAGTAGCCATAAAATTTTATTACAAATCAATGCAATGCCTGTAGTTGAGGCTTCTCTGACACTATCGTTCCTATATCAATACCAATATGTTAGTGGTAGCAAGTCAGAGACTACTGACAGTGCTTCGCCGGACATTCGATTGATGTTATGGATTTGACTTGCTTCATAGTAGAAAATGTAGCCCACTCTCACATGTTTATCACATTTGTGTGCTTCTGACAGTGGCGTACGCAGAAAATTTTCATGGGGTTTTCATTCAGTGGTATATGGTGGTCATTTTTATTTTATGTGCGCTGTTTGTGACGTCACAATTTGACGTCATATTAATGTTTCAAAACCAAAGTTTTGGCGAAGTTTATTGGCATAATATGCATATTCGTCTACACGCACTCCCCTTAATTTATGTGCCATTGAACTGAATGTAAACTATCAGCGCTCCAGGTTAGGTCGGAGTAAAATGCACTCCACCCTACGACACAGCAGTTCATAACTGCAAAAATATCAGGTTGCGCGTTAAAACAGGGGAGTAAAACACATTCATCACTGCGTCAGAGCAAATTACAACCGCAAAATTAGGCTGCGCTAATGTCTTGTCGAATACAAGCAGTGGAGCACAGAAAGTGTGCGGCTGGACTGTGTGACTAACACTCCGGTTTGCAAGGTTGAATCTTGCTAAACTACACAAGAATTGAGGATGCGCACACAGTACGCAAGTAAACGTTCGATTTTTTATGTATAGAAGCCAGCAAACTTTTACAGTGGTTTTCCTTTTTCCTTGCGGAGGCATTATCAAACACTTGAATGCTTCTATTTTAACAACTGCTGTTTTTGAGCTCGTGCAACAGTTTTATCACGCTACAGAAATTGGTAATGTAGCCAATGCGGTCAGCACTTGCGCTGCTCAGCCATAGCAGACAAAACAAAGACAATTGTTTCCGGTGAAGTGAACTATCGCGCAACACAATCTTAAACATGCGTAGTGGACGAAAGGTTTGCAAAAAGTGGTGAGATGGTTTCTGGATGCAGACGACAACCCAGATTCCCACCAAAACCTAGTTATTACTTTTTGGCCCATTTACAATGTTCCTTGAAATTTGCATGCAAATTCATTCCGTGGTATTTGCATTAAGTCGACAAATTATCAAACGAACAGTATGCGAAAGAAATTAAACTCCTTTGTGCAGGTAATAAAGTTTTTGTAAAATGTCAAGCTCAAGGGGGGGTTAACCCCAACCCCCTCCCTTGCGTACACACTTGCATACAGGTATGCATACGATATATGATCACTAGGGCAATCAATTTTTTGACCTAAAAACTTAAAATTTTGACTGTATAATTTAAAAGTTTTTGGCTTTATTTTGACCTATAAATTTTCTGCATTTGCAACTGCAAAATAATTCAGCCTTAGGTATTGAGGTTAACCCAGAAGCATATTTATGCACTCTGCTTCGAAATTTAAAAAATTTCGATGACTTTGGGGATGACATATTGATAAGTACATTAATAACTACGTAGTTATGCTGTACCGTAGAGTCAAACCTGAGAACATCATAAAGCTGAAACACTATATGCATAATGGATTGAGCATTTATCAAAACAAGTACTGTGAGACTACATTTCTCGCCTACCACGCTTATCCTACATTATATTCAATCGTCCAGTAGTGAGCAAAACAATATTATTACGTTAGAAATCGCAACAAGTCCATTATCATTACAGACTCGCAACTAAACTTGCAAAAGCATATCACTATCTGTTGTTGCAGTTTCAATAAAATATCGGTAAAGAGAAAAAACTGTGCTGCAAGAAATTTTGACCTGACGATAAATTTTGACCTAATGATAAATTTTGACTTTTTGTGACCTAATAACTTAGGATTCCCTCAGGGCATGAGCGTGAAATTTGGTTTGTGGACGTTTCATAAACTTTAGAAACGGCAGAAAAATCTTGACTTTATTGATTTTTGGTTGCCCTAGTGATCACTATAATTACAGAAGCGCTTTAAAAACAACATACAGATAGACATGTGATGCAGGCATGATCACAATTTTGATAAAGGCGCTTTAGAAGTTTAGATAACATACCGTACGCAATTGAAGTCTGGGAATATTGTAATATTGCATGTACAAATTTGAACCTCTACACATTTCTGCAACAAATATTTGCAACAACACTCATTTCAGCTTTCAGTTATAACCACTAATCCACCATACAATATCCTGAAGTAAAATTTTGCTTTCAACTAACCTCATTACTACAAAAGGTCAGGTAAACTTCAATCAAGTGGGGTAACTGTCGGAGGGGGGGAGCAAGGCAGGCGAACCGCCTGCTTGTCAAGGTGAATGTAAAAACTGACCCCCACTTGGCATGTATTTTGGTTTTTAGCATTTTTTGGTTTTCAGTAGGATAATTTTTGCATTTTTCTTAGTGTTTTCCGGTGATTTCGGGTTTTAGTATAGACATCCAAATCCGGATTCACTGTCAATTCTCACCTTTTTTCTGATTGTTGGCTAGTTGGCCCTTTTTAGATAAGTTTTCACCTCCTGTCTCAAACCTCTAGTTGCCTAACTCACCGGATTACGACTATTTGACATATCTCGGCAACTGTAGTCATTAATGCAACCTGCCCTTGGACTAATTACAAGCATTAGTGTGTCGTATTCTTCCTTTAGGGCATGTTTTCGTTCTAAATTTCCTGAAAGCTTTTAATCAACATTTTATAGAAGTTTGCTGAAATACATTGACGTGAAAGTATTTAGTGATTCTTATCGCGACCGGCGTGACTAAAATCCGAATCGTTTTACCAAACTTCATACCTGTAGAGTGCAGATGGCTATATTGAACGTCTGGGTGAAGCTCTGACGCTTGAAAAGGATCACAAAATAAATTCACGTCATTGTGTCATCAGAAGTGGGCCGAGTTATTAATGCCACATTGTTTATACACACCACGACTGGGACGTATACGCAGTCTCAGCACTCATATCTCCAAATAAGGTACGAAGATCGCATATCATAAAAGCATGCGTGAAATATACGTAAAATAAAAATCGTGTCGCTTACCACTGATGTCCAATTCACAGTAGATAAACTTTTTATGCAAGTGAGAGTCGGAAAACCTTCCAATCATAGATGAATGAAATGGGCGAGCTGTGCTTACCATACAAGCTTCCAGGCAGCTGCTTGAACAAACTATTTGTTTTTATTGCCATGTAGTAGATCTAAAAATGCTTTTTAATTTTCGAAAGCTGTACAAGGGTGTCGTGAACTCACTTTTTTGTTGTTTTTTTTCTAAAAGAAACATACAGCAAAGCAAGAAAACCACATTCGGTTTCGAAAATTCTTTTCTGAAAAATAATAATACTTTTAAATTGTGATAAAAGCTGCTTTTTGAATAAAGTTCTTCAACTTTCAGTGTGAAAATATACTTAAAATTTCTTTCCAAGCAACGGAAAGAACAGTTCGAGATAGGGCCACTGCAGCTCAAAAAATGTAAAAATTCTCAGCATATCCTGAGATTATACGAAACCTCAAATTTTGAAAGAAGGAATTACGGTAGAATCTTATTGTGCAGAACACAGATAAGTTTTTAATTCTAATACGCATTTGGGATGTAGTATTCGGTCGATTTGTCTGTTGATCAGCAACCTACTGCCCACTAAATCAATTTGTTCAATTGGTTTTCTGTTTACCAGCGCTTTGCATATTTCTTTTTACCAACAGTTCTGTGCCGACCGCTACTTTGCATTTCGGAATCTGCCCCACCTACCGGTGACACCCTCTTTATCGAATGGACGGCGCCGCAGACCGGGAGCGATGAGAACATCACCCACTACGAAATCTCGTGGAACCCGAGACACAATAAGGGTTACATAATAGTTCCAGCTTCAAATCCTCCCGTTGTCCGAATCACAGGACTTCGTCCAGTTACGACATACACCATAAGCGTGCTAGCAAGATCTCTTAACGGCCTTGGATATATTTCCAAGCTAATGTGGTTGACAACAGGATCCGGCATCATTTGCTGTGAAACTATAGAAATAATGTAAGGAATATGCTTGTTTCTAATTTGTACAATATTGATATGTTATGTTCATGCACACAAGTTTTATGTTTCCTTGTTCGTAACCTTGGTAGTTACCTGTTATTGCAGCTTGTGTTTTGGGCCAAGACCTTATTGAGGCTTCAACTTTGGCAGTGGGAAAGACAAAATATTGGCAGGATAGAGGCACAATTTGAAATTTTATTCAAATTATCACAAATTTTGAACTCTTTAAATTGACGACACTCACCGCTGGACAGGCTGCCAATAATTTTAACTTACAAAACTTTAATTTGCACCACAAAGCCAAAATCATTTGATTTGAAACACAGAAAATTGAAGCAATTTACACATGCTTACAACTGCGCAAAGGGAAATGCTTGATTCAACAATGCTTTTAATTCACTGATTATTTTTTTACAAAATGTGCTTCGTGACGAAATCGCAATATGGTGGTGGGTCCAAGTGGAAAACCGATGCTGTAAATCCTGGACATATGCGAAGATCAAAAAGAAAAACACAAAATGAAAAAAAGATGTTTGTGCTAATGAAAAAACTATTTTCTTGTACATCCTGTGCAACATTTCAAGTGAGCAAAGAGATTTAGTGTTGCTGCTTCTCTCCACCAGCACTTTCTGCGACACACGCGATATAGCATTCTGTATGTAGTTTGCATTAGTTTAGTATTAGATATAAATTGGCTGTATATGTACAATACGTAGTGCGACAAAAATACACGATTTTAGGGACTGAGAAATTGACTTGTTGAAGAGCACTGCCCTAGCATATCAGTTTATGTGATCTCTAAGTTTTTTTCATTTAGTCTTGTTGTTTGTGAAAGTAAAAACACGATAAGGGTCACGTGATAGTTTTCATCACGGAAACATCACCTAACAGATTAAAAAAACACGACAAGGGGAATTGTAACCGGATGTACGAAACCACAGTTTATTGTGTTTGTTTCTTCAATTCTAATTATAAAACAGTGAACTGTTCTAGTGCCTAGGATACTGGCGTTCAGTGCAAATCATTTCCAATGAAGCTAAAGTGGCATGTGTTTATCTTCAGTAAAAATGATTTGCACTAAATTGGCTCATATCAATGATTTAACAGCCAGTAGAGTTTTCCGAACAAGGATTTTGCTTTAGGTTTAGAGCATTCCTGCAAGATCGCTTGCTTTTATGGTTTTCAAGTGGACCAGCCATAATCTGAAAGCCAAACACGTTTATTTTAATGGCAGTGGAGACAGAAGAGTTTACCTAAGGTAGATACCTCTCTTTTGATACCTTATACCGGCGTGGTCCAACTATACCTTTGACGGGCCGTTTTGCAAAGGTCCGACAACTTGCGGGCCACAGCGCCGGATTTAAATGGTGGGGGGTCCGGGACCCAGGCGTGGTGGGGGGTCCGGGACCCAGGCGTGGTGGGGGGTCTGGGACCCAGGCGTGGTGGGGGCCTG
>Ga0210059_1009502_pt1 | contig 15180 bp, 7 predicted proteins | sample Ectturendosymbi2_FD_188042 | JGI IMG/M metagenome (GOLD analysis project Ga0210059, IMG submission 188042) | Ecteinascidia turbinata endosymbiont from Florida, USA - Sample 2 (SPAdes) (version 2) | ecosystem: Host-associated > Tunicates > Ascidians > Unclassified | place: Key West, Florida...
TTTTCATTTCGTCAAGAGCAGGAGTTTGTGCGGTTATTTCTTTGGCAAAAACATGGGTAAATTAAGGTTGGATTGATGAGTGTAGCCGGAGTCTGAACAGGAGTCGGATTCTCAAATTTGAAAAATTGCCGGAGCCGGAACCGGATTCAAAAATTTTGAAACAGGAGCGGAGTGGGAGTCTGAAAAAAGTGACTCCGGCCACTTCTGGTTGCTTGATCTAAAATACTTCGTTAGTGCTGTCGCTCTAATTTCTTGAAAGAATCCTGAAGGTTTCCGACCCAACTTCGTAAATGGTGTTGAGGTTTTTGGTCGATAAAATACATGAATAGATGATTTCAAGCAAAATTTTTAACTCCAATGCAGAAAATGTAAATCTAGTGATTTTTTTGCTCTCAGATGACAAAGTCATTTAGAGACAACTACGATATCAATATTGTGCAGCAAACAAGCTGCGAGCCTCTTTTTTTCGTTGTTCAAATGCAGTAAAAAACGTACTTTTTCGTTCCTTTTGTACGCCCATGTATGCATCTCAATTATGGTGTAATTTCAGGAAGTCATGCATGCAGAGATTGCGGGTGGCATATAATTTTGGTTGCAGAGTTCTATACAACTTCCCCTGGAGAGCGAGTGTTAGTAACCACCAAGTTCAATGTAACATTCCTACCTTTGAGGCACTGTTGCGTAAATACAAGTACCTGTTTCTCGAAAGATGCAGAAGATCTAACAACTTATGGTTACGTGCTTTGATACAGTCAGATTGTTTGTACTCATCACTATTCTTTGAACACTATAATCGCATTTTACTCTGTGATTGAATGATCGAACTTTGCAGTGTCCGTTTGATCGACGGCGTGTCAAGCCACAATGCTTTCGCATTTTACCTAGAATAGACCAAGTTGGTAATTAGCGCCCTACTCCGCAGTAGTGCTGTAACAAGTGTTACGTGTTAGCTAACAATAGTGTTAAGAATGTATCTGTAACCCTATGGTTCTGTCTTCAATGCAGTTGCAAACATTGTCTGTAACCCTGTGATTCCGCCGGCTTCAGTGCCTTGTACTACGTTCTGTATTGTCTGTTTTTATCAACCTGCGTTCTGCAGAGTGTGTGTGTTCATACTATGGACTTCGTGTCTGCTCATAAACAAATAAATTAATTAATTTTCAGATTTTGTGAATTATTTTTATAAATAGTATTTTTTCAAAAAAGCTTGTGGGAGCACTGGTGGGTAAGCACTACTGTATTCTTTTTGTCATTTTCTCCCTACAATTGCCCCAACCGTGATGCTGGCTGTAGTTCTATCAAGTGTCAGAATGTTGCAATACTTGTTATATTACTGTAGTGATGCCTGGGAGGCTGGGATAACTTGTAATAGCCTACTTTCTGTTTATTATTGCACCTTTTTTCAAATTGGCTTCAGAGGTTTCAAGCAATGTCACAATCAATGTGGTACTACTGTATGTATGAAGATTACAACACTCAACTGTGACACTGTGACTCTCTGTGTGGTGTTACTCTTACTTTACTCAATTACTCACTGTTGGTGTTATGAATACAGCAGGCACTAGGCAGTATGTTGTGTTACAAACAAATTAAGTAATTGTTATTGCATTACCACTACAGTAGTTTTACATGAATGAGCTGAAAAAACATAGAAAATGGTATTTTTATTTTTGGCAGTGTCTATTTTGCGGTTGCCTAATTAAAAGGCGGAGCTTGGTTGCAGAGGTTTGACATAACCAGAGTCGTTGAAACCGATGTTTTTCGTTGAGCAATGAGAACTAAACAGTAGTAAAAATAATTTATTATTTTACTGCAAAAGGTTATGTTGCAATTATGGTAAAAAAGTCTATTTTGAAGTTTTATAATTTTTGGTTATCTGAGTTTTACAACGGTTCAGGGATGAAAAAATAGGTTTCAACAGTTTTGAATGTATAAAATTTTTAAACATCGCCAACTTCAATGTATTCCATCAATTCATGTTTGGGTGAAGTCCAAACATTAATTTAACTTGCAATGATGCAACATTTTTCCTTCGCCTTTTTTCCTTTTTTTGATTTTACAACGCAACTTTTTTTCCACTCCGGTTACATCATCAAACCTCCGCAACCAAGCTCCGCCTTTTACAGGCAACCTATTTTGCAGCTCAAAAATGAAAACGGCAACGACTTGGCTGGAGCTATTGTGTCGCCAGTCCAAAGCTTGGCAGAAACGAAGTAAAAACAAAAGATGAATCCTAAAGCTAAACCCAAATTCCAAACCCTAACGCTAACCATAAACCTTAACCCACACACTAATCCTTAACCTTAACAGTAACCCTAACACTAGCCCCTAACCTTAACCGTAATGCTAACCTCTAATACTAACCCTTAACCCTAATGTTAACCCAAATGCTAACCTCAGCACTACCCCCTAATACTAAACCTAATGCTAACCCTAACACTAACCCCTAATGCTAACCCCTTATGCAAAGCAAACCCCTGATGCTAATCCCTAACCGTAACGCTAAGAACCCTAGCCCCTAACCGAACCTTAAACGTAAGACCTAATGGAAAAGTTTTTGAAAAAGCAAAAAAAGGAAACGTCACTAAGGAAAGGTGAGATTCGAACTGAAAACCAATGGCATACTAGACATGGAGCATAACCACTACATTATGAGCAGCACACTGATTGCATGACAAACTGACCTTTTCATTCGAATTGCATCAAATTGGTGGCACAATAGTTCCAGCCGATGTGTTGCCGCCAGAATTGACACTTCCTTTATTTTTTCCCTAGTATGACCACTATTATTAAGGAAGTTATGACTTTTTAAATTTCTTAATTAAATGCGTTTTAGCTGTAATGTAACAAAGGCTTAATGTATGAAAAACTTTAATCGTTACCTTCAAAGTTACATTAAAATATGTTGTACATTTTTTAGTTGTTGTTATAGCTATCACTGATAGCTTACTGATATCAGTAAGCAGACATTGACCCTCAAGCAATTGACAAAACAATTTTGTAAATGAGTAATTTGATAAAAAAAATTGAATAACACTACTTGGAGGGCAGGCAGGCCGGGCAGTCTGGAGGGCTGGCGGGCCGGGCAGTCTGGAAGGCTGTGTTTCCAAATAAAAGACATGAATTTCGGAGGGTTGTACATAAGACAAGAGGGCTGGGCTGGACAAAAGGGCAGTCCGGCGGGCTTTTCCGCAGCCCACTGGCACGCCCTTTTGTGCAACCTGCCGGACCGACCTTCTGTGCAGCCCGTTGAAAATTCATGTTATTCATTTGGAAACGCAGCCCTCCGTTTAGTGTTATCCAAAAATTTTATTAGACAATCAGTTAATTAATTATAGTACCTAAATAATAAGGTAATTGCTTAGCGCTGGCCATAAAAAATGTTATGTTATGCATATGAAAGTGATGTTGATTTTAAAAGTCAATTTGCAGTCTGTTGTGATGAAATAATGCAACAAACACGAAACTAAAGTGAAATGAAGTTAAGTAAAAAGTTTTTTATTTATTTTAAGTTGATGAATTAACAAACTAGAGTAATTGATGACCAATACAATACTACATACCGCAAAAAAATTTTGTGATGAACTGATGACTTATCCCATACTTCACCTGACAGAGCTCAAATACATCTGATCTAGCCGTGGATTGGATTATTAAGCCATTTAAGAGTTGACACTTAAAAACAGTGTGATTGTGTCTGCAAAAACAAAAAATAACAAAATTTTGCAATTGAAACTCTTGTCAATTTCTAATCCATCTGTTCACTACTATGGGAAAACAGCTAACTTAACTTGTAATAGAACTATCCATTATTTAATACATGGAATCCATGCATAATCAACCATGATGGATATATATTTCTATTCATTAACCAATACACGACAAGATTTAACACATGCCCAACGACGCTGGAGACAGCCAAGCAATTGCCACCCACCCCCAGAAAACATTATGTCCAGTCACAATGAACACTATGTAAAAATAGTTCACTAAGGACAAAAATCAGATTGAGCATCTATTAAAACACTGCAGTGGAGTCATGCGAAACGCTGCAAAATCGCAGCAAACAACCAATTTTCCGTTGATCGGCAAAAATCAGCCTGGGCACATATATCAAAACACAGCAGCACAATTGCACTCAACAATCATTGTTCAATGTTACAATGCAATCTAAGTTGCGTAAACATCTGCAAATGTCTGCGAGGGCGTGTATCAACAAATTCAGCACAATTGTGCACAAAACTGTAAACCGCACTCAAACCGCTGCAAATTACTGCCAGCGCACATATTAAAACGATTCAGTGCAATCGTGCAACAACACTGCAAAGTGCTGCAAATATCTGCCAGCGCACGTATTAAAAAAATTCAGTGCAATCGCGCAACAACACTGCAAACCACAGTAAACTGCTGAAAATATCAGCCAGCACACGTATTAAAACAATTCAGCACAATCGCTCAACAACACTGCAAACTGCAGTAAACCACTGCAAATATCTACCAGCGCAGATGCACCTGTGGATCTTGAAATTTGAAAACTTATTAATATGCCACCTGTGACATAACAGCAACGCATGACGAGAGTGCAGTGGGCTTGGTAGAAACGAAGTAAACATCCCTAACCCAAAAAGGTAACACGTACAGTAAGCCTGAAAAAAAGTAAAAAAAAGTCATTAAGGTGAGAGTTGAACCGAAAACCATTGGCATCTGATCTAGCAGCTGTAGCGCATAACCGCTACACCATGAGAGATTTGAATGACAAACTGACCCTTTTATTTGACTGTGTTAGGCCAGGCATATCCGTAGCCACTTTGTTATGAATATGATATTCATAGCACCACAGTGTAGTCTTATCATATAGGAATAGGCTTTGTGATTCAATCATTCACCAATTGACAGTTCAGTTAAATTGTGCAAAAGTAGGATGCACAACAGTGGGAACAATCAATGAAACTCACAAAAAGAAAAAGGATTTGGAAGGCAATAGTCATGCAGTTATACTGGTCTGATAGCCTACACATTACAGGGGCAAGTGGTGGGCAGCGATTATCTGTACTGTATTAACCAGTTACAAGGCACATGCTCGATGCTGTTAGGAAGAGCAGCAGTTGAGTGACTATGTAGAATGAAAAACAACCTGAGTCAAATACCATTACTACCAAGCCTTGTACAAAACTATGTACAAACAAAAACTCTGCGTTGTGGCACTATTAGTATTAAGTACTAAGTCTGAAGTCATTTCTCAAAAGATGCAGAAGAGAAAGTCTAACAACGTACAGTATCAGTATGGTTGCATGCTTTGATGCAGTCAGATTGTTTGTATTTCATTTGTCCATATTCTTTGAACACTACAATTGCATTACTTTGTGACTGAGTTGAGTGCTTGAACATTGCAGTGTTTGTTTGATTGATGGCGTGTCATGCTATAAATGCATTTGTACTTTACCCAATACCTGTCCTTGACCAGTTTAGGAATTGACACCCTCCTCTATAGTACACTTAAAAGCACTAGTGTTTCTGTATGCTTTCGAGGAATCAGTCGACTGCCATCTGCTTTCGTCTTTTTGCGATGATTCAAACTTGCACATATCTCTATTCAAATATGTACTTTCCACGATGGGTGTAAGCAAGGAATCGATTCCTTGCTTACACCCATCATGGAAATTACATACTCCTCTATAGTATTGTTATGCCGAGGACCACTACGCTGGAGGTACAAACAGTTGCTTTATAAATCAACTCCTTACGTTGGAAGTACAAACAGACAGTTGCTTTCTATAAGCATCCTTACGCTGGAGACACATGCAGCTGCTTGCTAAATCAAACCGTACGCTGGTGGTACTGGCGCCGCTGACCCTTACTTGTTGTACCAAGTGTGGTATGGATTAGTGAACAATTTAGTTTTGTAAGAATGTGTCTGTAACCATGTGGTTCTGTCTCCAACGCGATTGCAAAACATTCTGTTAAGAAAGTACGGTAGAATTGGTGTAATTTGTCACCTCAAGGTGATTAGAAAAAGGTGACGAATTATGGAAACAGGTGAAAATTATATCATAGAACTTAGAAAGCACGTAACCAGTGGCATAGCAAGGCTAAGTGCCCCCCCAGGGCCAGTTATTGAAAAAAAAACAACTGAACAAGGCAGTTATTGAAAAAAAAACACTGAACATTAAAAAATAGCATGAGATGTGCCAAGAAATGTTCTTTTATAATTTTGGCGATGGCAATTAGCGGCATGCCAACGCCTGAAATATGCTTCTTACCAGGGCAGTTTAGGCTAATGATCTTGCCCAAGGAGCACCAAGGCAAGTCACTCAGTGTCTGTGAATTGGACACAACCTTCCAATTGAGAGGCGGACACTCTGTCAAATCACTCACTCCAAAGCCACATGTGTTCTTTTAGGCTAGCCTACCAGTGTAGAGCTTCTAAACATGTAAATGGAAAAGTGGTAAAACATTTAAAAATGTATTTAAGGTAATGCAAAACTAGAACTTTTAAACTTCTTTCAAAAATTAATTTTTGGTCAGCAAAGAGCCGCCCAGGACCTGTGGCCCCCAGGGCAACATTTCAGAATGAAAGCAACGGCAAAGCAGTGTTTATCCATACAAATCATAAAGATGTGATACAATTATCCACGGAAGATAATTGAGTTCCACAGTTGCATGTATGTTCCACAACACACATTGCATTACCAAATAAGGTTGAATAAGCAGACATAGAAACAGATTATAAAACGGTTTAGCAGTGAACAATAATCCAGTTAGTGTCAGGTACATGAAAAGAAAAACCAAATAGGCTTAGTTAAAGAGTATCTACTTTTAGACAAGATATATTTTATTCAAACTGTCTTGTCTTATGACATGTATCCACATTTGCATAACTATAATTTATATCATGATGTTGACATGATAATTCAGTCTTTCAGAATTGTGGGCCTAGGAATTAGACTGGAGTCAATGTCTGAGATCTTGGAGTATGCTTTTGCTATGTAGTGGAGAGTTGACGAAGGCTTATAAAAAGTGGTAGAGCTCCGTCAGAAAAAGTTAATTTTTAAATCAGTCTCAAATGTTCACCTCCAGGATCTCATTTTGGAGAAAGTGAAGTGAGATATATGACTATGCTGTGCTTTCACTATAGGCCATGCAGTAGTCAGGATAGCTAAAAAGGGGTGCTGCGCAGGGGGTTTACAGAAAGCGCACAACATGTGAAAAAGTGCTGCGCAGGGGGTTTACAGAAAGCGCACAACATGCGAAAAAGTGCTGCACAGGGGGTTTACAGAAAGCGCACAACACGCAGAAGACAAAGCTTACAGGAAACGCAAATAGTTGGAAGGCAATTAGCTATTCATTGAAGAAAGGCAAGTGGTGGGCAGCAACACTGGTTAATACACTGAGGATGGCTAAAATGAGATCAAACTTATACACAGGCCAAATTTCCTTTGACCACAGCCAGGGACAAGTGCTGGTGGAGCTGCTGTTGCTTGCTAGGGTCACCTCACCTGCATGGTCTCATCTCATGGACAATGAACATTGACTTCAGTCTAATTCCTAGGCCCATAATTCTGGTGGATAATTTTTCTTATTTAACAAATCACATATAAATTGCCCTTGGAGTTTCCAGTAAAGTAAGATACGTCACAACGCTGTGGTTAAATCATAGGCCACACAGTAGTCAGAATAGCTGAAAAGGGTCCCAAGCGAAATAATACTGTAGAAGGCGACTTACGGGTCATTCCATGTCAAATGAACCAAAAAATAGAAAAGTTGACCCACCAACTCAGATTTTCCTCAAATTTAATAAGCAGATAGAGAGTTTCATGCTGATTTCAGCAAACTAAATTTTTTGGAAATTGATTAAAGTTTTGTGAAGTTACAGACCATACAAAATGATTACTTCTTGTACTTCTTATGGTCAATGAAGTATAACGACTAGCAAGAAAATCATCAACTAATGTTAAAACTAAATCATTCTTACTATAATCATTTAATTGTTGTAAACACTTCTTATCTTCACATGTGAAGAAAAAATTCAAAAAATCCGTGTGCTTACTCTAATTTTGGGGGAAAGAACATGGTTAGTCATCAAAATTACTCAAGCGTGACATAAATTTGAATGCTAATAACTTGACGAGCACAGATGCTTTTGGCATATACTGTACATCATGAAGTTAGTGTTTGGGATCCTGGAGGTCGACATCCTTCCATTTGTCTCACAAACCTTGTATGGTAACAAGGGTGCTCCTCTGAAGTGCAAATCTGAGCTTTGTTCTAATGTAGGTCATGATAGATACATACAGTTCCCTGCGTTTTTCGGTATGTTTGTTGACCTTTGTGTGGTGCCATCGCTCCACGTGTTGTGTAGACAAGATTGAATTAAGACTTCTCAATGTCACATACAATGCCATGGGTTTATTGACAGTTTTCAGGCAGGCCGTAGCCTGAACAATGCCTTGTTAGGACAGTTGAGGTGAACGCTTTTGCTCAAGGAATACTACAGCAAGTCACTCATGACTCAGTTGCTCTGGATTGAACATCAACCTTCCAGTTGAGAGGTGGACATTCTACCACTGTATTAATCTAATTACCACTCAGGTATTGCTTCTTAATGTCAATCTCTGTTTGGTTGTGGATCGTTTTTTTTCTTTTTCATGTTATTGGTAGATCTGCAAAAGGGACTTCCAGAATAAGACTGCGTGAGATAGGATGTGTGACCTTTATGTCAAAGAACGTTTACTCATAGCTGTTCCACCGTCTTCTCGCAGAAAAATCCAACTTTGCACTGTCAGATGCATTGTCTTTTCTTTCAAATTCGTTTTCATTGATTGGCAGATGTGTGGGTTCTATCTGAACGTCTCTACAGGTCTCATTATTTGTCCCTCAGAGTCTCTCACTGGGTTATGCCTCATTGAAGTGTAACCGCCTGGCATCCAGTTTGCATACCAGGCTGTGATCCACAGAGTTTCTTTCCGCAAGCACAGTGAGTAGGTATGCCCTTCACCTTCCATCCATACCTCACGCAGATGGCATCCAAAAATTCTTGTTTGTTTAGTGTGTATCCAATCGCTTTGATTGGCAGGGCTGAGAGCCGAGAAGATGCAACATTTTCCATTGCTCCCTTTATAAGTTGTCGTGGCTCAGGATTGGTTCCTCAGTTTGCTACAGTTATTTTGCCATTTTGTGTTCTTGTCTTGTTGTAATCTGCTTCTGATGTTTCTGGTATATTACTGTATGCTGGTCTGTATTTGAGCTTGAGGTTTTAGTTGTAGATTTGGTCTGTTGGTTTTGCAGAGATTAGAATGGATTTATCATATTCTGTCTTGGCAGTTTCCTGAGGATTTGTCAGACCTTGCCTACCATGTCTGAAAGGAAGAGCTAGTATTTGTCTTTCCACATCTCTTGCCTCTCGTCCTATAAGATTGGGAATTAACTGGTCTCCGATGGTGTTTTACGGTGGTTCAGATAAATCACTCGTCTGGTACTGTTCTTTGTAAATGAGTTCATCTGGAACATATTCTTTTGGTGAATGCTGCTTGAAGATCATCTTGTGCGTATTTGAAGTGCAGCTTAAGTTTTTTTACCCAACCCTCAGTCTTTTTTTAAATGAACTGTTCCCCAAATGATTCTGTCCCAATTACTGCTCCAAGGTGGCATTCACCTTGGTTTGTGATTTTAATTGTATTTTCATTATAGGATGTCATTATATCTTCAGCATTTTGCAACCTTGGCATCTATTGCTACAGTGCTTGCTTTAGTGGCACTGACTGCAGAGTGGCTTTGAGCAAAGGTGTTCACAACCGTCATGTCTTATACGAAGCTCAGGTCTTTGTACCAAGGGCTCGAAGTTAATCCATCAGTCCTGATTCCATCCCTTGTCAGCCGACAGGCTCCAAGTTGCAGGGGAGATTAACACTCCGGTCTACGATATATTCGTACTTCTATTTCGGCCTAAAAAACAGCAGTTTTCAGTTGCTTTACCAATGCCCTAGCTCCTCCGGCAATTGCGCTAGAGAGCTGTTCAAGGGATCAAACGAATCGGCCAGTCTGGTAGATTGCACTCGGAAAAAATTTTTTTGGTTGGGGGTTGCGGATTTTTTGTGACTGATGTCATAAGTGAAGTAGTTTTAGGATGATTTTGGCTCATGTTGCCTGGCCTATGGCCCAACTGCTAGGCCAAAGTGTTTCGCTGAAGTTTTAATTGGAAATTAGACTCGAGTCCGAGTCTTTTGAGCCTTTGATCGACTTTCTATCATTTCTGGATCAAAAGTTATGGTCTAAAATAACAAATTAATTAATTAGCTAATTAGTCAAATATTTTTACGAACCTACATCACAACTTTTGAACCCGAAACCCCAGCAGGTCATCCAAAATATCAAAAGACTCGGACTGTAGCCTAGTTTCCCAAAAAAACTTTAGCGAAATACTACCACCTAACGGTTGGCGCCCAGGGCCAGGCAAAGTGGTCCAAGGTGGCCTAAAAGTCCTCCATTTGTGACGTCACTCACAAAAAACCCGCACTCCCCAAGCAAAAAAATTTTTTTAGAGTGCAAACTAGAAGACTTGCCGCGTCTTTTAAGACTTTTACTGGGTCTGTAGGGCATACTGGACCAGATAAATTCCCGCGCAAAGCCGCATGCGTTTAGGCGTTTTTTTTCCGAAATTCCTCACAACCTAGCGGACGCCAAAGAGTTAATGCGGGTAAATGACTTTTTGAGAATGAAGTTGATGGCTGAATGTCTGGGGAAGCGGTTTGTGTTCTTTATGCAGAAAAGTCCATGGAACCCTAGCCCATCAACAAATTTGCCACAGTGGCATTAGTGCTTTTAAAATATTGGCATCAGTTTGGAAGGCAACTTATGTTGGTGTTTTGGTTCATGGAGGATTATGTTGGTGTTTTGACACTTGTAGGTGTGTGATAAGTTGATATGTGTCATGGCAATATGAATGAATTACTTATTATTGTTTCTAGACCTGTATGTACTTCACTCATTATATAACTAACCGTATTTTGTATTTCATACGTACCCATTGGAATACTTTGTTTTGTCAAACCTTTGGCAACCTGTGTTTTCACATTTGTGTCTTCAATCTCATTTCATGCAGGTACATGCTATGTCACTGTATGTGCCCTGTGGGCCATACATGCAACTGTGTAACTCCATATGATATGTGGGAAACTGCATTGCTTCTTCATGGTCTGTGTTTGTAAAAATTGCTTTTTGCTACGCCAATGTTCTGTAATTGTCATGGTTGCTACATGGCTTTACTTCATAACCTCTATTCATTATTCAACTTACCTCTCCTACCTATATATGTGCATGATTTACTTGTTCATCTGTATTTCCCTTAATTCTTCATGCTTTGCTTGCCTACCATCATCTGTGTTATGTAAATTAATGTTGCGCATAATGATTGAATCTTTGTGTACCCTTGCTTCCTTTGGTTATTTGTGTTGTAAGAAACAAAATGTAAAAAAACAGACTTCAGATTTGCTGCTCTGTAGAAAAATACATTTTTTTCATTAATCCGTCAGTATGCTAACACTTGTTGCAATAGCTAGCTATCTCTATTGGCCTTGTTTTTTGTTAGCAGCTTATGGATTATGATTTAGTGACACTAATTCATGTAGCTACTTGCTAGTTTCTTACCAATAATATCAGTGAAATTTTGAATCAATGATATATAGCTTCATAATTTTTAAATTGTAATTACAGCAAGGAAAGTCAACAGAGTCAAAAATTTTCTGTCTGTTTTAAAGTTCCTGAAATGGCCATAAACCAAATTTTACACTGTTACCATGAGTGGCTCAAAAGTTATAGGTCAAAAAAATTCAAAATTGCTTGTAGCGTAGTTTTTTCTCTTTATCAACATTTTATTACAAGCTACAATAACAGATATATATTGATATGCTTTTGCATTTTGCAAGTTTAGTTGCAGTTCTGACATACTAATGGATTTGTTGCCACTTCTGATATAATGTTGTCTTGTACACTATTGGGTGCTTGAATATTTAGTAGGCTAGGTGAGCAGGTTTGGTAAGTCCAGAAGCGCGGTCCTGTAGTACTTGGCTTGGTGAATGTACATTACATTATGCATATAAAAACTTCAAACAGGGTTGCAGAGTTGGAGTCACAAGTTTTGGGTAGAGTTGGAGTCAGATTCCTAACAATGCTAGGAGTCATATTTTTTGTCCGACTTGGAAAGTCCAATTGCATCATTTTTACATTCACACTCCTAAGTTGGGAATTACTGTTGAAATGCTACAATATCTTCTGAAACGTTTGTTGAAACAGATAATTCCTCCATGATTTCCACTGATTGCTAGTTGCTACAAGGTTGTTGACAGCCACACTTCATTCACTTTATGTTAACACGTTGTGTGCGTAGGAGCGACAATGCGCGTCATTACACGTATGTCGTCGGCGTGCATAAGGGAGTAAACCCACATTGGTCTGAAGCATGTGCAATGCATTTTTTCTTGTTGAAAGAGCATTGCACAACTCAGAGAATAAAGATGTAAGCGGAGGAGCAACCTGCGAGAATATGTGGTGTTTTACCACGAATCAGTGCTCAGATCAACTTGTTTCACATTGAAATCCAATGTTGTTGCTGTGCAGTTAGCCCAGTACGGTTAAGCTCTTGTGGTTATTTATGTGCTGTTAGACTAGTACTTTAATTTTTCAGGTAAAACAGTGTGTATTTCTATGTCTATGTTGAATAGTATGAATGCCGAGCGTCATTCCAGCAACAGCCCGAACAAAGGGGCCTCAGAAAGGTACAAATTGTGCAGAAGCCGTGGCAAACGCAATACTGCATGTAGGGTTTGACTTTGCATGATACCATGCTTCAACGAATATCACTCCCTGAAGCACGTGTGATTTACTTCCCTTTCATGTGTTATACCACACTTGGTTGTTGGCTTCGGCGTCTCACATTTCATTGTTTTATTTGGTGTATTACAATTAATTGTATTATTCCCTGCACTCCAGGCAAACAAAGTGATAATTTCTGAAGTTTATTCTAAAAATTTGCTGTATAAAAACTGTTGTATTAAAAACGGTACCCTGTTTTCAACAAATTCGTTTGGAAATGATTTAGCAAAGTGTTCTTCAAATTGGATCTGCGAATTGGGGACAGTTTCTGCGCTGTAATATGTCACAGTGACGTTGCTAAAGTCCGAAAAGGACATCAGTTCAGGAGGTACAAATTGACTTTTATTATAATGTTTCAGATTTTTTGTAGCACCTGTGGTTCATAAGTTATAGTCACAAATAAATTGAAAGAGACAAAGCATTTTGCAGCCAGACAACACTTCACGTACTACGCAACTAATTTCGCGCAGACACAACCTGCTTTCCGACACCGCTTTGCATATTACGGTACGAGATCTGAGCAGACAGCTCCGCATGCAATGTGTTAAGGAGTCAGTGTGAGAAATTTTGGAAAGGTTAGAGTTGAAATCGGACATTTTATCTCTGAATCTGCAGTCCTGCTTTAAAGGAAATATAAAATGTTAAGTAGTATACTTGGTATTGAAGTACAACAATGCAGAATATTCTCAATGACTTTAGGATATTTATTGACACTGGATATTTTCCTTGTGTTTTTGGGTTGATTTTCCTCTACAATTTGTTACGTCTAGTTTCATCGGGTCCTTCACACCTTTGATTTTTGTCTCATTTCAATAGAATAAAGATTTTTGACCCACCAGTTTGAATTCTGATATGTTTGTATTCCCATTTTGGTTGCAAACTGTGAAATTTGATAGGTCAAAACACAACAATTTGTAAATTATTAAGTAAAAATACAAGTTTTTAGGTCAAAAAATTGTTTGCTCTGATTTTAGTGAACATCCAAAATATGCAAACCAATGCATTTTTTTGCATAGGCTAAGCTTGAGTGAACTGCAAAAATATAACCTTATCTGTGAGGTATTGGGTGCGCTACTATAGCATGAGGTCTACCATATGTTACCTACCCAGGTGCAGCCTGAGGTCTACCACGTCAGTTCCCGTAGTGTTAGGTTTCTATAGCATGAAGTGTAAGGTCTGGTACATTTCCATAGCATGAGGTGTGAGGTCTACCGCCATGCGCATAGAAAAGGAAACAAATGGAGCTCCTAAGATAATTAACATCGATTGAGGGTATTGGAAAATGTTGCTGAAGGAGTTTTATAGAAGAGTCATTCTGACAGAAGAAGCAGCACTCACCTTTTTAAGAGAGCACAATATTTTGGATAAAGTTCACGAAGCAGATCCATGCCATAAATGTGGTTCAGTTATGCAGGAAAAAAGAAAGCGTAACAGAGTAGGAGATTTTAAGCCTGTGTTACGTTGCCCTTGAAAGGGGTGTCAAATTACACGATCTGTTTGTACAGGAACTTAATTTTTCCATTATACAGATGTGAACAAAAAATTGCACTGCAACCTGAGCCTGTGTGAAATATTAGAATTAACATTTCTCTTTGTATTAGATATACCAATGTCCACAGTAACAACTCTAACAGGAAAATCTGCTAATACTGTAACTGACTGGTTCAACATGTGCCAAGAGGTGTGTACATCCATAGTTTCTCACCAACGATGAGGAAAGATGGTTGGAACAACAGAAAACACCATCCAAATTGATGAGGCAAGATTTGCTGTTCGATGGAAGTACCACCGAGGAAGGATGCTGAATAGAGACAATGCTCCTCTCTCTGAGGACAGTGATGCAGATCAAGAATACAACAGAAACCATGGGCGTAGAATTGATGGGCCTTGGGTGTTTGTTCTTAAACAAGGCTTAGGCTGTAGGTACTTTTGGGTGGAATGGTGTGACCGCAACACTCTAATCCCTATTATTGAAAGAGAATGTGTATATGGTTTGGTTATTCATTCAGATGAGTGGCCTGCTTAGCAACTTAAATGCCATGGGGTACCAGCATTCTACAATGAAACACCAGCAACATTGTGGACCCAGCGACAGGGGCACACAGGCAATTGAGCGATCGTGGTTGGACGCAAAAACGATAATACTGAAGAGAATGCGAGGTGTCAGTCATTGATCGTTTTTGCTGGAAGGAAATGAGAAAATTCCAACGATCTATTTGTGTCATTCTTAGAAGATGTATGAAATGTGTATCGCTAGAATAAATGTATGGAGATATTATTTTTTAGCTTTCTATAATGCAGAGGTAGACCGCA
>Ga0210059_1009503_pt1 | contig 15179 bp, 11 predicted proteins | sample Ectturendosymbi2_FD_188042 | JGI IMG/M metagenome (GOLD analysis project Ga0210059, IMG submission 188042) | Ecteinascidia turbinata endosymbiont from Florida, USA - Sample 2 (SPAdes) (version 2) | ecosystem: Host-associated > Tunicates > Ascidians > Unclassified | place: Key West, Florida...
AGTGGCGAACCCATAGCAATTTGGATTGAGTTTTGGCGACATTTTGAAAATATCTTTTCAATGATATAATAAAAAACGTATTAGCTCGTGGCACCCCTGGGTATTGCAAATGGCACCCCAGGGTGCCACGGCACCCCGGTTGGGAACCACTGATCTAAAGCATTTACATTGTAGAGTATTACTTCAGTTCTTTCGCGATCGTGACTTATCACTAGAAGCTTGAGTGTATGGCTTCTGCAGCTAAATGTAAGTCAGACTCGGCAAATAACCAGGTTAGCACTACCCGTTCTCGAGTGGCCGCAAACCCTGGCACAGCAAGTTATTGTGATGGTGACATCGGTTCAGGTTTGCGGTCACAGCACTGCTCTCAACTCGTGATGTGTTCATTGCTCCAACCGGACGTAGCTCGACGGCAACAGACAGACAATGGCACTTTACTATGAAATTCAAAAAGCTGTTGATGGCGTCAGTCTGTATTAGTCTACCTTATGTGGGCTCGTACCCGCGAAGCATCGGCAGAACAATTGTTGCCCCCTCATTAGCTGCGGGTAGCCACGCGTTTGTTTTATTTAATCTTTTCGATTGTCAAGTACATACTAAAAGGTTTTAGGCCCAGAAAAAGGTCCTCCTATCATAGTTTTTAAATCGTATGTTTGCATCACTTATCTGTCTGCGCGGTGAGATGCTCTGTTATTGCTGAAACTAGCGCAGCGAATTATCTTTAACACTGCATAGCATACCAGACGAGCAATTTCGACTGAACGCCGTAGGTATAAATGTCTAATTTTGGGTGGCTTTGAATTGTACTTTGCTTTTTTCTAATCACTTGACATCCTAGGTCAACATTTCAACATTGGTAAATGCGATCTTGGTCTTGTTCAAATCCCAATGTGTTACGTCTCAATTATAGTGCGATGTAGGCCGTGTTTCCTCGTGATTGCACTGCTCCATGCTCCACTTATTACCAGCGAGCACTGGACTTTGTGTTACAAGGGTTGATTTTGCTTTTTGACCACTGCCGCGTACATCAACCGTTAAATTTATTTTTTTGTTTTAGTGCACCAAACAAATTTTGTCTGAGAAGCTTGGTCGTGGAACAAGGACCGTTGATCTTGAGCTTGAAGCCAAAATAGAGATCTTGAGAGACACAAAGCGGAAGTACGTTTTGTTGTACTTTATATAGAATTTTGTGCATTGACTTCATCTGTATCATGCTTGCTTGGCGCAGATACGAAAATTTGCTGACATTATCAAGAGCGCTAGCCAATCATTTTTCATCAGTGGTCCAGACGCAGAAAGTACTGGGTGAAGCTTTTGCTCACTTATCTGGAAAGTCGCAAGACTTACAGGTTGGTTTGCAGATTATTGGCCATTGACGTTAGGATTGTGTTAAAGTTGATTTCTTTGTTTCATTGACTTTTGTTGAAGGTCGCTGCAAATATACTTATAAGACTTCATTTGTGATCAAATGCTCGTTAAACGTATTTGGAAAACGCACTTTAAATTAAGCGGCACTGAGGCGAAGTTCGGCGACGAATTTTTGTCCCGCTGGCGAAATCAGAGGATGCCGGGTGTGCAACGCATAATATCCACAAAGATCATCGCTCCAGTTAAATGATTTGTTGCTTTTCGAGTTTCTTAGCGCAAGTTTTTATTAACAGGTTCGGGTGCCCACTAAAAGTAAAGTGTGCTATCAATGCTGCTCGCGAAGTTGTTTGCATATTTAGTTTTTTTTCTTGCCGTGAAAATGTTTATCTGTAGAGCAGTTATCAATTGCTGTGTTGAAGTTAACCTTCAGCTCATGCCTTAAACTGGCTACTTCGCAGGATAATAAAAGTGTTTTGCAAAGAACTCTAAAAGTCCGTCACAATTTTTACCAGCGTACAATCCTTACCGGGTTTTGAAGGTCTGCAAACACTGTTTCTATCTATTAAAAATGTTGGTCGTGAAATCGGCAATAAGGCAATAATTAAATGATGGCATCAGTAGGAGATCACTGACAACTCCAAACATTACTGTCGGCAGCTTTTCGTGGTTACACTGCTTCAATAGTGATTACCTACCTGCTTGTTCGCAAAAATTGAAAGAAACTGATAATTATCATAGTGTCTGCAGACCTGCAATTTTCCAGTCGACAGTTCTTATCGTATATGCTTTCGCTGGGAAGGGAGGGGTTATGACAAACGCACACCTTGTACACTCATGATAATGTAGATAATTGTGAAGGCCCCTAAAGAAACAGTGGTCTAATATATACATTGAAGGCCCCTAAAGAAACAGTGGCCTAATACATACATTGAAGGCCCCTAAAAAACAGTAAATGAAATCCGAATCACCCATAGGCTACCTGTTTGTTAAGTTCCGAGTTTTGCGCAATCGTTAGTTTGAAAATGGCGGGATTTTGTAGATCTTTTTAAAGCTGTAAAATGTGTGGTAATGTCATGTAGTTTTCAATTGCCGAAATGTTGTTTCTTGTCACGCTGCGTGGCTCTAAATGACTTAACCTGCAATGTTAAGATTTTGTGATTTTGATGTGAAATGCAGAATTTCAAGAATAAAAGCAATCAGATTTTCTGTCCATCTAAGGTCGTGTAAATTTAGTAGCAGCGTGCAAAATAAATCTTTGAGGTCAGTGTTAGCTAAAGATTGGTGAAGAATAAGATCGGAGCAAAAAAAACTGCGTACCCAGTTACGAAGTTAGTTGGGAATGCGAAATACCAGGTGCGACTCCAGGTCAGCAGCGCCACTCGGGCTCATCACGCGATCATACTGACTGAATGCAACCGTTCGAGGCTTGCGTCACTGAAATTTCCATTTGCTCTTATTCTGGCTGGCACTATCGTTGCTCTGTGACCAGTGGCGTAACTAGAGGTTTGAGCCAGGGGAGAAAACGTAGCTGAAGGGGGCCCTCTGCTAGTCAGCACTCAGAAAAAAGTTAAGAAATGATAGTGAATCCGGATGTGGATGTCTATACTGAAATGCCAAATCACTGGAAAACACCCCGAAAAACACAAAAAAACAACAACGTTCTGAAAACCAAAAGAAAACCAAATAGCGAAATATAAACCAAGTGGGGGCTCGATTTTTACATTTATCTTGCCAGGGGGCGGTTCGCACACCTGCCGCCCCCGTCCGCTACGCAACTGTCTGAAGAGAACCTGAGTTAAACAACCTTTAATCAGTGCAGTGGGTGGTGGCACAAATATACGAACCAAGCTCGCGTTCTACAATGTACATCGTTATCGAAGGCCCGGGCTAAGCCCGAGGGCCAAAGTCGCAACTGCCAAATACCGAAAGTTATATATCAGTGTCGTGATGTCTACGAATGAATAAAATTCCGTGGCATAGTTTCGTTTGTTTCACGGAAGTCATGATCATCCACTGGTTTCCCGGGTGAATACGTTGCGCACTAATAGATTCCATTTTGACATTTAAATCGTATAACTTTTCTATGCAGAAGTTAACGTCTTTGCCGAAATCAGACATTGCTTTCTTTTTGACTTATTGATGGTGGAGGTAGTAAGGGTAACGTAGACTGGGCAGAACTCATGTACCACAGATCGCCTGAATCGCATGAACTTTAATGGGTTGATCAGTTGAAAGAATGAAATACACGCAATAAGCATTTTAAGTTGGACTGGAAACGTGTTGGCGTCAGTTTACACACATTTTTAATCACGGTCGTGTAACTGCAATTACCGTTACGCAACTTGATTGATACGTTTGATTTTGTAAATCCTTGGCATTTTGTCATTTGGCCTTTGCTTTGTGATAATATAAAAGATTTATGGAGGCTAAAATACACGTCTATGTGCACCTTTTCTGCTGTCTCGGTATATTTTTGGATCACGTGTATCGGCTATGACGAGCTTGAGTAGAACTTCGCATGTATCAGTTCGTGGTTGAATGATTCTGTTCGTTCGATTGCGTTTCCGTGTACTGTTCCTGTTGCACAGACAATTGCCTTTACTCATTTCCTCAACATTCCCTTCTTTTCGCTCGAATGACCAGTTCGCTTTACGTCATTGTTGGCGAGTGTGCGCGAGACAAACATAGCCAGGCGATGCGTGACGGTTTTCGTGCCTGCATGCCAGAGATGAGCACGGACAGGACTGAAGCCATTTTTGGCCGGATCAGGACTGGATCGGACTGAGAAAATTTGTTGTTTTATGTGATTATTCTGAAATTATCAAAAATTTTAGTTGTGATCCGATTTCACAGGTTTGCTAAATGGTTGTGTATATTTTGCCATCAAATGCAAAAACTCTGCTGGGACTATTTTGCAATTCGAACTGTATCCACCTTTGTTCACATGTAACGTTCATTTCTAGTAGCAACGTGAACATAGTTGAGTGGTTAGGTAGTGTCTATGCCTGCTGTGCAATTGTTCCTTGGTTCTGCTCTCACCATTTCCTTTGGCATAGCTTGCAGAGGTTATTACACTTTTGATAGGAGTGCTTTTAATGTACTTTTTCAAAAAGTTTTGGGTTTAAGTTTTCGGTTCAGGTTTTGTGTTTAGGTTTTGGATTTAGGTTTGGGATTTAGGTTTTGGATTTAGGTTTTGGGTTTAGGTTTTGTGTTTGGTTTTAGGTTTAGTGTTTTAGGTCATGTAACAAGGACCTTATGCTAATCCAAGTGTGTCGTCTTTGTCACTTGGCCAATCCAAGCAATCCGATTCTCCTAATGGCAAAATAACTCCAGCAGTGCTTTTCCCTCTGATGCCTAATAGACACTTTCTTGTTAAATTTTGGAAATGCCAAAAGGCTGTCTATTTTGCCTCATGAGGCAAAAGCACTGCTGGAACTATTTTGCCTTTTAACCAATCGTATATGGCTAAAGGCAAAATAGCTCCAGTAGTTCTTTTGCTTCATGAGGCAAAATAAAAATACATGATTTTACATGGGCCGATCAGGACTGGATCGGACTGATGATTTTCAAAAATTTTGCGGATCAGGACTGGACTCGGACTGAAAAATTTCACAGTCCGCTCATCTCTGCTCAATACCAATTGTTACTTCGTTGTTTACCTGTATGTACCTCGTGATCGTGTAATGATCATAGAAACCAAGCCCGTGTCACGACACATAGCTGGCTGTTGTGGGAGTAGTCATGCGCAAAGTTTTTCGCATTCTACCGTCACGTGTAAAATTTAACGGTTGTATTCGGATCTAGAGTATAAAAGCTGATGACGCGTTTTAGTCGGAAAGCTCCATGTTACGGTTTCGATGTTACGCTTGTACACCAGACTCGTGCATAAGATTTTTTTTGTTACGCTTGTACACCAGACTCGTGCATAAGATTTTTTTTCAGGAGGAATTTCGTTACAATGCTGATACGCAGCACGTTTTAGCGAAGAATGGGGAGGCCCTGCTCGCTGCTATTAACTTCTTCACGTCCGGCATAACGACTTTGTGCTCTAAGACCATGGAAGATACTTTATTGACTGTCAAAAAATATGAAACTGCTCGGTACGTCCTGTCTTCTATTTCTTGATATCGTTAGAATGAATATCGTGGATCACCGTTTCCCACCACTGTTCCTCAACCTGCAGAAATCACTGGCGCGTTTCACGTTGAAGACAAATCGTTGTTTTTTACAGTGTGATTGCTTAACCGTGGTATTCAAAGACACGAAGTTATTTACAGTAAACCATATTTTTGTACGTATACACAAGCCAGTTACGACAGTGTCTCCAGCTGGGTTTTATTTGTTGCTGAGACATTTCGGTCATTTGCCCACAATTGTAATAAAACTCGCCATAACAGTGTTCACCAGCCTACCTTTTCAGACATTATGACCGAAAAAATAAAACCAGGTCTCCAGTGATTCTCCACTTCGCGCTGTGGTGTTCGTGAGAAATACCTTTTTGAATGTATCGAACTGTTAATTTTTCCTCATATTTTCTGATTGTTGTAATATAATCAGAACTAAGTGTTTTACAGCTCCAGTATAAGCTGGAAGGTTTTATTTCTCAAATTTATCGTGTGTTAATTTGTTTTTGTTATTTGCAACTTTAACTCCAAGTACTCGATGACTGGAAAATGCTTCGCCACAAATGAAGCCTCGTTGCGATCGAACTTAGTCACGAAAGTGTTCCTCTAGTCCAGGGGTCTCCAAACTTTTTTGTCCGAGGGCCACATGAGGTAATAAAGAATATGTCGAGGGCCGGAGGTCTTACGCAATGAGATTGTTGCGGGATATGTTATATTCTGCCAGATCAAAGAAATTTTCGTAAGTACTGTATATTATTTTTTCATCATTGGCAAAATGGCTGCGCGGGCCGTAGTTTGGAGACCCCTGCTCTAGTCTAAACAATGGACATTCGTACTCACCGAATTGCGACTACTCCCTGATTGAAATTTATCATAGCGAATATTTTTTGTGGTGGTACGGTTTTTGGCATGGTAGTTTGCTCTTAATTTGCCGCGGAAATGTTAGTCATGCAGAGGTTGAACTAACCTGCACCCCATCCTAAACTCGAACGCAACGATGGTCACGAAAGTAATTTCGTCTTCCTACTGCTGCAAGATGTACATGCATTCATGGATTTGGAAGTTTGTTTCATGTCGTGCTGTGTCTCGTTTTTTATGCAAATTTTCCAGGATAGGAGAAAATAACTGACAAGACGTGAGCTGAAATGCCACCAATTTCCTAAGTGTACGTTAAAAGAAAAGTGTTCAGTGATCTGCAGATTACCGCACCTTACTGGGAATAAACGTCTGGCTTAAGGTGGTACCGGCGTAGATCGGAAGCCGTTTGCCTCTGCATGGTTCTGCACGAGCCATCGATATTGCAGCGGTTTCCGTATTCAAGGAGACAAAAGCCCGTTCCACTTAGCGTGTCGTTTGTTACAGGGTGGAGTTCGACGCTTATAGAAGTGAACTGGAGGCTCTGAAGCTCGCTCCACGCACTGAGGCAAACATCCTGAAGCAAGCCAATGTGCAAGCCGCCTTCTCCGCTAACAAAGCTGCATATGATAAGTTACGGTCCGACGTGGGTGTAAAACTTCAGTTTTTGGATGAAAACCGGGTGAGTATTCGGTGCATGTTTCCTGTCGTGTTGTCATATTTCATAATCTCATCTGTATCTAGTGATAATTGCTCGCAACATGGTGTCTGTTTGATGCGAAGCCGATTCACAGGCCTTGGTTAACTTCCAAGCTAGCTGACGAACTTCTGTCTCATCCCTAGCTTTTCCACTTGATCCTTCACTTGTTTCTGTAAGTCTGAATCAACCGTCTTAGACCCAATGCCATGCTTTTCCGGTTTCAGTCAAAACCGCTTCGCGTGGTTTATCAAAAGTAAACCTGTTTTTTGATGATTTAAATTGTGATGGATTTACTTGCGCCACTCCTGTGGTTTACGATTATTGAAAGATTTAAGCTTAATCATGAAACGATCCAATCTGTTTAAATGTGCACTACAAACATTGTGGAGAATAGGAAATTCCTGATCATTCCAACAAGTTGCACTTTTCACAGCGCTTCTGGTGTTGTTAGTACTTCGCTAAACACACTCACTTTTCTTCAGATAATTCCACTAATGGCCACAAAAATACAGAAAGAAGCACGAGATTTGGCACAAAATTTTGATGGACAAACACACAGTACGCGAAGTAAACATGTGTTGATATAACATAGTCAGTCATGGCAGTGAGGAGTCGTTTGTTGGGAATTTTTCGTAACAAATGACAGAACTGTTAGAATGTTGGTGCCACACGAGCTAACACAGCCCACCATACAAAATAATCGGGAGAACGACGTTCCACCAGCTGCACCACTACTACCTGCACTCTTTGACCATGGTGTGGTCAATACTCATTTATTGCACCCCTCCATCAGGTTGCAAAGCTCTCTGAACTGTTTTTGAAATACAGCGCGTTGCATTAAGTTTCGCGACTCGGCGATCATCGTCACATAAATGACTAGAATTTTATTTCGGAGCACTGACCATAGCTTCATGTTGATGAAATTCTGATGATTTTTTTCCAATTCCGATGATTCGGATCAACCCGACGAAGCAAAAACGGGATGTTATTGCGCGTCCATTTCCTTCCAATGTTTTCATCCCACTGTTTTACCCAGGCTTGTCCATGGGATAGTTGTTTTTTTTCTGTCCCATCACATGACATTTCCACGAAGCTAGTTACATGAAGTTCATTACATCACGTGCATGGCGTCTACAGAGTCGTGGCTAAAATATCCCAAAACATCCAATTAGGGGACCCAATAAAAATTGGATAACCCTGTTTTTAGTTGTCATGTAAAAGAAGGCCGAACAACCTTATTTTCGTGGCCTCGCATCACTCCGCCATGGTACTGGGCCACTGCGTGTATTACTTACTCTGCTGTTAGCATATGATAATGGTATTCAACTTTAGAAATTTTCTGCTGTATGACGTAAAATGACTAACGATCTGACTCTGTCATTATTGTTTGATTACTGAAATCTTGGCATGGTTGTAGCAAATGTTGGTCTATCAAATTAAGAAGCACTGTTTCATTGCAGGTGAAAGTAATGCAGAAACATTTAATGCTGTTCCACAACGCCATAACCGCTTACTTCGCCGGCAATCAGCAGCAACTGGAAGCAGCGCTGAAGCAATTCAGCATCAAGTACACCGCTGAACAAACACCTTCATGGCTGGAAACAGAGTCGTAGAGAAAGGGCCTGGGCACAAGCACCACCACAGCAGGTTCCGCGCATAGATATAGGTCCTGTGTACAGGATGCTGGAGCTGATCGATTGCCGGACCTTGGTGTGACTCACAGCTGGTTTGGTAGCTTGCATACATCCTGCAATGTGTGCTGTAGATGTAAATGTAATGTCTGTCTTTATGCATATATAGAGATGAGCGCTGTTTGATGTCACCTAGCGAAAAGCCTTCACCCTAAAACCGTACCAACACTTTTGAACAGCGCCCAGCTTATTGTAGTTTTCATTGTATTGTCAAACGATTTACGGCCCAAGGTGTGCTTCACCGATTTAGTTTGAGTTTCAGTGGCTGGTCGATACGATTTGACGTCTGATGTGACTTTTCGCCTCTAGGTCTCTTTCAAATGTTCTGAAGCTTTTCAGTTTGTAACTTAAATGTTCTGAAACTTTTCAGTTTGTAACTTCCCAAAGTGTCTAGTGCAGTGTTTTCAAACCTTTTTCTTACGTGGACGAGATAAACATTCAGGAAAAATTGCGTGGCCCACTACCTTGTTAGCACAGGCTGTGTTTCATACGCATAAAAATGTACACACTATTCTAAAGCAGCGAGTTTATTCCTGCATGTAATTCAATGAGAATCTCCGTGACCTACTCGATTCCGCAGTGTTCCACACCACGGGTTGAGAAACACTGGTCTAGTGGTTGTCCCAGTTGATGTCATGCAAGTCAGTTGTTTGCATTCCGAATATTCAAACCAACGTGCAGTCCATTCCTTCATTTCGATGGATTGTGGCGTAGTAGTTGTCTTTTTCTCTGGCAACAGTAGAATGTGATGATGCACTTTTCGTGAGGCCACTGTTGATAACATTTAGGAAGCAACGTGTAGGTGTTGAATGGTTCGATGCTCGTGTACCAGCACACCAACTCGTTTACCTCTCTGCAATTCACAACTTGTGATGCATTGTTTGGTGCTGGTTTTGATTCAACTCTGCCAAGGATAAGGCACTTTCTGGCAGCAAGTTTATGATGTTTCTCGTCTCGTTAATAGAGATAGAATAGTATGATCAACATTGTTTCTTACCCTGAGTAATAAAGTTCGTTGAAAAGCCTTAAGTAGATGATATCTTCGTGCATGGTGTGCACCGGGGTCTCCAAACTTTTTTGCTAAAGGGCCAAATCAACTATTACACAATAGTTTGAGGGCCGGACATCATATATAATGTGATTGTTTCGAGTAAGTTACATGATACCAAATCAAGTTTTTCGTAAATATTTTTTCATATATTGACAAAATGTCTTCGCGGGCCGGAGTTAGAGACCCCTGGTCTACACCACACTGATATCCAATCATAGCTTATTGAGCTTGACGTGATTTTGCGATTATCAGAATGTTCTATTAGATTTGTTTCAGTTGGTACACGAAAAGCGGAAGTGCTAAATAGCCTTATAATAAATACTACGGCCAAAGCAAACGATACAACTGTTATCATCTTCAGTGCATAGCAATGAATTGCTATGCACTGAAGATGATAACAGTTGTTATCGAAACGTTTGCAAGATGTCAGTTGTATCGTTTGCTTTGGCCGTAGTATTTGTTTCAGTTGCATTGTGAAGTGGCGTTGCGTATAGTAGGACATTTCGTAGATAGCGTGGTGGTGTTCAATGAAAGCTTTTTTCCGTTGTGCATTTTATGCGTTTCTTCTATCGCTCACGAATGCAATGTTCATTTTTAAAGGCACGCAAATGGTGCGATCCGTCTATTGTCTGGTTTCCACTACTATCAATCTCATTCGTTGCGCAGTATGTTCAGTGCTGTATGTGGAGGTGAACTTCTCGTGTGAGCCACCGGTTGAATATGTCTTTGATGGGAGTGAAGCAGAGTTGTGGAGAAACACCAGAAATTCGAGATTGAAAGTCTCACACAGCCACGACGCTATGAAGTCGGGCAGAGCTGCTCGCTGGTGTTTTTAGACACTTGTTATCGCGGTACTTGCATTCCAAAGCTGTTCCTAACCATGAACTGCCACCGTGATGATTTTCGAATCGAAAAGTGCATTTCACGTCGCGTTTCGTAAGTCACCAGGCAATAGCGCAGGTACTATTGAAGACGAAGTAACTATAGTTACGCATGACGTGCTTCGTGGATAATTGTTCCAACCATTTTCATTTAAAGTAATTTGAAAAAAGATAAGGTAATAACAACTTAGCAGTGGTTGACGTTGATTTGCAGCTTCTTTTCGGATTCAAGTTCAGGTTTTGCTTTCTTTACAACTTTAACTGCTACGTCACTGTGCAAGTATAGCAAAATGAGCCACTTCGTGACAGCGGCAGCAGTGTATCGCGTTGATCAGCACCTGAAACGTACAATAGTGCAGCAGGATGCTGGTGCAGTTATAAATGTTGATTAAGACTTATTTCGGTGAATTGTATAATACTGTTGAGAGAAAATGTGCTGAAGCGGACGTGTATTTTGTTCAAAAAAGTATTTATGCGAATTGAACAGCTGTAGTGTAGCTGTTACACTGCGGCTTATTTCTCATCAAGAGTGAACACAGTCGCAAATTTAGGTAGCTTATGACCTACAGTGACCCAAACTTCATGTGAATTTACTGGCGAATACAAAAAATCACGAAAACGTGAAGGATCTGCATTGTTACTAAAGTACAAAGCTGTTTTGCAATTGTTAATTTTTGCTCGCATTAACCATTTGAGACCAGATACTTAAACACTCCCGTCTGCCCGCTGTACGTGCAGTAGTATGTAATTTGTATCTTTTGAGTGCAAATATAACAATGGAGACTAAAACGCAATCATTTCTGTGTAATCGATGTAGACCTTGCTGTTTGGATAATCAACTCGCTGTGGCTACCGATCATACTAAATATTTGTTCCTTGGATAAGGTTTGTTGCCCAACCGTCGTCCTAAGTCGGCAAGAAACAGTTTCTAGCGTCATGTTGACTCAACTAAACAACACAACAGTTACTTTTCTGTGCGTGTCTATTTGTTGGCAAGTAATGTTTTGATGGATTACAGTGTTACGATTCTAACACAGCCCATGCAACCAAAGCAAACACGACTGTCTCCCCGTTTGCCAAATAAGCGTTTGAGAATAGTACAAAAATCTCGTCGGGCCCAGTGGAGACGTTGGGAATTTTCAGTGTACTTACCGATCAGTACGGCCGGCCGAATATGCTAGACCTCGGGGCAAGTGTTGAGCAGGCATTCAATGGTCTCATCGTCCAGCACTGTCAGGCCATGCAGTCCATGGGGAGGTCGATGAATTGAACATTGGAAGACAAAATGGACGGCAGTTTGTTCTGCGCCGCAGAGGAGGCCATACCCCATTTGTACAAGCAGGAGCGGAAACGTCCGACACCGGTGCGGAGGCGGCTAAGCCGGACCCAGGCTCTTCTTAGGAGTGTCATTCCGGAGGGGTGGGTACCGGTGTCGGGGATGAAAATACGGGGTCTTGTGGGGCTGTCCGTCCACTCCGCATTCCATTGGTAATCCGCCCACTGCGCCGCACGTATGTTGTCACAAAAAGTGATGAGATATGCGGCGGATACAAATAAGTGTCTCGATTTGAGTCGCCGTGCGTTTGCACTCGATGGACTGGTGAGTGGAGCAGGTGTCCAGGCTCCATGGCACGGCGTGCTAGAGACAGTGCGGCTCCATTGCGACGAAGCTCAGCAGGTTGGATGCCTGCGAGGGTTGGAAGGTTGTCCGCTGGTGTAGGACGCAAGCATCCAGTCACAATTCGCAAGGCGTCGATGAGGCGTATAAGAGCACTGCGGCACCAAACAGGTGCGCAGTACTCTGCAGTTGAGCGCACCAAGGCTAGGGTGGCTATTCGCAGAGTTGTTGCTCCAGCCGGAGCCAGCAAGCCGCCTCAGGAGTGCGACGCGTGATGTCAGCTTCTTGCGAAGTGACTCAAGGTGTCGGTGGTACGTGAGTGACCTGTCCAACGATACTCTGAGGTATTTGGACTCGGAGCAGAAGGGCAGGGTTTCGTTGTATCTTTATCTCTCACTGCATAGATTTTAGTGGCGTAGTATCTCACTGAAAAGATTTTAGTTGCGTAGTATCTCACTGAAAAGATTGTAGTTGCGTAGCCATGTTTTCAATTAACTCCAAGTAAGTGCTGCGATCGTCTAAACACTTCAGGGCAGAACCAGAGCCGGAATAAAGAGAAGGGGGCCTTGTAGCGTATTTCATGACGTCATCGTTTGTAAAAATTGCATTTTTGCTTATTCACAACGTTCTCGTTTGCTTTTTCCGGTAGTCGAGAAGTGCTGACTCAACTGCACATACGTTAGCTGCGAGAGTAGAGTTCTTGCTATAAACACAACAGTATTCTTACTGAGAAAAAATATTTCACAATCTAGACCGCTAGAGAGTGACTCGGAAAGAAACAACATTCACCCGAACAATAAGCGGAAACCAGAAATTACAAACAAAAACACCGGAAACATAACATATCAATATGGCCAGCCACGCTGAGTGTGAAAGGTGTTTCGAAGCTCATGCCGTGATTTTCACCTACAGTTTCAGGTGCTCTGGTTGCAGAACCATCGCCAGAAAGTCGTCAATAGGGGGGGTTTGACATTCGAATTTGACAAATATTCCACTAACTCATTGTGTTTCATATTTCAATTTGGGGGCTTGGAGATATATTTGGGGGGTAAGGCCCCCGTGGCGACGGGACTGTCTGGTTAATGGCACTGCTTAAACTTTACTGCTTGAAAGTTTTTCTGAAAAAAAAACGATTAGTCGCGAGGTTTTAGCCAACGCTGCCAGATTCTTGCGCTTTGCCAAGTCTAAACAGGGCTTTCAAGCTAGACAAATTGCAAAAATCCGCTAGATTTTTTTCATCACAAGCTAAATTCAAAGCTAGAAATACAAAGATGCAACTGTAAGGATAATTCCCAGCGTGCAGAGCAGTCGATAGACAAAACTTAAATCTGAACCTGCAAAAATCAACAAAGGACAGTTAAGCCGACAGATACCTTACTACGAATATGCAACTTTTAAAAAAATTGCTGAAAAAGTTGGTGCCCTGCAAACGACGGATATTCGTCAGCAACGGGTCTTGGTGACGGATATAAAATAAAGTATCCGGGGCATGGCCGTCGCCAGCGGGGGGGCCAGTGGTGCCCGGCCCCCCATTTAAACTCTGTACCCTCCATTTCATGTTTGGTACCCCGAACTACCACAAAGCTGTAGAATTGCTATGCGCAGTTGTAGATTGTCAATAAGCAATAGCTTGTTGAATGACTCTAGTTTGCGACATTGCGTTCGTTCTTCAAGTAAACAAAAGCGCAAAATTCCACTGTTTTAGTCTCCGGAATTGCCAACATAAGACAAGGGTCTTGAATGCTCTATGTAACAGTGGCGTAGCCAGCCAAAAATTTAGGTGGGGCCAAAAAATTTGGGGGGGCCAAAATGTTTGATTTTAGGCGAATAACGCTATTTTGTTTAGAAAAACGCATCTCAAAGCACAAAATGACTATATTTTCTAAAAATTTGGGGGGCATGACCCCTTTGGCACCCCCTGGCTACGCCTATGCTATGTAAACAAATTTTCGCTTACGGTAAACCTAGTCTTGTTTTTATTTCATGTCTTGTTTTTATTTCATGACGGACAGTGAAGTTGTACGAAACACAGAGTACTGTGAAACTAGTTTTTGAGTAGTTACACGTAGGTTCAGTGCCGGATTAACAATAGTAGCAAATGTAGCAATTGCTACGCCAGACTGGAAAACGTGGCAGTTGTCGACGAGATATCGTGCGTGACTATGAGATTTTCAGGCGTGTCAAGTGTGACAAAACTTGTGCGCGTGTGGTTCACGCGTGACTGCTTTTCACTGAAATCATAATGGCGCGTGAAATCTCTTTCCCCAAAAGCTCTTATGACCAAAAACCTTTATCAGGGTTTTTTGAGCAGCTCCAGTGCCTCGTGTGTACAGTGGCGTTACTAGAGGTTTGATCCAGGAAGAAAACTTAGCTGAAAGGGCCCATTGGTCATTGTAGGGGGCCTACTAGCCAACACACAGAAAAAAAATTCAGAACTAAATGTGATTACGGATGTAGTCGGCTATATTTAAAAATCCTAAATAACCAGAAAATACTCCGAAAAACGCAAAAAAGCAACAACCTACTGAAAACCAAAAGAATACTGAAAATGAAAGATAAGCTTATGGGACGGCCGGTTTTTGCAAGTACAGGGTGTTTCACAATTGTTGAAACAAAGCGGCAGCTTCTAAAACCTTTATCGATGACCTTATTCATTTTTCTCTTTCCAGATTGTCATAGGGAAATAGTTAACCCTTCTATATATTAAACAAAAAATAGTCTAATGATGCCTTGGTCGATGGAGTAGAAGATCTTTTGTGTAAAGCCATATTACGAAACGAAGTCTTTCCAGATTGTTCAAGCAAGGTTCAGAAGGAAGTTCAGCTTCAACAAATTTCCAAACAGGAGTCAGATTTTCAAGTTGGTCAAGAAGTTTGAAACTCATGGCACTT
>Ga0210059_1009504_pt1 | contig 15178 bp, 10 predicted proteins | sample Ectturendosymbi2_FD_188042 | JGI IMG/M metagenome (GOLD analysis project Ga0210059, IMG submission 188042) | Ecteinascidia turbinata endosymbiont from Florida, USA - Sample 2 (SPAdes) (version 2) | ecosystem: Host-associated > Tunicates > Ascidians > Unclassified | place: Key West, Florida...
TGAACACTTGAGCAGAGTCTCAACCAAACGATTCAATGCAATAAACCCTTACATCAGAGCACGCATTCGCAACTTGCTTCATTTCCTTGTAGCTCTCTGTATCAGTTGGTTTGAACTCGTTCTTGGCCTTTGTCTGTTCAAACTCTTTTTTGTAGGTTTTCTGCAATAAACAAAGCATTCTTGGAAAAATCGTGTTTTCACAAACCAGAACATAATAACACCATCCATACAGAAATTTGCATATTTCTAAGACACCGATATGCATTGCGTGGCAGTTTGAATGCAGTCGATATATCACTGTTATCAACATCATGCCTGCTGTCATTTCTAACTATATTGTTCCCGACATATTTATCTTAGTATAACTCCATCATAGTTAAAGAATTTTCATACTTCAAGGTGTTTTATTATGTACATCAAATCCGATGTTTTCACAAATTGTTTTTATCCACAATACGAGCGTGTTTAAATATAAGGCATTGTTTGCAAAATGCGAGGTTTTAATGTGTAATAAAAGTTATGCATACAACATGTGCCTGAGAAAAGTGAGTATATATCATGAAGTGCAAATGTTGTAGTTGCTTTTGTTTCACGTGAAATCGCAAAAATGTCATGTTTGCAATTGTCTGAAAATTCAATGTCGATCCATCTTTCCGCCGACATTCAACGTGAATAGTTGATTAGCAGTGAGATTCAGATTTGAAAAAAAAATATTTCAGGTGGTTTAGAAGCATGTTATCTGCATCTCTTGCCTAGGTTTACCAAATTGACAACCCTTGCTGCAAAAGTTTTGTACATATTAGGAAGTGCTTGTCTTTGTGAATAATGTTCACCTACAATGAGCGTCAGTGAAACAAAGCTGCATTCAAACCTCGCACATAAAATTTACATGACATCCTGAAATTTATAGCTGCACCGGATTCTGGACCTGGTATTGATGCACTTGTGAAGGAAAAAGTGAAAAATATTGTTGATGCAGTTTCAAAATAACATAGTAAAATTTTTTTCAAGTATTTTTCAAAGCGATTTTCATACCAAACATACATTTTCTGGGACGTTTTCTCTGGAGGTTTAAATTTGGCAGCAGCTTGAGGATATCTGTACCCGCAAAGCTTTTCGTATTTATGAACTACATTCATTTACATTGCAAGTTAATAAATAGGCTTTCTTTTAAACAAACTTGAACCCACTGAATTTCTACCCCGTCGATCTCGATCTCAATGAAATTTAAACTAAGAGTCTAACAAAACAACTCACAAATCATGACTCATACAAAATCGTGAAACGTCTACAATCCTGATAAAATAAAATGTCAATAGGTACATCTGACAAACAATAAGCAGAGCAAACGAAAAAAATTCGCAAAATACTGACTAAATGAGTTGGAAAAATTGGAGAGAGAACAATTTGATAAACAACGGCCTCAAAAGTTATAAACGTCGTGGCTGCAATGATAATGCAAACGCACATTTCAGTGATATTCGCTGGAGATCGGAGATCGAAAACGCAACGCCTGTGTGATAATCCCAAGATGACCAAAGACATAATATGCAATTTCATAACTATCTTTCATTTGAAACAGAAATGGAAAGTCATGCTAATGTGCAAGAAATGCATTCGCTTCTACCTGTTCTAATCTTCGAAAAACAAAGGAATTCGAAGAATGTTATGAATGGTGTGCAAACTTGGCGGATCAAATTTCTAAGAATTAAGTCAATAAAATTTATCTTGTTGCAACATGAACCCAATTAGTAATACATGTTCAAACATGAATGTAGATATTTCTGCAAAAAGCAATACATCTTATTTTGACAACTTTTCACTGATTGATCGCTTGTGCTTTGATCTCTTTTTCAAGCAATTTTGACAAAAATTTAAACACTGAACGCAATGAAGAAAATCCTTTCTATCGCAAAGGTAGTGTCATGCAGAACTGAGATAGATGCAGTGAAGATATCAACAATTCTCACAGTTGTAATTTGGTCTTTTGTACTATATTTGCAGTTCAAACCGGAAGTATCTTGATAAAACTAAGAAGCAAAAAACATAACAAATTGATGTTTCCAATGGCGAGATGAAAAAAAACTGAATCATGAGTTATTTCTAGTAATGTAACTACCGGGAAAGATTTCCTTGCATCAACCATAATTTCATGTTATCGTGCAATAGGTTCGAAAAAAACGTCCACAAGACCTAATTCTGATTTAACTTACGTCACTCTGTACTTTCTTGACTTCAATATGAGCTTCATATTCAGGAGTGATGTGGACTGGATAATAAACCAACTGCTTGTCATAATCCCAATCTTCTCGGTAGTTTTTCTGCATTGTATAAACACATATATGATAGCACAGAAATTAGTAAATATTTGCCTTCATCCTCACAGAACTTAAGAGAAACAGCAAACATCATCAGAGATTTTAAAAATTGCTTGTGCATACATTTAAAAAATCACCTTGTTTTGCAAAGACAATGGTTGAAGTACACGCTAAAAAGTTTATAAATTTGCTTGCTTGGCTAAGATAATTCCATTTCAAAATGAGAGCTAATGTCACTGCATGAATGTTCTTGAACAATACCCGTGACGTTGTCTGCATTGACACTCGCTCGATCGGCTAATACATGAACACTCAGAAAACGCATCACAGAAACAAAATCAAAACTTTTCAATCCACCAAAATGAAAAAAGTGAAAACATGTTGGTTTGCACTTTTGGAGACCTTCATCACTCACATCAGATATGAGTTCAGCAGCTTTGATTCCTCTTTGAACAACTGGATGATCAGAACTATCCATTGTTTGGAACCCTCTGTAGTTATCAATTGTTTCTTTACGCTGTTTCTGGTATTCTCGCTGAAAGTTTGAAATGCCATAGTTCAAATCCAATCACAAAGCATTTTCACTAAAGTAAACATAATACAGGGATTTGGGAATTCTTGAAGCAAAAAATGAAATTCATAAATTTGACAAAGCTTTTTATTGGAGGAAATCCATATGATGCAGAAAATGGAATCTGATGTGAAAAGCTCAGATAATTTAATTTTTAACTTTTGGGACAACTCCTTTAGATTCGCTGTGGATGAAATCATTCAGTGTGTGAAAACTCCAATCCACAACTACAACCTTCACACACTCCCCCTGTTCAGATTCAACAACAAAGCCAGGAACAGCAAAAAGTTAATTTTTCTGGCAAAGTTCCAGTAACACGCTGCAGTTTTGATCAGCATTGCATCAAAACGAAAGTTGCTTTTACAGCACATGATACCGTCTGTACGAGACCTACCCTTCAAAAGTAACACACCGAAATCTCCTGATGATTATAGGCCAATATCCATACTACCAACTCTCTCTGAATTTGTGAAAAACTACTTTACAGCAGATTGGACTCTTTTATTGTAAGTCATTGTATTCTGAACCCACAGCAATACGGCTTCCGCACCAACCATTCTACAGAATTAGCAATTGCTGTCATCTATGATGACATGATTTGTAATAAAGTTAATAAGCTAATGACATGCACTCTGTTTCTGAACTTGAGCAAAGCCTTCGACTGTGTTGATTGATCATACTATATTACTTGAAAAACTGTTTTATTGTGGAGTAAGAGGAACACCCCTAAAACTTGCTGCTTCTTGCTTAGACAACAGGGTTCAGTGCATCAAAACAGCAGATACGAAATCATCTTATTTGAATGTAACATGAGCCGTATCCCAAGGATCTATTGTTGGGGCTTTGCTATTCACTATTTATATTAATAACATTGTGATAGCCTCCACGTTTAATACTGTTTGGTATGCTGATGATATCAACCTTGATATTTGAGGGAAAAACAAAATATTTCAAAAAAAGGTAAAAATGAACTAAAAAATGATCACTTCATTCGTGCAAATGAATTATTTACCAATTATTCCAAAATAAATTTCATGCTCATCAATAACCAAAATAATATCCACTTTGCAGTTTCTATTAACGATCACCCCAATATCAAAACAAAGTGTTATCAAAACAATAGCCTAAAACAGGGGTGGGCAATTAATTTGGCTTGGGGGTCATTTTGAGAAGGCCATGTTTGACGGAAGGCCGTACCTTCTTAGTGAAATAGGAGCAAGTCTCGGTTAAGCTAGCCTAAGCAGTCAGCACTAACATTTGTTGTGATAAGTTCGAGGAAATTTCAGATTTGAAGATATTTTCTGAATGCTTCCGCGGGCCACCTAAAACGCTGCGGCGGGCTACATTGGGCCCGCGGACCTTATTTGCCCACTCCTGGCCTAAAATATATTGGCGTTATACTTGATGATAAACTAAATTGGAAGCCTCAAATTGAAAAGTTGTTGACACAACTCTCCAAACCATGTGGAATGTTGTTTAAATCAAAACACTATATCAACATTTCAGTGTTCACATCTGTTTACTTTGCTCTTTTCCATTTAACTTATTCATTACTTAACTGGGCAAGGGCGCACGCAAGGGGGTTTCTGTGGTTAAAGCCCCCCTTTGAGCTTGATATTTTATAAAAACTTTACTATCTGCAGAAAGGAGGCTAATTTATTCGCATATTTTTTGCTTGTTAATTTGTCGGCTTAATGCAAATACCACGGAATGAATTTGCATGCAAATTTCAAGTAACATTGTAAATGGGCCAAAAAGGAATAATTACAGTAGGTTTCGTGGAAATCTGCGTAATCGTCTGCGTTCGGAAACCATTTCACCATCTTTTGTAAACCTTTCTTCCACTACGCATGTTTAAGATTGTGTTCCGTGATAGTTCATTTCATCCGAAACCATTGTCTTTATTTTGTCTGCTAAGGCTGATCAGCAAGCGCCGACCGCATTGGCTACATTGCTAATTTCTGTAGCATGATAGAATTGTTGCACGAGCTCAAAAACCGCAGTTGTTAACAAAGAAGCATTCAGGCATTTGATAATGTCTCGCCAGGGTAAAAGAAAAGTAAAAGTTCGCTGAATGTCTATAAATAACAAAAAATTGAAAGTTTTCTTGCATACTTTATGCGCATTCTCAATTCTTGTGTAGTTTAGCAAGATTCGATCTTGCAAACCGGGGTGTGCGCCAGCCAGTCCAGCACACTTTCTATGCTCGTCTGCTCGTATTTGACAAGACATTAGCGCAGCCTCATTGTGCAGTTGCAAATTGCTCTCACGCAGTGATGAGCGTGTTTCACTCCCCTGTTTTAACGTGCAGCCTGATATTTTTGCAGTTATGAACTGCTGTGTCGTAGCGTTGTGTTTTATATTAAATTATTCGGCATGTTACGAGTTAATACTTGAGCCGATTAATGAGGCAACGAGCGGCAGGAACTCGCTACTAAGCTACCATGAAGCAAAGCAGGTCCGGGCAATCAACAACACTGTATGCGTTAGCTAAAGTAGTAGAAATGTTGTGGTGTATTGTTTTTTTTTTCGAAATAGTGGTCCACACAAGTCAATAGAGCAATGCATCATTTCATAGAATATAAGGCCGAAACTATTACTAACAATAAAAATGAGTTCTTTTAGGTTTTCAGAATTTCTTTCTATCGTTAGCAACAGTTTCGGCATTATACTCTATGAAATGATGTATTGCTCTATTGACTTGTGTGAACCATTATCTATTCACAATTGAAATACCTTTCTCCGGTCTAAAAAAACAGGAAGATAACGAGATGTTCGTCTATCATATTGCCGAATACATCGTATTGTGTTAAGAGAGAGTAAACTCTTTGATATAAAAGTTTTCAAGCATTTTCGATAATGCAGGCAATACGGAAATAGATCTATAGTCTGCTGAGGATTCTCGATTTCTAATTTTAAGAACTGGTGTGATGCAAGCAATTCTTAAAGAATTAGGGAAAACACCTGCATTGAAACATCTGTTGAAGTGTTCCACATACCATTTAGTGTCAACAGTATTCGCAAACTTGAGGAATTCCGATAGAACGTCATAGGATAGACAGTTATATTTCATTTTCACTTGCCGAATAAAACGAAATATCACATTTGCATCAGTTGAAGCGAGAGCTATCACGTTTTTGAAATTTTATGATTAAAGAAATGTTTGTATGAAACAGGAGGTTACTATCTTGACAGATATTGTTTTGCATGCATTTCAGAAGAATGCATTCAATTCTCCACATTTAGTTGAGTTGATTTTATTTGGCGATAATTAATATTCAGCAAGAAAAAACACACATTAGTGCAAGGACGCCAGGGCATTGAAGAAACCGAAAGGTTATCGAGTAGCTTTGTTACTGTCCAGTTTCAACTCGTGATGTTGCATATCTCCACATTTAGACTTGTAGTTTGGTCCACCAATGTGAGAAGTGTTACTATTTCATAAAAGAAAGAGTGCATGTATTGCAAAATGGATATTGTTCATCAGCAGACAATTTTGATTCAATGAAGGTGAGTTTTCTACTGTGTTACTGCCGAGGGTGTGACCTGCCAGCAGTCCAGCCACTGTAAGCCCAGAACTGTGAACCGATATCCAGACCTTTCGATCGGATAACAGCTTAATATCTCTGCGCAATGTTACTACTATCTGATGATGGAAGAGTGAAAAACAATGTTATTTATGGATGTAACGGCACATCTTTACACGACTTAATAACATTACCACGTATCTCACAACCAAAAACAGCTGCAACAGCTTACGTCACTGGCATTCTTTGCAGTCTCCTTCGCTCGAACAAACTCAGGTGCATCAACAGGAAGATTATACTGAGCCATCATTTTCGCTGCTTCTTTGGGGTAGTCAATCTGGAAAATGCATTCAACAAGGTCTGTTCGTCAGATTGAATGTTTGTGTAGTGTGCACTTGTGCAATATGCACTTGCTAATATCTTTCATTTGTGAAAGGTAAGGATTGAGATTTACTGATTTGCAGGTGATTTCCCTCATAGTTTTTTTAAATCGCCTGAAGTTGATTTTGACAAAATTGTAGTAAGCTGTGATGAACGCTCTCCAAGGAATTATCCCATGTGGCAAAAGAATGGACGGAAAGTTGCCTGTTTAGTAAACAGACTAATCATTTTCACAAAAAAAGGTTTATAAAACGTTACAATATTTACTTCAAAGGTCAGCGCATTTGCAATAAATTCAAAACGCTAAATTCATGCCCTATCTTTGAACGCAATATAAAAATCACTTCAAGTGTGTTAAATTCCATTGTGCATGAAGACATTGACGCAGTCATTAAAAGAAAGCATCTAGCAGGTAGATTGATTTTGCAGGACAACAGTTCTGCAGTGGTTTGCAGAGTTACTTTCAGGACAAACAATTTCAAACGAGACAAACATTTACGTTTAAAAATTGTTTACATCACTTCAAAGTTATATTACTCAACATGGATCAGACAAAAGGATCAACCACAACTTTGCCACGTTTTAAGCAATTTTGTGATTGTGTTTCAACAATACGTTTCAAAACATACTTTCAACAGTATCGCATTGACAAAAATTTTCAATCATTTCCAGGCAGATTCGAAAACAATGTATAAAACACTCTCGAAACTACCCAATGTCTAACTCAGTATTAAGGTAAATAAAAAGTTTACTGAATTAATAACAACGCCAAAATACTTCTTAGCTTGTTTTAAGCTTTGTACCAAAACAATCACTACAGAAACGTACAGAACTTGCAAGATTCGCAGCTTTCTTGTGCAGTTCATGCTCAGGGTAAGCAACGGCAGGATCTGTTGGTCCTTGGCCTCTTATGTTCTCCTTGTACTCCTTTGTGTAAGGATGAGGAGAAGCCAATTGTTGGGAAGATATAGCGTGTGTTATATCTTGCCCATCTGTAGGAAAAATCGTGATTAAGTTTACACCGCGCTTTAATTTTTGCATTAAATTAAAATGTTTACGCAACAACAAGCATCAAAAATATGATTTGAAGCAAACGAAAAAAATTAATTGCTAACCTGCTGGGACATTGATATCTTTCAGCATTTCCTTTGACTTTTCACTGTACAGCTTATTGCTTTGAACAGGATGGAGTTGTTTCGCTAGCGCCATCTCGGGAGTTTCTGGAACAGGAGTTGCTCCTTTTCCTTTGTTTGCTTCATATGCTTCCTTGTATTTTACCTGGAAGTTTGCAACATACTTTGAAAATTGTTTGGTGCTGGTTGATTAACTGAACAATTTTGCTGTGTCCTAGTGCAAACTGGTCAATTAAACAATTAGGTTGTTTAACTGGTTGAGGCGTTAACATGATTGCTCAACATAATGTTTCAGATGCTCAACATGTGCAAAGAGCATATCGTTAATGTTTGTTTCGAGAGAAAAGGATTCATTTTTCCTCAGCATGTAATGAAACGGCATTTTGTTTCGCATGAACTAATTGATCCATATTACTTCGCAGATACGATTATCTGAGAGAGCAATACCTGCTGTTAGTCCGGCGCAGTTCACCCCGAACATCTTGGGTGATTTAATGTACCCATTACTGCGTCCGCACCACAAGAGGTTCGAACCCGCGCACTCATTTTCATTCAAACACTTGAGAAACCTCATCTCACTTTCTTCCATGAGCGTCGGAGTGGGGGCAGGGGGGCCTTGGCCCCCCTGGATCTTGAAGCTATCAGCAGAAAAAGGTTGTTTTTTCAATTTCGAGGGTTAAAAAACAAATTTAACCACTTTTGGCCCCCCCCTGGAAAAAATTTTGAGAAAATCCCCTCCTAACCCCCTGGAAAATATCCTTCCGACGACCATGCTTTCCGCTAATTTGGAACTTTCAAAATTGATAAGACTGGAGTCGATTTCGCATTTATCACCTGAGAGTAGCTACATGTTCAAACTATCATATAGCAAAATATCACTTAAGACTACCACCGACCTGCAACGAACAGCTGCAATCTTTTTAAAAAACTGTGTGATGCGGAAAACAAAAATCTTCAACATTAAAGATTTAAAGAAATGATTCAAATTCAATCAGCACTGGTTCCAGTGTCAAAGTTCATTTTTTAGTTTGATTTACTTTTTTGAAACTTAGCAACAAATAAATGAAATCCAAAAGGATCTTGTTTGCATCACGGATTTATTGGAAACTTTGAAGAAGCACCATTGAGCTTTTCTCCCAGATTTTGGTTACGTTTCTAACATCTGCGAAGAATCCACTTGATCTTTTTGTGACCTAAGTTTTCACGAGAAAATGGATTCCAGATCACTGGGAAACTCGGGTGATCATTCTTATACAGAACAAACAAGCCTGGTGGGAATGCACTGACTACCAGGGAAATTCTTTCTTCAGCCTCTCTGGAAAACTGAATGCCAACTTCTTTGGAAGAAAGCGCTTCGAGACAGCACAACATAAACTGGAGGATAACCAATGAGGTTTTCATCTTGACCGTAGCAAAAGAGACCAAACTTTTTCTCTACAAGAAGTCTTGGGTGCATGCCAAAGATGCCTCCGCATGTTTCGACAACCTCGATAAAGCATGCGAATGGGTCCTGTGAGAAAACTTTGAGGGGTTATTTGGTGGTAATGATGATATCCTCATGCTACTGGCGCTCAAGTCATTGCATTCTTCCTCAGACATTTGCGTCCTTGCCAGTAGCAGTAAGCCAAAGCTGCCTCTGCAAGCTATTCACGAGTGACAGGAGGTAGAACGAGGAAACTGATACACAAACTGGCGAGGCAAACGATGCAAGCAAACGCGTGAACTTCATAGTTTTGTGACAACAAAATGGGAGCTTTCATATTCCGAAAGGATGTCTGTTGTCAAAGAGGCCTTTGTTCCAACCCTGATCTACAGTACAGACATTAATATTGAGTAATGACTGAAAGAGTGATATCTCAAAAACAAACGTCAGAGATGCGTTAACGCTTCAACAAAGCGTAAACTGCTAAATTCCTGATGACCCAAGTGTCGAGACACTTCCCGGAATAAAAAGGCTTCAGCGGCGATTGTTCATCCACATAACCAGAATGTTCAGAAAAAGGTTGGCGAGGCGAGTCCACTTCTCTGTAGTCATTGGAAATCTACTGTTGCAACCTCTCCGGTGGTGTTGAACAAGAACCAAGTTGCATGAATACATCTCCGTTCTAGCTTCTTCGTGTGGAGCGCCTTCAGCGGAGTCAGCAGAACTATCAGATATTTATGAAAGCCGTGATGTGTTTCAAAACCTCCTATGGTTACTGACACCACCCTCCAAAAGGTATGTGGGCACTAAGTTGAATGACAAAATCATCCTTCGTGATCAATCCAGCAGTAACATTCAAGTAAAATTAATTCATTGTACATCAGATACTCACATCAGAGCACGCATTCGCAACTTGTTTCGTTTCTTTGTAGCTCTCTGTATCGGTTGGTTTGAACTCGTTCTTTGCTTTTGTCTGTTCAAACTCTTTTTTGTAGGACATCTGCAAACAAATGGAAATTTGTTTAGGATCTTGATGCAAGCGAAAAGAAGAAAGTACGTTTCAAAATATTGTCACAAAATAGAAAACATGAACTCGCCATAAAACCTCTTGTGTCTAGATTCAAACTACGCAGAAAAATTAGTCTTATTAAAAACAAACAACAAAATAGTTATATTTTTGGAGCAGAACACTGAGCAACATGCGGACAATAATTGCTCTTGAATTTAATATTACGGCGTTGCTGACATTGAAATAGCAATATTTTCCATGTTTAAAACAAATAAAATTAATGCTACGTTAAACGTACGTTACTCTGAATTTTCTTGACGTCAGCATGAGCTTCATATTCAGGAGTGATGTGGACTGGATAATAAACCAACTGCTTGTCATGATCCCAGTCTTCTCTGTAGTTTTTCTGCATTTAGGATGTATTTTTAACTCATACATTTTAAAAAACAAACACGAAAGGACAGTAAACAAAGCAGTAAAAATGTCACTCCAAAATGCTAAAAAAAAACTGATAACATCTACAACTTACATCTGACATAAGTTCAGCAGCTTTGATTCCTCTTTGAACAACAGGATGATCAGAACTGTTCATTGTTTGGAATCCTCTGTAGTTATCAATTGTTTCTTTACGTTGCTTCTGATATTCCCGCTGAAAGTCAAAAACTCACGGAGTCGCGTATACTGTGGTTATATATAACTCCTTAATACGTAAACAACCCAGGATTCTCAATGTTCTAAGGAAAAACGTTTAGAATAAATCTAACCATTAAGAGTAATTTAGCAACTTAAAAGGGATTTTGAATATCTGCAATGATAACAAGGGCTATCTTCACATTGATACATTGGTTCAAAGCAATATTTCCACAGGCATGTAGTTGTAGGTAGTTTCTATCCAAATAACACAAACAGGTAAATGAGAAGCAATTTGCTTACGTCACTGGCATTCTTTGCAGTTTCCTTCGCTCGAACAAACTCAGGTGCATCAACAGGAAGATTATACTGAGTCATCATTTTCGCTGCTTCTTTGGGGTAGTCAATCTGGAAAATATACGTGGAGGTTTTGCAGCAGTAAAAGTGCAAATTTTGGAGTAGTTACTTCAAAAGTGCAAACATTCTGCTACATATTGCTCCGCCTGAGCACGTGTTGATGAATGACGAACACGTACTTCGGCAAAATTGAATTTTAAACTGGATCCTTCGTCTTTCCTATGGTGAAACCATTGTCATGTAAATAGCGAGAAAATTGATTTTTTGATGGAAGTTTGTGTTTAAACTAAAAAGAGAAATTTGTTAAGTGGAATATGTTGCCACCCGTGCTTCATAACCACATAAGTTGAAAACTAGATCAAACTTTTTCAAAAACATCCGTTTCTGTATCTAAGCGGTCGAACACGTGGTTTCACAACATTTAGATTTGAATCTAAGGAAGTTTTTCGTTTTGTAGAATTGTAATTTTCTTGTGCATTTAAAATATTGAAAACAGCTGAAACTCTCAGGTTGTTTTGGACCAGAGCAACTTCGTGATGAGTGTTTCCGATATTGCATTTCGAATGCGTAGTGAAGACGTTCGAAATACAAGCTGGTCGCTGAGTTGATTGGGATCTCCTTTTAAAAAGCGACATGTCAGGGATGGAAAGTGATCACTCCGTTTCGATGAAAGAAATTTGAATGAAAACATTTCATTGTAAACCAACAAAGAGGATCGCAAAAACAATCCATATTCTTCAGTTTCGACAAATGCTAGAGACAAGTTTGTATGGATATGTTGAGTTTCAATTTTCTGTTTTAAAAATTTAATAAACGCGAATTAAGTTTGATCACGTCCTTCTTGTTCACTAACTTTTTCTTGGTTTTCATTTTCTACCTTTCGAAGGACGCGTCTTCACAAAAGCAAAGCAAAAGTGTTTTTCACTGTCATTTCTATCTTTTAAATAATCTTCACATTGGAATCAATCGGCGGAGTGGGACGTTTCGGCGATAAATCAGTTAATGTGAATCTTTGATGAAAAGATTTTCAACTACACTACAACTTTTATGTTAACTTTTTCAAATTTTCAATGCACATTACATACCCTGGCGATACCCCATCACTTTGTTCTTTCTCAACCATTATCTTGAAAGACTTTATCTCCTATGTTTGGTGATGTATCAGCATTAAAAGTGCATGAAGTAACACCCGCTGTTACAATGATTAAAAGTAACGGTGTTTTGTAATGACATGACTTTTTAACATTGCTGATCAAGTTTTACGTGAGGTTGTGCTGATTCTCAAAAATAAGTAAGTTTTTCCAATTCAGGCTTTGATAAGCTGCGAAATGCAATCAGAATGATAACTACGCGAAACCTCAAGCAATAATTGCTGCCCAGGGTCAACTTTTGTGTAAACTCACAAACGCCTCATGCCAGCAAAAAGAAACGTCACAAGCCATGTTTCCTTCCACACATGGTCACGGTCTAACAAAACTCTTTCAAAATCCCGGTTGAAGGGAAATCACACTGGCGGCTGACCCTCAGGATGACAACAAAAACACTTATCATTCAAAGATCCTTTGTACTTTAACCTTTGAAGTATTTGAAAAACACGTTTTTTGTATAAAATGTTTCCGCCCACCATATCCGGAATATCCCGTCACCGACATGATGTTATCCAACTGTCCCAGAGGACTCAACTGATGTTTTGAGAAAAGATCAAAATGTTTAAAATTTTGCAGCGCTTTAGAAACCAACACACAGAAAGCTTGAAACATGACAAAAACAAAAATTATCCATGATAGAAATCAATCAATTCATTTAGTTTCACATGCGACACTGCGAACATTCTGCTCATAAAACTTACAGAACTTGCAAGATTCGTAGCTTTCTTGTGCAGGTCATGCTCAGGGTAAGCAACGGCAGGATCTGTTGGTCCTTGACCTTTTATACTCTCCTTGTATTCCTTTGTGTAAGGATGGGGAGAAGCCAATTGTTGGGAAGAAATGGCGTGTGTTATATCTTGCCCATCTGTGAAACACAGTTTGATTTCACGTCATCATCATCAGTATTTAAACAAAAACAAATCAACCTGTATCTTTCGACAACATAAGTTCTTTGCGATGATTGGATTTATGATTTGATTTCATTTTCAGATAAATTTGGCTACACTAGGCGGGAACACTAAGAATCGATTTGCAGTTAAATACGCAGTGCTAGACTTTGCAGTCAAAACACAAGCCAAATTAAAGGCATGTAAGCAAACTCAGAAACACAGAAGACTGGCGGACATACGTCAAATAGTAGTCAAGTTACGTCGCATTTCTCTGTGATACCTCATTAAAAGATCGTTGTCAAAAGCAGGAAAGTGTGAAACGTCCATGAACGAGCCAGTGACGAATTAAACAACACACGGCAATGAAATCAGTTGCGTTCGTGAAAACAGCAACCGACAGCGCAAAAATGTCATGATTGTAGCTTTTGCACAGTGAAGACACTATTGAATTTTCAAATTTTGCTGATTGTTTTGGCTGAAACGATTTGTCCCTCAAATTCAGAATCCTCGTCAATCAATCAGCTGTAAGTCAGCTTGCAGACATCCAGCGCCGACACTAAGTCCTGGCAACATCAGCACCAACACATAAGCTGCACTAGAGAAATGCGTGATGTTCATCCTCCAAAATGTAGGTGCTTAGGTGCTGAGCTAAGTAATGTAATTGGTATTTTTTTGGTGTGAACAATGGTGATCTCGGTTGGTATCAAATCAAAATTAACTGTATTGTTTGAAATTACGGATAGCCAGGCAATCAAGCATGACAGGAATGGGAGTTACGAACAAACGGCTGCAAATTGTAAAACTGAATTGCTGGAACTGTAAAATGCACCGGTTGTTGCAGATTTTGTGGATATAAATCAGAAAGTTATGGTTTCCTTTTAGACAATGACGTCTATTCCGGTTTGCGAATGTGAACAATAGGGCAAAAAGCTTCGATGCTGTTGGAATATCACGAAATTTAGGTCAGGTGGCGTGCTTACGAGTGACAAGCTGTCCAATAAAGTGTTTATTGTCCAGTACAGGGGGCTTATTCAGACCTGTCTTTGTTGCAGGTTTTCCAACGTGCCCGAAATTTTAAATCAGACAGGTATCTCGCGAAAGACTAACTTTACAGCGTGTGGGAGTGTGCGCTGCTTAGGCGGCAAAACCGCCTGTTGGCAGCCCTAGTTGTTCCCTGTGCAAAACAACTTGCACGGTTATAGCTTGTTGCTTGTGGGACAAAAACAGGATCTTCTAATTGCACGCTGGAAATGACAGCAGTGCTTTACACATTTGCAAATTTCAAAACATTTCCAATGGAATATTTGAGAAAACCTCGCCATGTTCCAGGAGAATAAAGATTATTACAAGAATTTCATTAAACCTTCATCTGCACTTCAGACATTGAAGCCCGATTCGGATTGAATTCAAAACAAAAGAACATTTCTGCCAAGTGGAAAAGATCGATTCCAACTGATGTCTAGCACCAAAGCACTTATCCCATGCAGGAATCACCTGACCTCCGACGTTTAACATTGTTCCACGCAAAAGTCAAACGCATAATATTTTTCAAAACCATTCACCGGACAAGAGTGTTTTTGTTTCAAAACAAAAGTACGTTTGGAACAATTGAAAGTATTTTTCTATCATACCTGGAGGAACATTGACATCTTTCAGCATTTCCTTTGACTTTTCACTGTACAACTTATTGCTTTGAACAGGATGGAGTTGTTTCGCTAGCGCCATCTCGGGAGTTTCAGGAACAGGAGTTGCTCCTTTTCCTTTGTTTGCTTCATAAGCTTCCTTGTATTT
>Ga0210059_1009505_pt1 | contig 15178 bp, 14 predicted proteins | sample Ectturendosymbi2_FD_188042 | JGI IMG/M metagenome (GOLD analysis project Ga0210059, IMG submission 188042) | Ecteinascidia turbinata endosymbiont from Florida, USA - Sample 2 (SPAdes) (version 2) | ecosystem: Host-associated > Tunicates > Ascidians > Unclassified | place: Key West, Florida...
TGAGGAGAAAATGACTGCCAGAGAGGTTACGACTTTTTACTGCAATTCATAATAATAGGCCAATAGCGTATGGGGGGCTCCACGTGAAATTTCGGGGGGGGCCTCACTTACCCTTGCCACGGCACTGCACAAAGCCCAGATCGCATAGAAATGGAAATGAACATTTAACCTACAGATGTAAAACGGTTGTAATTGGAGGGTCTGTTGCCGTTTTAAGAACACTATTGCCCAGGACAATTCATATTACCTGCTAATCCATCTCAACTAATTTGTATTTTGAACATTTTGTAATCCAACGTATTCGAACTGGACCCAACTCACGTGTAGAAAAAGCCAGGGGAAGTTTGAAGTTCTACACGAACGCCAGGTTTCGCAAGTCGGTTCAGAACGCCGTCTATGCCACTGCGCGATCCACAGAACGATTTTGCCGATGTCAGTAAAGTCAAGAATCATGGTTTTAGTGTGAAGTGGCAGAAAAAGGAGTAGCCAGAAGCATAGGTGTAGGAGCAGGCAAATTTTTGGGGATGCGAAGGATGTTTGCCCAAATTTCCCCCAATTTGCCCGAAAAAAACTCCAAAAAGAAACGATCTTCAAAAAAGACTGCATTTCATTTCATTTTGGGTGATTTTTTTTCAAATCATGCACATCAAACACACCCGCCTCCTACACTACTGGCCAAAAGATGGCAACGAGTTCCTTTCAATACATTGGTCTTTTAAGCATGAAAAATGACGTTGCTCTCATCCGAGGAGACTGCACTGACATAATTCAACGCCCAGTATGAATCTGGCTGATATGACTATCTTACTTCAAACAACAGCAACTACACCAGTTTGTAGTCTAATTTATAAAAAGCTGAAATGAAGATGACGTGTGAATAATGAGTATCAAACATATAGCACCGTGCGACTATTCAACCCAAGCGACCACCATCACCAAACAGCGCGGCTTACAATAAAAATAGAAATCTGTTATGTACAGACAGGCTTGGGCAACACAACACGCCGATACTGGGCGAAGTGAAACGCGAGAAAAAATGGCTTCATTTACCTGCTAACGCTACACACCTACTCTGTACATCTATCAACTACTTAACAGTGGAATACCCGGTAAAACCCGATAAATGCAGTCGAGGGTGCCAGAACAAAACAGTTAATAGCAATCGCGGTGGCTAGTGACGTATGCGACGAAAGGTGCCAATCAAAGTGAAGTAAAAAGCTAGAAATTGCTACGGGAAAATTAGGTGCAAAAAACGAACACGTAAAACGTTTACAAGACACGACTGAACTAACACTGATTCCCGCGAGGAAATGAGGACAAACAATTATTGCTACAAAGTTTGCTCGCAAGTTGAAACGATCCCTAGAGTTGTAAAGTGCGTCCTAATGTTTTGACTACTCTTTACATGCAACGCTGAAAATTAATTACAACGCCAATCTGAATAGAATTGGTAGAGCTGGGCTCTAACCTTTGTGAAATTAACAAAGCAAGAATAATGACGTTTTGATATGCGTGTGTTAAGGCCTAAATAAGGACTTGACAGCTTGCCTTGGTCGTAAGGAAATGTATAAAGCGTCTGGGACATTGCGCGTAAAATATTTTTCACATTTATAAAAAATGCTTAGAACGCGGGAACAACAATCCACACACTTCGAAAAACGACGAGCATCTACACAGTAGATCCTCCATAACTTTTACAAAACTGTTCCAGGTAGTATTAAACGGAACGAAAAACCAGATGCGGTACTTCATATTGCATGCGTGTCATTGAAGTTAGCCAGAAGTGTAACAGTGTGGAGAAACATCGTGAATACTGTGCATCGCTAACTGTCAGCAACATAGCACTACGTATTGCTGACAAAACTCGCTCGAGTGCACCCGCTCTTAATTTGCAGCCGCTCGGAAAGTTCACAAACATGCGTTTGAAACTTGCGACACTACAGCTGTGTCAGGCTTGACCAGCTGAGGTTCAAATCTGTAATGTCAGAGAAATGCGTGTTGAAACGAGGAAAAGTGCCACTGCTCCCGCTCAGGTCGAGCAGCTTGCTGAAGCTGTTATCCAGCGCCTCCACCTTTACCGGGGTCGTGCTGGAAACTTGCTGCGAGCAAGACGGATCCGGGTCGCTTGCACCCGCGGCCTTCTCTGGTTTTACCATGAACTCGTTGGCCTGTTGGGCGGTCAGTTCGGAGAAGGTGACGCGCGCAGGAGTGAAGCTGTCGAAGTGGCACTCGCTTTCCGACGGACGGTCCGGCGTTTTGAAAACGGTGCCCATGATGTCCCGAAGGAAGTCCGAATCCAGTTCGACCTTGGACGCGGAAGGGATGGGCGAGGGAGTTCGCATGGCTTGTCTCGCGTCGACGGCGTCAGACACCCACGACGTCGCAATTGGCAGCTGAGAGCTCGTTCTAAAGTTCTCATGACTTTCCTCGGACCTATTTAAATACAAGACTTGCTTAACTAACGAGGGTGACAGATTGAAAGATAATTACTTATAATACAAGCAAAGTTGCTGCGGATCTAGAAATTTAAAGGTAGTGCTTTTTCTAGTTGTAAAAGAAAGCAGTACAATCACACTCACCAAAAATGTTTATAACCCCTTTGTAAACGTGAGCACTAGAAGAATCGCAGGAAGTTTTACGCCAGTTGACCTTGTATTTAACACCCGTTAGTTAAAGCACAAAATCTGAAGGAAATAGTAAAGGTACAAGAGAACTTAGGGCTGTGCTCAAATCGCAAAAAACTCTGATCTTCAAGACAATCATTCGTACTTGTATTGCAGCGACTTCTTCCACTTTTCTTTCGACATAGGAGTTGAGGTAGGCATGACCAGCTCTTCGGTCTCTTCGGCGCTCTTGGCCAAATCCCCGGCGTCGCTTTTCACGCGCCTAATCTGTTGCAAGATAGGAGTCGTTTCGTTAGCGACGCGCAAGCGCCGATGGAGGTTCGTCCCGTCCGAGTAACTCGAGTCCGGCGATCCCCAGGAGCGGCGCCGCTTCCGCGCCGACTGGAGGCGCGGCGTCGTTGCGTGTTCGTTGAGGAGGAAACCGCGGAAGGGAGAGCCCAGGTCGTTGAGAATTTCACTGAAGCTTTCTTCCGAAAAACCGATCGTCGCTTTCGGTTGCGTGTCTTGCGACGCTTTCGTTGACTGTTTGTGCAGCTTCTTGCACAGCAGGAACTGGGCACCGGATGGCGACAGCGGGCGTCTCCGTGGCGACGGTGACGGCGAATCGCTTTCGCTGCTTTCCTGCAGGCATGGCCGAGTAGAAACCGTTAGCGATTTTATCGAAAGCTTACTGCAGAAGCGCTTTTAAGCACGAAAGTAAGTAAATCTTAAACGTATGTGCTAGCACGAGTCGAAAAAAGATGCAAATCTAACAGTGATAATGGGTATTTGCGCAGCGTAAAGATGCATTTTTCTGCTTATATTAATTATCACTGTTGGACCTGTGTTCTCCTAGATCAGAAACGCGAATGTTTTTGTTAAAAATATGCTGTTTGTCAAGCAAACCACAAACGAACATGATGTGCAGCGTTCTCCACCTTAAAATGAAGCGACGAGTTGAGTGAGTCATTCAGTGTTTGAAGGGGCTCTTTGCGCAGTTTCTTCTGACTTCCCGTTTTGCTCTTGAGCGCCTGCACAAAACAACTAAGATTTACATTCAACTCACCAGATCCATCTAAGTTGTCGCAAAGCGTGCGCGTTTATATAAATTAAATCGAATGCCTGACAGGACAACCATAACTTTTGTGAGATAAATGTTTCTTATGCAGACATGTTTAGTCGTTCAAACCGTTTTTATACAGTTATAACAACAACACTAGCGTTATCCCAAAGGCATTTAGTTGAACAATAAAGCAACAACCAGGGGTTCAAACGAAATCATTGGTTGCGTTTTGTTTCTCATACGACTTTGCCAGCTTTCCAAGTTTCATTCTATTATAGTATGTAGCTGTTTTTGTCACGAAAATTTACCCCGTTGGGCTTTCAGCAAATTTGTATTAGCCCGAGTTTCTCATTAAAAAATGGATGGACTTTCTATCTTTTGAAAACCTTGGCGGATTGCCAATGCACAAAGAACGACATCGCCCCGAGTTTGTTCTTAGAACGTACGCGCCACATACGTTCTTTCTAGCATCAACACTTGCCAAGCTGCCGCCAAGCTTCCAACAACACAGAGGTAACGGAGTATGGGAAAAACTAACGACCTGCGCGATGTAGGTGAGCCCAAGCGGTTTGTGGATAATAGCATGTGCAAAGTTTGTGTAACGGTCATCGCTGAGCGATGCCCGTTCCATGGCAAAAGCCGCGCAAGCAAGGAAGAGACAGAGTCCAAACAAAACATCCCCAGTGGCGCAGAAGCTATTGGAGCGTTCCTGTGGTCGAGTTGGAATGCGCGGTGGAAGTTCACATTCATTTCTTCGTTCGCAGTCGAAATCTTTCCGAGTTCGGGACCAGGGAAAGGACAGCGTCAGTGGATAAGGAAAAATTTGCGTGCAGGTGTGAGGAGATATAAGGGCAAGTGAGTTTTGTACACGCATGGGTGCAATGTGGGGAGAAATATTTTTGCTGGGTTAATTGTCGATTTACGGCACACCATAAGCAATCAACGCCATTTCCAATGACCTACGAAGTTTAAACGCATGTTGCAGGCACAAACCAGTGCGTAGTTCAGAAAGTTGCGCAACTTCTTCCATGGTGTTGTCATAATCATCTATTGTAACAATGTTTTTCGCTAATCCCATGTCGTACAGCTTAAAAGGTAAGTTGTATCGAACGAAGCAAACGTGGAATTGGACCAGAAGTTGTGCAGGGTGAGTTGGGTATCAGTTGAGGTTGCGGGCAGACAGAAAAACTGATCCGGTGGCAAATCGATAGAGAGAACAGAAGCGCATTGAACCGGCGACTGGTGCGTACAAACTAGAAGCTAAATACGCAAGTGTAGCACACGGAATAGTCACACAGTAAGGCCTAAATCGTTCAGAAGATACCAGTGTAATCCGTAAATGTTGTATATGCCGATTTCCCACGCGTTTTGCAGCATACGATTGGCGCTTTATGAAATATTATTGCCGATTAAAGCAGATGCTTTCAGATGCAAACATTGCCGATGAAAGCACATGCTTTCGAAACAAACATGAATTCGTTGAAATTATTAGTTTTGTGTTTTTGCGCTAGTTTTTCGCTTCTAACTCTATTGGAATTTGTTTTTAAGCTACCAATTGCAAACTGTTTGGTTCGAATCCACAGCCCTTACAATTGCCTCCTAGACTGAATAAGTCTGTAATGCAACGTGATTGAGAAAATCGTAGTCAACAGCAACTGATGTTACATTTCAAATGAAGAAATATATAAACTTATCTAGATGAAGTCCAATCTCTCTTAATAACATTGACCAATCAAAACATCCGCTTGAAAAAAGACGGGTGAATAGAGACACCGAAATAAGTTCGTAGAAATAATGCAACATTGCGGAACCTAATTAAATAACAAAGCTAAACGAGCAATTGACTGAACTGCAAATCGATCATCATCTTTCCATCAACTTTCTTTTCAATTGAAAAAGTTAGAGCTGCAACGAATGGATTCTAGACTTAAAGATGTCACACTTCAACTAACAACAACTAAACCCGGTCTTGAATGAAGGCGGCTGAGATGCATAATCATCAGGCGACCAGACTCGCAATACTACGTCGTGTAGCATTTGCGTTGGTCATACCTGGACTGATTGCCTCACCGGGCTAACATATTACAAGCTACCCAAGAAAAAATAGTTGCCTTGTTGAAGCTCTTCCAGGTACTACCACTTTGAGGAGAGTGGGCTGCGGAAAAATGCTCTACTAAGACCCTCCGTTTTATCCAGAATTGCAGCACTCACAAGCCGCTGTCACGTAACTGATTGTGGTTTAAAGGCCTCCAGGTCCAGATGCTGCAACTTGATGTCCACGTCGCAATAACTCGATACCACATTTTCGCACGAGCGGTCTATCACCGCCAAAGCAGGTCAAAGCTAACTATAAAAATTTAAGGTTTTTGGATTCAGTGAAAGAACTTAACTTAGTAAAATTATGTAGTTCCATGACAAATGAACACCTATGTGCACGTTATATACCAAACGCTGAAGCAGCTGAAGACATGCATTTCTAAATTACATTTTATGAATATACTGAATCACACTGTTGTCGAGGTGCAAATCAAAACACCTCTGCTCGTTTGAAATTATAGATCAGTGCCAGGATTTTCATATACACCAAGCATGGAGATTCTTACGTTAGCTTGCGACAGCATAGGACTGATGTCCTTGTCAGGTATACTGTCTTTTAAGTTGGCGCCAGATCGTTCACTGCTGCGGTGATGTGAGCCTGAAGACAAGAATTTACAAAAGTGAGATTAGGTCAATCGCAAAACAAACCACGTAATCCTACTCGGCAAATCTATTGGAGCGGCAGAATGGCGCTATCTTAAAATATGTCAACTGGCAAGTGACGCGCCGCCAAATTACATCAAGGCTCAACCACTGGCGTGATGCTAAAAACGAATCGAAGGACCGCTTTATCAAAAACAAGATACGACCTGGTACAGTTAGCAGTGCTGTAAATTTTTCCTGTGGGGAATTTCGCACTAAATCCGGCGATATTTTGGTGCCACATCAAGTAAAGGAACCTTGGTCCCCTTCGAAAGAAGCGGGACACAACATTTCTTTGGGTTAACTCATCCATGCTTTTGAGAACGAATGTGGAGAAGTAAACACAAATTAAAATAGAATATCGTGCTTAAAAATGTTTGAGCTTTCGCAGTTTTTTTAATTGCAATGATTTTATTTGCCATATTATTTGGAGGCTACATATGCTTATGCTGCAACATGTTTCATTTTTTTATACTTGTACATATTTCCGTGACGTGAGCAAAATATTTCAGCAAAAACTTTGAAAAGAACGCAGGGTTGATTGACAACAATAAGCGTTTCCGTTTTCCCACAAACCATAGCAAGTCAATCAATATTTTTGCACCATTGCTTTTACCAGGTCATTCAAATATGCCACAAACGCAACATATAAAAAAGTTTGGTATAGAGTGCAGCTCACCCGATTCCGACGATAAACCGCTTGCCGAAGGTGTTGAGTGACTCAGATCTGAACAAAACCCGGAGTCGCGGAAAACGGAAGGCGATGTTCCAGAACCATCAACACTGCAGAAAATATGCCGTTGTATAAGCCAGTCAACAATGCTTAGGTCGATGAAAAGGTTGATATAGAAAAGATAATCTTATTGCCATTGCTCCCACTAATGTCCAGTAAACAGTTCATTAAAGATTTCAAATGCTCGCCATCGTAAATAAATAAATAAATGGATTTTCCACAGAAAAATTTATAATGTAAAAATTTCTACCTGCCAATATCAAAGTCGGATTGGCGTGACGGCGTCGAATGTATTTGCGCGGACATGCTTGTTGTGGATGTATCGCGCACTTGCGACTGCACAATAAACCAAATACCGTGTGAAAACAATGATCAAGAATAAACGAACTTTAGCTGCACACTGCTCATTAATTGTTGCTTTTTCCTGCATTGCCAGGTATAATGTTGAATTACTGCATTAACCGTAACAGTTAACACATTTTACTTGCATACATACATGCGAAAGCCGAGAACAAATTTAGAACATTTTTCCTGACAGCGAAAACCAACTACAGTATGTTTGCTTTACTGCCACCTAGCTCTGTTGACAACAGTTAAAGTGTCCCCAAATCTACAATTATCAGGTGCCTCAAACTTTAGAAATGTTACTTTAGAAATGTTAACTAAAAATAATGAAATTGGTACCTGAAGCAAAGGTACAGGCAGCAAAACATACGGTCGAGAGGATGGTGGCAATCGCGGAAGAATCGGTTTCTGACTTTGAGAAAACGTTTTCAGCGACCACATCGACTGAGGTCTTGGTGTCTGGCCATAGTCTTGGAAGGCATGCTGTGTATTTCCACCCTGAAAACACACACATATGCGAGAAGTGGCTAAACTCACACAACTTAGAACTTACCTGAAAATATGTTTTTTTTTTCTTTAACACCTGAAGAAATCCTTCATGCACACCATTACTTGTCATGAAATTATTACTGAGGTACACAGAGCTTGGTGTAGGCTGGCTACTCAACTAGTTGACTTATTACACATCATGGCAAATTTAAATCACTGCGTAGCAAGAAAAACTGCAAGCCGAGATTAAGACATGCAGCTTGATAAGCACACTGATGTTTATCAATGAGTTTCTCTTATTTCCAAGGGCAAAACGACAGACTACTTTAAGGTAATTCTTCTCAAATAATTGAATGTAGTATACTGACCATATTGTCTAGGGTTAATGGTCTCATGTTCAGATCAGCTCTCAGTGTCCAGTATGAAGCTTTTGACCCAGCAGAGACCTCTCGAACAAATATATCATGAAGAGAGAGGTTGTGTCGGATAGAATTTTTCCAACCTAAAAAGCCCTTCGTTTTTATCGATACATGCTTGCATACCAATCTTTTTATAAATACATGGCTTTGTGTTCATTACCTACATATGGAATCATGCACGCACTACTTTTTCCCAAACTTCACCTACATTACTTGCTTCTAGATTTTGGTAAAACAAGATCTGGTTGAATACACATCAAGAAATAGCATGGAGCGCTCGTGAATAACCAACACTTGCCTGGTTTAGCAGTCTTAAAATATGGAAATTTTTCCTCAATCCATTGGTAGATCTGCCTCAAAGTCATTCTTCCAGTTGCACTACTATTGATTGCAAATTGAATCAGTGCCATATAGGAATAAGGGGGTTTACCACGCTTGTCATCCCTCTAGAAAAAGTCAATTTCACTTTCAAAATAAATGTATTGTCTTCAGCTTTATTTGAACTGAAGTGAATTTTACATATATGGCAAAATTTATAAGATGAACGTAAGCTCATTACAACTAGCTAATTTGTATTGAACAGTAGTAATGATCACACACCATAATTTTGCGAATACCCATGAATAAAAAGAATACCTCAGTAAGCTTACGCTCTCTTTCAAGAGGCACAGGCAAAAAATTGTTTACGCCCATTTTTCCAAGCCAGGTTATGTTAGTCAAGCTGTCATCAACTGGATGGTCATAATTCTGTCTCATGGTATATCGCATTTGCATTTCACTGGCTGGGCGAAAGCATTGTTGTTGTGTCTCTCCATTTACTGAGAGAGGAAACATACCTGAAATTTGGCAGATGAACACATGACTGAAAGATGTAGCTTATGTTATTGTAGAAGTACAGACACAAGTATTATCTTTTTCATTTACTAATAACTTTCATAAGACCATATTATTAATTTATGAGGTCACACGAAGCAAAAAATTAGTTTCAACTTCAATTTAAACACAAAGTAAAGTGCAGATAATAAAATTACTTTTTAGAAGACATGTACCTTAGCATTAAACTAAAATGCAAGTGTATTGAGTGCAATCAAAATATAATAATTAACACACTACAAATATTTACCAGCTACTGGTTGATGAAGAAAACTGTTGGAGAATGAAGGCCCACTGAGGTGTTGAGGATTGCATGCAAGCTGTTGCTGTGGGTAAGCAAACTGACTAGACTGTGGGTGAAAAGTAACTTGCTCCCTGAAGTTTAGCAATGAATAATTGTCTACATTGGTACGGTACATATTATCATGGACATTCAGCACTGCATTCCTTGTGAAAGTACAACGGTTTTCACTTGGAAAAACATTTGTTTCTTGTTTTACAAACATTGGCTCATTCTCCTTGTTTTCAGCATCACATGAGATGAATGGAACATTGTTGCTGATGAAGTGTTGGGGGACCTGAGGAGAAAATGTCCCATATTGAGTAGGGATATTACAATCTGAGTTTTGCCAATGTAACATCTCCGGAACATGCTCGATGTGCTCAACTTTCACATCAGAAAAATTGTCACTAAGTTGCTGTTGACTTGCAGGGTGAAGAACCTCCTGCACTGCAAAATCACTAATATCCTCAGACTGTACAGTCAGACATCCATGTTTTGGTGAGTGCTTGAATTTTCGTTCAATCTCTGACATGCTTTTTAAACGGGATATCTGTTTTTTTGCCACTTTGGAAGATTTCAAGCCATTACAAGTTGAAGTGTTTCCAACAGAGTTTCTTCGCAAAAGAATAATTGGTCGATGTGGTTTTATCTTTCCCTTGGTCTTCACATGAACTTTGTCGGCTAATTTAAACTTGTTTGAGTTACTGGAAATGTTGCACATGTGGTTGAATAGTTTCGAATTACCACCATTTTCTGACATTGCGAAGTTACTTTTCTTGAAAGCTTGAGCTTCATGTGGTACAAGATTGATTTACCTTGATTCTATGTCCAGAGTTGACTTAAGCATGTGCACGGCAGTGAAACTGTTAGCAGCTATATACATTTAAGTGCAAACACAAGGTCATTTATACCTAGGACTGACCTGTAACATGTAAGTAACACATTATTGCTACTCATACTTCAACACAGTTCTATAAACACTGAGTGTCTATGGCAATACACTAATATCCAAGATTTCACCCAAAAGTCTGTTGTGCAAAGTAATCAATTTGCCAAGAGCATGTCGACTGCAATCTTGTAAATTTGGTCCTTTATTTTTTTAGAACAGAGCTTTGAATGACCAAACAATGAAGAAATTGTTCAGAATCAAAGTTTTAATTCTTTTAATACTCAAACATCTTTGAAAAAACAGAAAAGATAAATTTAAACTGATATGCCCATTAATTTTTAGTAAAACAGGCAAAAATCCAGGAGATAATTTTCAGCAGAATATTGGAAAATAGAAGTACGTCAAACCAGTGTTGTTCAACCTTTTTTAAGTCACAGAACATTACTCTCGTAACATATGAAGACATGAACTGGTGATAAGGGTTAATTACCAGTTCATACAAAATAGAGAACCAACTTGCAAAGACGCAACAGATTGTATTTAGCTGCAAAGGAAGCCGGTAATGAAAAAAGACAAACACACCAAAAGAATTGGGTTCCCTTAGACTATGCAATAGCTCTTATTCTGAGTCAGACAGCAGGATGTAAGTTCTGATACAAAAAGTTGACTGAAGTATGTTTGTGCCAGGTTGGGTTGCACATTGTCATCAGTCCTTTCAATTTGGGAAAGTAATTCTTTTGTATTATAGCTTGATTTCAAATCATAATGCTACTCTCATTCAAAAATCCTTACCTAAAATTATTTTGTTTCTGTGTGCCAAGGCCTTACAATCTTACATGAACAACTTGCTTACCTAACTACAGCTCTTTAATTAGAGGGACTGATTTTGATGCGACAGAACAAGCCTGAGTCTGTTTTTATGCTTGTCAAATTCTTCTGTTTGAATGAAACGCCACTGCAGTACACTTAAATATCTTTTGCTTTTCAACATTCTGGTGTCACTTTTATCACACACATTAACTAGTTAATTTTTTCAAAGTTTTCAACAATGTTATTACTATTGCCAAGCAAACAATGTCTGTGTGTCATCTTGTTTATTTTATATTTCATGAACTGCTACAATAGTCTCGGCCAGCTGTGTTTGCAAAGGCAAGTTCAAAGTAATAATGACACATATGAAACAAAGGTTGTTTTAAAAATTACGAAAACCACTGAAAAATATTGTAGGTTAACTGGTTCACTAAAATCAAACTGAAAACAAAAAATGTTTTGGGGAACGACTTTAAAGAATACTTGTCAGGGTTGCACATAATTCAGATCACTAGAACACAGTCCTAGTAAAAACTGTGTATGTGTTATGATCAGGATTGCATCTCTTAAGATGTTTTATTTTTAGGATGCAGCTTCCTTTCAGACCACTCAAAATTATGACTTGAATTTGCTACTATATCAGTAATATCGAAATCACAATAAGGCTTTTTGCTTATTATAGCAAAATAATATTAATTTCAGACTACCTGGAAATAAAGTTCAGGTTGTTACATGTTAACAAGAAGCACATTGGAAACAATAAACTTTTTAATGAAGGAAGCAGTTGCTTTCAAATCAAATCTATGTATCTTTAGCAGATGTCTGCTGAAGGGTGCAAACGCCTCAGACTTATAGTTTAGTGTCAACTAAAAGTATAAAAACAGTTCATTATATATCCACTGGCTATCAAAAAGAATCCCTTCACAGTTAAGAATCAGACACTAAGATCTTACAGAATAGATATTTTACCTACTACATAGGCATCATCGGCTCTTATTCAAATAGAAATCTTATTCAAATAAGCTCATTTACCTATTCAAAACACCTCTTATTTAAATATGTTTACTAACACTTTTATTACGAAGCCACATGGATACCGCGCCTGGTAAATGCTACTATTGTTATTACATGTGGATCAATGTTTTGATCATAATGACTATGCACCTGATTGACATGACTGTGGTAACTTCAGCGTTCTATGATGTGCTTGCCACAATTGGCAGCTGTATTTCATGTTCTCAACAACTTAGTACCTTGGCCATGGCTACGAGCATGACTACCTCCTTTAATGTGTCTGTAAATTTTGCAACCATTTGATGGAACCATGGATGACTGCCCAGTACACAGTGGATTTCTTTCAGGCAGGTAACTCAGGAACAAAACTGTTGATAAAATTGTGGAATTTTCAATTGGTGGGTTAATTAACACATACAAAGAAATAATTTATTAATTAAGCTTGTGCAAAAATTTTGAAAAAATTGCAAGTTAAGACCCTTACGCTAGTTTTCCTATTTTGATGATGAAATCACTTGAAGCTTTTAAGTTTAGGCTTAGTTTTTAAAGTTTTTTTGAAAGGAAACAGCCAATCAGGTTTATTAGGCCCTATTTATTTGAATGGGTTAAAACAAATATGTGCAACCCGTGGCCCGCAGTGCGGCCCGCCGTGTTGTTTGGTATGGCCCATGTGCTTTTGTTCATGATCTTGAAATGTTATTTCAAATAAAATATGTTCCTCAATTTTTCGTGTTACTCATTTCACAATCATTTACCACAAGCTTTTTCACTTGATCGGAGGTTTGCAGCCCTTGAAGTTCACGAACAAAGAACTGTAACATTTTTTAATTACCTGGGAACCAAAGACCATGAAGCAAATACAAATATTCGCACCATTTGTAATTGTTACGCTACAACGCTGATTAAGCTCTTTGTGATGTAAAGTTTTTCTTTGTGATTCAAATGCGAGGCTTGCAGAGGCTTTGCTGTGTTAAATTGTTCGAACAGTTCGTCAAGACTTGGCAGGCAGTTGTTCATGCGTACTGCGAGCTATTAGATATGAGTTTAGCTTGAGAAGTGTAGTTAGAAAGGATTTCAGTTGATTCGCCTGTCATCATCAACTCGATTTATGATGCTGATGTTGTTTGTGGCTGTTCAAGTGGTGGCATTGGGAATGCAGGCAGAAAGAGAAAAATTTGCAACAGGACAAGGGAAAGAGGTTTGACAATCTATGACAATGACAATAATAGTATTTGTTTTGCAGTTCATAAAAGCAACAATTTCAACTGTAATTTAGTCTGAAAGATTGGCAATTTTATGCGAAGCATGCCATGTTCGCAAAAACGAAAAAGTCTTCATGAACTACGAGTTGTTTGTGAAGTATTTTGTTGTTCAACAAAATGAAAGGGCTCTTTGCTTGATTTGTTGAAATAACATTGCTTGACTGAAAAAAATTTAATATCAAGTGGACTTGTCAACTCCAGGCATTCAGAACAATACGAGGGAATTTAAGTCAGTTGCGGGTGGGCAAAGCTCATCAGTTGAAGATGTCATTGCACAGGCAACAGTAAATGATTTCTCTTTACAAAAATGACACTCAGCTTGGATTGAATTGAGCTTCAAGTTTAGTGAAGCAACAGCAGAGAAAGGAAAAGCCTTGAGGAACGGCGATATAATTTTAAATAATGCTCTGATGTCAGGAAGTTTGCCAGTTAGCAAATTACATTTCAACCTGAACAATGTGCATGTGTTGTGAAGATGAGTGTCAACTTTTGCTTCTTTGGCTGCTTCCAACGTGCAGCCTACAATAATTTTGCATGAATAGCGATGATGTTTTGCGGTGGATTGGTAGTTGTAAGAACATACAAAAATGCCATATAGTGCTTGTTTGTTGTCGCCAAATGTAGCCATTGAGACTGTCAGTAATTTTGCATGTCTCGTCTAATCCACAGATTTTCAATAAGCCTGTCGCCGGCATGTAGTTGCTAGTTTGAAACCGATGAAATTACACCATATACTCCATATATGTTGAGTGACCACTTTTTAAAAAATTTTTTTAAAGGATGAATAAAGTTTCATCCAATCAAAATTAGTGCAGCCCACGATAACTTTCCAAAATTTGGATGTGGCCCACCAGTGAAAAAGGTTGCACATGCCTGGGTTAAAATTACTATGCACAAGTGAGAAGTTTAGTCAGACTAATGTGGTTTTGGAGCCAAACAAATTTTTACTTCCTGCAACTCAATTTTAGAATACCTATGATACTATTACAGTTTAACAAAGTCCTATATGGTTTTTAATTAATCATAAGTGAAGTTCATGTTTCATGAATTATATGCAGGACTACTACCAGTCTAGAACCAAAATTTGAATTCTTTACCCAAAAGAAAAAAATTTGTGAAATTTATTATAATTGTACGACTAATAACACCAGACCATTTACTTACATATTGATCACCAAAAACAATCTGCTCCAGCAATGTCTTAAATCCTCAAAAGCAACATTGTGCAACACATAGCAGCTCAGGCCATGATTTATTTTGACTTGTAACAATAACTTGATGGTGATTCAATCAAGACTGTTTCTTTGTTAATTGACCTGAAACAAGTGAGAACACCGGCTCTACAAATGAAGTAGTCACTGGGAGGAAAAGGTAATGCTGCTCAGCTTGTGGAGAAGCAATAAAGAGTTGGCTTCTGTAGGAGATTCTTAGCCACCAGACTTCAGGTTGTACTTGGTGAAATGTATCATCTGAAATCCTCTTGAGAAAAGCACTGAGTATCGCAACCTCATCAAAATAGTGCAGTGGTGCTCTAACTTTTTGGCTCGTGGGCCACATTTGTCTTTCAGAAACCCTTCGCGGGCCACAAGAATTAATAATCTCAATAAAAATTCTCTAAAAAATTCTCTTAAACGATTAATGTGTTAAGTTTCCTTT
>Ga0210059_1009506_pt1 | contig 15177 bp, 11 predicted proteins | sample Ectturendosymbi2_FD_188042 | JGI IMG/M metagenome (GOLD analysis project Ga0210059, IMG submission 188042) | Ecteinascidia turbinata endosymbiont from Florida, USA - Sample 2 (SPAdes) (version 2) | ecosystem: Host-associated > Tunicates > Ascidians > Unclassified | place: Key West, Florida...
TCACAAGTACTTTCTTCAATAGAGTAAATTTGCTTCCGAAAGAGCTCAGGTTCGAACATGGGGGCGCCAAAGTTGCTTCTTGTCCGGGCGCCATCTGACCTAGTTACGCCCCTGCTTGTGGGTCTGCACAGATGCGTAGTTTTATGATGTTTGGTTTCAGGTAAGTGTATTTTTCTTTACTGGCATGTATGTCGACAGAACGTTAGTGATAGTGAGCAAACAGATGATTTCGCAATTTTGTGGGAAGTTGTTAAAAATGTTTCGCTCCGCATTTTCTACATTCAGGCAGGAATCTCACGGGAAGAGTAAATTGTGCTGATGTGGCCCACAAATCTTTGCTTTCGCGTTGTTTCATGTTAAAGACTTGCAGCCGATTCATGAAATCAGTACCCAGATAATGGCGCTATAAAAAACGAAAGATGTGAAAACGTTTTGAAATGACAAATAGAAAAGCGTAGAAGAAAAATAACAGGCGGATGGAAGATGGTCGCAAAAGTTTCGCTAAAAGATATTCGGAAACGTAAACACAGAAGTTCAAACACTGCGAGCAACCAACGCAGCCCAGCATATCATGAAACCAGAAAATGCAAAAACATGACATTGAAAACGAAACCTTGTGGCACCGATTACTGTGCGTTGTTGGATCACGACAGCAATTTCGCCACATGACGTCGTGCGCTTTTTTATGAGTCATACAAATATTTTGCGGTCATCTCTGTTTCACATTTGCTGGAAATTAAAGCAATATTAATCGAATCTGGTCATGGGAAATTTGTCTTGGAAACGGATCTGGCCGCAGGAGTTGCACCTCAACTCAAGCCACTGGCCAGTGTGAAAAAAAGAATTTCAGTGATTTTAATCAGAACAGATCCAACATTCAGCAAAATAACTTCAACTAAAAAATCGTATTGCGCAATTATGAAATTTATAGACAAGAAATCCAAATAATCAAGTAGGTGCTAGGGGCGCTATGTGGCAATTGATTGAAATTTTATGGCTTTTGCAGCAGCATTTCGGCAAATTAGTTAAAAACCTACCTTCCACAAGCACGTTGATCAAATGCGGTCCACGCGCACCTCAATCTGACCTCATATACGGATTGTGTTGGATTCACAAGTAAGTAAACACAACGCATTCTTTGAAGATGCTGATTTAACTGGTCTCAAAAAAGATGACCTTATCGAGTGGAAGGCAACTGTCAACGAGGAGCGAAAACCTTCGTTTCTCTATATTCGCACTCACGTTGGCGGCAATGTTTATTCTTTGATGAAACTGCAGATACGAGGAGCTTTTAATAGGGTAAGTGGTAGTAAATATAAATCACTCTTCGTTTCTATTTCATGAATGAATAGACACTGATTGTTTATTCTTATGCTGTGATTTCGCTTTTGTATACTGCACATGGGGCAAGGCTATTTTGGCACGCCCACTTAGTTTGTTTATTTTGTCGCGTACCTTTTATTTCATGGTATTTGCCAAGTATGGTTCTCTTCACGTTAAATGTGGTCCTCCCCATACAATGTGTCGTGGTGCGAGCGATATAAATTTTTGGGATCCGGGCAGCTGGATTTGTTGAATTTTAACGTGAAAACGGAGATCATTATAGGAGATCGTTCTGACGCGTTTGGCGTTTGGGTTGTGTTGCGGTTTGTACAATCGCGTGACCGTTTGCTTTTGTTGTTTTCACTTTGTTTGTGACGTAAGTTATCAAACAAGTCTCATCACTTGGCACAAAAACCTCTGGTCACGGCCGACGTCACAAATCGGGTCAGTCACAAGTTTTTCTGAGAACGGATTCGGCCACCTCCTCGAAAAGATCCTTCCGTACCCCTTTAGACAGTGGCGTAACTAGAGGTTTGAGCCACAGGGTATCTTAGCTTAAAGAGACCCACTTGCCACTGTAGGCGGCCCACTGGCCAACACTCAGAAAAAAGCTTGAGAATTGATATCCGGACGTGGATGGCTATACCAAAACCCTGAATCAACGGAAAACACTCCGAAAAACGCAAAAAATAGTGAAAACTAAAAGAATGCTAAAACCGAAATATCAGCTAAGTGGAGGCCCAGTGTTTACCTTTAGCTGCCAGTGGCTGATTCTTCGTCCCTCTGCCCCCGTCAGTTACGCCACTGCCCCTGGGTCCTTCAGTCCTCCTATGTTGAGGGTCCGTACGTCAGCAAGCTAAACAATCAGAGGATTTGATAATGAATAGGTAGCACCGGTTTGCTGATTCATGGTGCGTAACATTGTTTAAATAGCACTACTGTAAAAACAATATTTAGCAAAACGCGTTAAATCTGATACGATAAAGATTCAAGGCGAGGTATTTTGCATCTGTTGAAAGGAGTCCTCTCTCTACGAACAATCAGACACGTTGATTTTGACAGAATAAATATTTAACCTACAGACTAGGCATCCTCAAGTCAGTGAAGAACATGAAAGTAGAAAATAATTTAAGGCTCACTAAACATTAAATCTGAATTGGAAACGTCTAAATGAGAAATGGAAACTAGTGTAGTGGTCACACAAGTGCCACTACATAGAATTCGGCTAAGTCAGAGGGAACTGCATCAGATGAATGTGCCTGATGTGAAAGCCGAAACTCAAAATGCCTCGATCAGAAATGACGAGGGTAGCGCTTCTTTGGTCAAATCGGTTAAGGCGCAGATAGCGAGCAATTGGCTTTAATCACTTCCTCGGTCGGAAGTTCGAACAGCAAGCGGAGCCAAACCGGGAATGTTCCGCTTCACTAGCTAAACCTTCCCACTTTATGTCGGGATTCTATTTGAATAATCATTGAGATTGCCTATTCAGGGGAGGAAGTATTTACTTTAAAAATGTGATTGATAGAGATCCTTTCGAAAGATGGTAGGAGACTGACTAACTGTCAAATATAAAGCCAAAAGTAGTTTCTTGTCCTAAGAGAAATACAAAATTCACGCATTTGTTTCTGAATCTTTAGATCGAGTTGATCGCTTCTGACCACAACATCTCAGATCCAGGGCCTGGGTTTCGAAGATTAATGTCTCTTTACCTTATTGCCTTTAATGGCAAAGTCTTTACCTCGACGTTTGAGTCAAGTCTTTATCTCGGCGGTTCAGGACTACATCACGGGAAGCGGTAACAGAAAACGTGACTATGTAATGGTATTCACGAAACCACACATTTTCTACTGCAGAATTCGTGACGACAACCAGAAACGTACAGCAGCGAAAACCTTGTCTCAGCACCTATGCGAACAGTTAAAATTGCAATTGTTCGCGCCTTCACGGATCTATATCTCAACACTTGCTTCATAAATTCGTTAGAAACTTTAAGAACAACATTAAAACCTCCGAATTTTGACATGCTTTTAGTTCGTTTTTTCAAACAGAAAAATGTTGTTTCAACGTAGTTTATGGGCACATTGGGCTTTTCATTACAAGTGTAAGCTAATAAATAAGCTGCTTCGTGTTAAGCTCTCTGCATTTATAGTCATAGCAATGTGCAGAGTGAAGTTTTGCAGACACCACAAGCGGAAGATCGCTTAACCACTAGTTTTTAATGTGATAGGAGCAATACTAAATATATCTGTTGGTTCCTTCTATTTTAGCACATGCAAAACCGGGTCCTTGGCTATTGAAAAATCAGGGGGTCACCAAAAGGAATGCCAGAATGTTTTCTTTTAACCCTCAGATGCACGAACACTACTTTGATTAACGACGTAATCGCAGACGGAGGTCCCCCAAGCTGATATCTTTAGGTATTGGAATGTTAAGGACCACCGCGCTAGAGATTAGGTAATCCTTTGAAACGTTGAGCGTGCCTGAACCTCTGATAGGGTTAAAGCGATAACAACTTTAGCCTATATAACACGGGGCCGACTGTCCCTAAAAACACAAAGTCTGTTCCGAATTCGCCACTTAACTCACAGGGCATAAGAAGTTCCGCGCAGATGTGATGAAAACGTATTTATTTTATGGGTGCTCGGCGCAAGATCAGTATCACCTGTAATATCAACATTTTCCAAAATATCAAGAGATGTTATTGCGTTTCTCCTCTTCGCCACCTCGACTTTCGTAAATGGTTATGTTTCAAAGAAGAGAGCTTCTTTTAGTTTTTAGTTGAATATGGACCAACTGGAAGAGAAAGTGGACACGGTGGCCGCAGAAGAGTTTGCATCCTTAAAAAACCACGACTGATTGCTCCTGGATTACGCTTCCGGATGATAATTCGAGTCGGATTGGATTCTTTCATGGTTTACTTTAATGGAATATTAACACACATTCTGAAGTGAGTTATTAGGCTTGTTCATTGGACACTTTTTCCGTTCTGTCCCATCCCACGACAACTTGTAACTGTCCTACCTCATGGGATTCCCAGGAAATTAGTCAAATGAAGCATATATCATGTACATCTTCTGGCCTCTACAATTCCATGGCTTAGTTACCACAGGCCGCAATTAGGGCCCATAGCTGTGAGAAGGATTTCGGAGAAGTTGAAGGACGGGTCGACATATGAAGGCTTTAAAATACAGTAAAAATTTTTTAAATGCCATGTGCTAAGAAGAGGGTGGAAGATAAAACAAAACATTTTGCAGATATAGATGCTAGCATGACTACCGCCCTAATGGGACATGGGATAAATTTCAACTCCACTGTTCCATCCCCATGGGACAATTCCCATGGGAGTCCCATTCCCATGGAGAAGCCTGTGATTCTTTCTACCACAGAATAAAGTTGAGTTGTAAGTTCGCTTGTGTATTGCGCTGTTGAGCACAATTTCCTTTTCTTTGTCAGCTGGGTTTTATTTTCTTTGCCACAATTTCCTTGCCCTCAGAGCTAAATGAAAGGGAAACAGCTGCTTTTGAAACAACCAACGTGGTTTTATTCAAATCATTGATTTTGTATTTTTTTACGGTTTTTCCAGAATTCATCACAATTGCGTCAAAGTTGTTCACACGAAAACTTTGAGTAATGATACGATATAATGGAGCACATCACAGACAGGATAATATGAGATTTTACATCATCTTATCATCGCTTTCGAATAGATTTCAAGGTGGTGGAAACAGTTTAACATTTGGATTTTAGTTTTTATCTGAACTATACAGCAATACGATCATAATTACTAGAAACTCTGTACTCAAAATTCAGTTACTGAGTGTACAACAGCACCGCATTGAAATGCACAGTCTGCGAGGCAATCCAAGACAGCTTGGCGTCTCAGGGGAGTAAGACGATTGGTGTGCGAGATGTGAACAAGGAACTAGTTACTGTAATCAATGTCCAAACTAAGCCAAACATACAGAACTAATTCAATGTGCGTCAAACCTGCAATAAAGTAAAATGAATTTTATTCAACAGCTGGTGGTTTGGTAGCTTTTCAAATATAGCTTCAAAAATACACTGCAATAAATTAAGTTATACACTTGACTGGCTTGGAGAAAGCCGTTGCGTCGCAGTGTTTGACCCAGCCTACTGCACGCAATTTTCAGCACCAGGATTTTAATTTGGGGTGCTAACTAACTTTTGCTCCTGTGCATCTGGTGCCGAAATCTGCAAAAAATAAACATGAACTAATCCGGTCCTGTAGCCACGGAAGTCATTCGGTTGGAGGCAGTGTCACCCCTAATTTCTGTGCCCGCCATGTTTTTTTGTGCCCAGAAATTTTGTTTCAAACATTTAATAAAAACAAAAATCTTTCTCCCCTAAAATGTATTTTGTCCCCCAAACCTTAAAGCCTGGCTACGGGCCTGAACTAATCATGAATAAGGGACGGAAGTAAGAATGCATCAAACCGCGGAACAAGATGGCTCTCTCTCACTGCTCGGTTCATTGCAGTAGTCTATGGCAAGGCTTCTCAACTGGGGGTCCATGGACCCTGAGGGTCCATGGTGACCTATTGAAGGGGTCCACATGATTTTCTTATGAAGTAATAGTTTCGTTGCTAACTAGCGATGAAGTCCATGATGTCTAAAGAATCCATATGAACAATGACTATTTTGGTTATCTACTGGGTCAACAGACTTATCTGAAAAGGCATGGTGGTCCACGGACGAAAATGAATTGAGAAGCCCTGGTCTATGGTCAGTAGCATAGTCTTTGCGTGTTTGATTTACTTCTTTGAGTTTTTTTGGATGAAGTTCGACTTGAAGATGTAAGTTGTTTTCTTGGACAGCTAAATGTTGGTTATTTTAAATATACCTTGTGCCGTCACGTCCATGTGATTTCGCCTCTTCTGCTAATACTGTTGCATGGGTCAGTCCAGTTAGTCCTTTTTCGGTGAAACTCAGGTCGCATCTTTGTGGATCATACTTGTAGGTTTGCGCTTTTGCACAAATACACCATTCAAGCATGCAGTCAATCTTTTCCTTTTGTAACACCGCAATCAATTCTGAAAGTTCTGTGAGATCCTTGCAACCAGGCCGTAGCCACGGGAAAGTATACGGGGGCAGTGCCCCCCAAATTTTTTGTGCCTTGCCAAGTTTTGTTGTGCCCAGAAAAATTTATTTCAAACATATAGTAAAAACAAAATCTTCCCCCTTAAAAATTTTTTTGCCCCCCAAACCTTAAAACCTGGCTAAGGGTTTGGTTGCAACCATTGCTTCTTAAGCTATGGATGCGCTCATTGTTTCTGTCTTTTAAAGATTCGCGCAGTGAATCAGTAGTAAATCTTCGCATACAATCCATAATCAAAATGTTCGTCTCCGAACATTTTTCTTTTTTAGGGCATTTTCAACATTGCCAATCCGGCTGTAGTTTATCTTCAGAAAGTTTTTGGCAAAATTTATATGATCTTGAATGCTCTAATGCAGGGATTGGCAATTAATTTTGTTCGAGGGTCACTTTGAGAAGCCTGCGTTTAGCGGAGGGCCATGCCTTCTAATGCAGGAGTCGACAACCTTTTTCGCACCACGGACCGGTTTAATCGTGGCATTATGTTGCGGACTAGTTCTAACGTGTTTTTAGTTTTACTTGAAACGAGACTATCGAAGCATCACAAAAGTGTTTCCAAAATTGAAAAAAAACTTCTAGAACGGATCGTGTGTGCTTTTAAAGGAAACGTGAAGAAAGTCTTCTTTTTTGGGGTATTTTTTGCCGCAAACATTTACTGCTTATTGTAAATGAAATTGGTATTTCTGCACTAGCCTAATGATGCAAACAGTATTGGAATCGTAAAGCCTAGCGCTGGCCAACTGTGGGATTTTCCACAGAGAGGCAAACAAGGTGAGTTTATCAAAAACAGTTGCAATTTTTGGGGCAGTTTGACCTTGGTTCTGCACGGCTCAGTAACAAATTCCGCATGGGCCGACAGCCCGGCACAGGGTCGTGGCCCGGTGGCTGCCCACCTCTTTTCTAATGGAAATAGAAGGAGGTCTCCGTTTTCAAGTTGGCCTCTGCACTAACACTTACAGTGATAAGCTGGAGGATATCAGATGGAGGCCACTGAAAATGATGTAGCGACTTACATGTGGCCCGCGGACCGCCACTTCCACACCCTTGGTCTCAGCATCACTTCCGTAAGCGCCAAGATCACTGTAAACTACAAACATTTTTATAGCTGTCCACAGATGACCTTGAGTTCTTAAAAATCAATGAAAATTCGATTGAAACCTTTGTCCATCGAGTTTTTCTCAAGCAAGATGGTGACATGCACTACAGCGAAGTTCTAAATATGTTGACTCGATAGACTCTTCGCTTCAGTATTACTGCTTCCTCTGAAGTGGAATACTCTTCAAAGAGTTCCACCTGAATGTTGTATCTGCCAACGAAACCTCGTCTTGCCTTTGAGCCCTTAGCAGTGCACAATGTTTTTACAAATCTCCATCTGCCCAACGTAACTTAACTCTGCGCATCCTCAGCAGTCCCGTCGCCACGGGGGGCTTTGGTATGTTTATCTCCCCAAACAAAGCTCCAAGCCCCCCTAAAATTGAAATATGAAACACTATAAGTTAGGAATATTTGTCAAATTGGATGTGATGCTCCCCCGCACAAACGTAAAACCCCCCTAATGACGACTTTCTGGAGACGGTTCTGATCCTTAGTCCTTAAATCTCAAGACTGGAGATGCGTAGATCTACGTGAAGCAGATTTTCTATTTTCAAAAAAGTGCTGATTGATTCGACTGCGTAGCATTTGTGGCAACCAGTTACTTGAAAACAGATATGAACAATTATGAATCATTTCAAAGTCTTGAAAACAGAGCGCCGTCGGCTGATTGCTCTAAAAAGCTTGCAGCAAAACTAGAGCTTTCGATTGTCCTACCATCCAAGTGGAAAAGGTCAAGAAGCCAATCAATCGGTTGTTCAAACTTTTTCTGAGCTCGGTTTTACTCCAACAGACATCGTTTTCAACTCTATTTTAGCATAAAATGTATCTTTTTTGCGTGGAGTAGATATCACTCGAATGCAGCATAAATCTGCCTCTGTAGACGGAATAGGAGTATTTAGCGCCGTCATTTTTGCGCCAGCCGTTTGACGCGAGACTGTTTTGGCGCCGAGCTGGAAACGTAGTGTTTTTCTAAACAGAATTCCTCTTTCATTTTCTCTTAGAGGCTATACCCCACATGGATGAAAATATTCTTAGGAAGTGGGACAAACCAACGTCTTTCCAAGATGTTGTCTATAATATACGTTTAGAATAAATGTAAATGCAATCAACAGCTCATAAACTCATAGTAAGCATCACGCACCTTTTTTTCTAAAAACAGAAAGGGCATAATGCTTGCTATGAACAGCTGATTGGTGGGTAATCTCTGAACCAAAAACTCCTTAAACAAATTAAGGCTGATAAACGTATTCTGAACATCGCAAAACGGTTTGACTCACGGGTACCACTTGAGTATTTTCGAGGTCCAGCTTGCAGTTATAATATACATTAAAATTTCATCCACACTTTTATCCATTGTCATTACACGTGCTTGTCAGTGTCTAAATTGGCGCCATAACAGTTCAGCGCCAAAACAACTTTGGGCCAAAACAGCTTAGGGCCGAAACGGTTGGTGCCAAAACAGTCCCGGGCCAAATGGCCAGCGCCATTTATTCGTCGCCAAAACGGCGGCACCAAAAAGTAGCCGAACCCACCATAGACAATTTACAAACCGAAGACCGATTTCCATAATTCTGTACATCCTATCCTAATTTCCTTACTCTTCATCGAATGTATTTACACACAGACTACCAGCCGGAAACATGTCCTATTCAAGCCATAGCCTTCTTGCTCATGCGTGTTCTTTAGCTAGAACCTGAGAGTTATTCCTTATTCCTTGTATTTAGGTATCCTGCACTACAACTACAAGAGAATTTAAGGAATGCGTACCAGCTTGCTGTTTACAACACACGTAGTACGGAGCAGCTCCGTCTTTTGAATATCGAGCACATTGGTGAGTGTGGTGATCAACTACTGTATGTTCATGATTCGAAAAAAGTTGCTTATTAAGCATAGGCGTAGCCAGGGGGGGGCTAGATGTCATGGTCCTCCACATTGTTAGAACATATAGTCGTTTTGTGCTTCGAGAGGCGTTAGCACAAACAAAATAGTGTTATTCGCCTAAAATCAAACATTTTGCCCCACCCGCAATTTTCCCCCCCAAATTCTTGGGCTGGCTACGCCACTGTTATTAAGTCTGAATCATAACCCAGTATGCTCAAACATGCAAAAATCGTCTATATAAACAAGTATATACTGACTATTACTAAATAAAGAGTTAAACCAGCGCCCAATCCAAGGGCGTCTAGGAGGGACATACCCCCGAGAGCATTATGTGTAGGTATTTCCGCTGAAAATCTGAAGTTTAGAAAACTTTCTGTTGAAGGAATATTTCCCAGGTTTTATTCTACAGCTGTCCTTTGCCGACAAAATACGGTTATCCGGTTATCGTCGTGCATACTTGTCCACTCACTCCAAACCAGGCCCCGCGAAAGGGCCCATAAGGGGGTGCAGCCAGTGCCCCGCACCAGGGCCCATAAGAATCGAGGCTGCCCATGAACCTCAAAGTTAAAAATTGAAATGGATATTATGCATGCATTTTTTATTGGTATAGTTTTATTTATACAGTCTTGTGCAACTTAATTGACTCACGTTGTTGTTGCAGTCGTTATACAATGTATCGCATTTCTTTTGGTGTACGTTGGGAATATCTCAATTAGAACTTTATAAACAATATGCCTTATTCAGTTACAGTCTCAAAAGTTGGGAAATATTATGGCACTGTATTGGTTGTTCGCTTCATGGCGTATCTGGTACCAGATGGTCAGATCGAGTTGATAGTGTACAAAGTCCATTTGCATTGCACCGTCAGCAACCTAAAAAGGATACGCAAAATATTGAAGTTTCCTTCCCTTAGAAAAATTTCTGTGGACGCCCATGACTGTATGTTTGTTTAAGTCGACCCACATAATTCACGATGTTGATGAGTCATGTTTACAGCTTACACACCAAATAACTTCAAGGTCTCCGTTTAATTATTAAAAACTAACATTTTTTATTCAACAAAATCATCAAATATTTTTGACTTCGTAATCAATTTTTTATTGTTGAAGAAAACCATTTTATGCAGCTTACTTCAGTTTGATATGTAGGCCATACGATTTACAAAAACATTGACATTCAAAAGGATATTAGTGAAAATCTTCCACGAAAGCATACTCTGTAAGAAACGAACTTTTCAGGATTTTATAAAATGAAGGTGTGATCATAAGCAAGTACCCTGTTTCCAAGGGACGCCAACAGCAACTGTAATATGTAAGTACTCTGCTTCAAAATAGGCACCAATATCTCAACTGGGCTCCGAAACCGATTATAAGTAAGTAGCAAGTTTCTGAAATTGATCATAAATAAGTACCCTGTTTCCAAGGGATCTCAACAGCAACTTAAGGAAGGTGTAAGTACTCTGCTTTCAAAATGCCCCCAACTGCAGTGTGTAAGTGCTCCGGTTTCAAAAGGGTCCACAATAGCAACTGTAATGTGCAAGTAACTTTCTTTCAAAGGGGCCCCAACAGCAACTATATGCTGTAAGTACTTTACTTTCAAAGGGGCCCCACAGCAACTGTAATGTGTAAGTACTCTACTTTCAAAGGGGCTAAAACAGCAACTGTAATGTGTAAGTACTCTACTTCCACAGAACCCCAAACCGCCACTGTAATGTGTAAGTACTCTACTTTCAAAGGGACCCCGCCACCATCTCTAATGTGAAAATAAGGAAAAGCTTAAAACCAACTTCAATACCTTAAAACACTGTGTGTTGAATTTTGTTTGAAAAAGTTCTGAAATAGCCCTATCAAGTGAGAGCAAAAATTTATACCAATGATACTTTTTTTCATTGTCAGAGAATGAAACTTTTTATAATACAGTGTGGACGACTGTGAAAAAGAGGCCCCTGCTTTAAAGAGCATATGTAGTGCATATGAAATTTTCTACTCCATTAATCTGTATCAAACTCAATATTTGCGATTTTGATTAAGTCTATTGTAAATGGCAGTCTAATATTATTTGTTTAATACTGCATTTTTAGTCAATGAACACTGTTAAATTTGGGAAAGCATATTACAAACTTCCTAGCTCATGCTGAATGCAGAGAAATGGAGTGCAAAACTAGAGAAGTGGGGGCGATTCCAACTTTCTACCCCTTAACGTTTATGTGCTGCTAGCTTTGTCTTCCAAACTTTCAGTGGTTTTAAAGTTGTGTATCATAAATACCCTTTTGCATTTTCTGTTATGCCAGTCATACCGTAGTATCAGGCAGGGCTGTGGAGCCGAAGCCCAAGCAATTTTGGATGGCTGGAGTTGAAGCCGCCAAAAATTTTTATATGGTGGAGCCGGAGCCTGAAATTTGGGTTCCGGTTCCACAGATATAGTGTGTGGGGCAAGTGAGTTAACCAAATACTAACAATGTTTTTTCTGACTTTTTGGACCAAAATTGTTCTGGAGACGGAAACAAAACTTGTAGATGTTGGAGCCGGAGCCAGAGCCAGAGCCGGAGCCAAAACTTTAGATGCACGGAGCTGGAACCGGAGCCTGAAATTTGAGTACCGGCTCCATAGCCCTGGAAAGTTTGAAAAAAAAATTTAAAGCATTCTTCTTCAACCAACATTTTGTGGTAGATCCTTTATTTTTAAAAGATCAGGTGAGCACTTCGAGGAAAATCGCAACGTTTTGCAAAAACGTAGAATAATATTTCACTGTACCTCAAAAACTCTAGCGTAAGAAAGTCAAATCGACTAAAATCTACTTGGCAAATGTTCATGAGCAGACATTTCTCAGAGTAAGCAAAAGCATGAAATAGATGCTATCTAACAAGTTTCCCTTTCACATAAAAAGAAACTTGACAGTGATGCATTTTACTCTTCAAGCTCTGCGACAAAGGTTTGCGCTACAAAGGTGATTCGAAGGGTGCTTGACATCACAACACTGTTGAATTGCATACCAGTCAAGAAACGTCTGCGAAATTCCCAGCACAGGTTAGATAGCCGACAGGGCCGGTTTAACATGCAGGTGAACACCTTTCATAGGCTTGGTTTTCTGTTCGTAAGTCCGATATTTCTCCTTTTTTAATGTCCTGACGCCAAAATATTTCGAAAAAGTGTTGCAGGAACACTTCTGAACGCTAATTTAGCAGCACTTGCTATTTCGCAGAAAGGCACCGTTCAAAGATTTTGTTGTCAAACACGTCAAAGCTTCATTGCGTCAAAGGTGTTGTAGAGAGCTTGAAAAGCGCAGAAACAAAAAAGGACAGGACCGATTTTTATGAAAGTGTTTCTGTTGCTAGCTTTCTCGCATGCAAGCCATAACGAAACAATCTCAAAGCGTTGACCACCTTTGAATCTTCTTTTTCAGCGAATGAACTTCAAGATAAGTCTTGCGGCACATTCACACGTGACATTCCCATTCCCCCGAGCATGTGTCCGAACGGGACAAGGAAAAGAATTGTTGGTGGAGAAAACGCAAACCCGGGAAGCAATCCGTGGCAGGTAAAAAATCTGCAAATGGTCCCCGTTGCATTATTATCATTAAACGTTTGGCATGTATGGTGCGAGCCCGCAGCCAAGTCTTACGTTTTGGGAGTAAATGCATTTTTAGAGGGGAGAGATTTTTGTTTTTGTTATAAATTGAAAACAAAATTTTCTGGGCACAGCAAAATGTGGAGTCACTGCCCCAGAATGCCCCCCGTGACTACGGGTCTGGTCTGGTGAAGAAAGTCTCCATTCATATGCAACTTCTTCCAAGGTTTTCTGTTGTTTAACTCGCTCCCGTCAAAGTAAATCAATGGAGTATCCGGACTTGGCATTTGGGGTAGTAGGATCCAAAATGGATTACCAGCTTCTGCCGTTTTCTTAACACTGTAGTTGTCATAAGCGCACCCAAACGCTTCAACAGCATGACAAGTTTTGCAAAAAAGATGTCTTTCTCATTCTCTAGATTAGACGGAATCGTCCAAGAGTTGAGCAATTTCCAACACAGTACTGTACTTAATTCTTTGAAGAAGAATATCTTACTACTCATGCATTTTTCTTTAAAAACAAAATTAAAGAAAAAAAATAAATTGAGCAGAAAACGGCCTGGTCCATTTCTTACAAGCGAAATTATTACCAAAAACGTCAGCAATTTTTTAATTTTTTTCTGCATTTTCCCCGAAAGTACAATTCTTTTCCCTTAAAAACCATACAAGCACTGTTCTTACACGCATGTGACATTGCGAACAAAAATAAAGGCACTATTTGTAAAAGAGGCAGCATTCAAGAAATGCAATGGTTGTTTTTGTTTTTTTTTACTCGAATTTTCGCCGTGGATCCACCACTAAAATAAGCGTAAATACTTGACAAACATTTTACTTCTTTTAGTTGAGTTTCTTCAACTATTTCGCGTTGGAGTTGTTTCTTTGTTTGCCGTTAGAAGTTAACTGATTTCAATCAGTCTCTTCGAGTAACGAGTGTAAGTTATGATAGACATCGACGTTCAAGCGCAATGCTTAAGTTTTTAGTGCATCCAACTAATGCTGCTAACTGCACAAACCGCAAACATGTGAATAGACTGAGGGAATATATTTTGATTTTGTTTGTTCCCATTCAAGTTTATTTGAATTAAACACTACAGTTGCATTTGTTTTCAATTTAATTTGTGGTTGTTTGGGATACGCGTTTCACTTTGTGAAAATTCAGAGACTTACATGGGCCACTAAGTATATTTGTCTGATCCGGTGCATCACTGGATAGTGGAAGGATGAGTTGTGGAATGAAACATTGGTACAACTAACAACCAACAATGTACCTGCTTCCTTGTGTGGTTGGGGGCGAGAGTAATGTTGTTAATGACAATGGTTTATTCATGTTCAAATCACGAAATAACACAAATGCAACAAGAGAAAACATCAAAGAGCAGGAATTAATTGCACGGTTATAAGAAGATAAAAACATCAAAAACTTCAGGTTTAACAAACTGACCTGTTCTAACATATTTAACTGTATCACAAAGGGTTAGCGAAAGACCATAAGGATTAACTGATCAGCCAGCCCTGTTGCTAGCATAAATCAATGTTTGATTGTAACACACTAGGTTTAAAAGACGTTGGTTTTAAAGTTGTCCAAATGATTCTTTTAGGTCTATCGGCTAAAAATTCATTGATAAACTTGATTTGAGCTTCCCTTGGTTGTTAGCTGCGCAGAGATATCACCAGTGGTCGTCCTAGTATTTGTGCTGTTCTTTGTAACTTAGCAACCAACAGAGTGCATCAAGTGCGTGTTGTGAAATGCACTCACTGTGGAATTTCTGCAGATTTAAACGCAACTGCTCATCAACAGCAGAGAACTCAACGATTTTTTTGTACACCAGCAAGTTTCTGTAAAATTCTGGGCAACACACAATTATTTTTCTATAGTAAGAAACACTTTTTTTGCGGAAACAGCCTTGCTTGTGCGATAAATTGTTTTCACGTGGCATTTTTTTATTCCTATATAAAGTTATTTTTATTTTATTTATTTGTTTATAGCAGACACGAAGTCCATAGTATGAACACACACACTCTGCAGAACGCAGGTTGATAGATACAGATAATACAGAAACGTAGTACAAGACACTGAAGCCGGCGAAATCACAGGGTTACAGACACTTCTTGCAACTGCATTGAAGACAGAACCATAGGGTTACAGACACATTCTTAACACTATTGTTAGCTAACACGTAACACTTGTTACAGCACTACTG
>Ga0210059_1009507_pt1 | contig 15176 bp, 7 predicted proteins | sample Ectturendosymbi2_FD_188042 | JGI IMG/M metagenome (GOLD analysis project Ga0210059, IMG submission 188042) | Ecteinascidia turbinata endosymbiont from Florida, USA - Sample 2 (SPAdes) (version 2) | ecosystem: Host-associated > Tunicates > Ascidians > Unclassified | place: Key West, Florida...
TACTTACGTGAAAGCAGTTTCTCAACTCGCTTGCACATCAAAACTAAGGCCAGAAATCTATAAGAGCTCGATGATGACATGCAAGTGGCTATCTCAAACGAAGGGCCATGCTACAGCATGATTACTGAAAAACAACAACAAAAAAAACATTACCTGTGTCTGATTTTTGGTGTACTTTGTAAGTACATCGTATCGTTATATTCGTTGCGATGAAATTGTGTTACTACCAATTACTCTCGATTGCAGACAAGGGGTACGAGAAAATTTTATGAAAGGTCAGGGGGTACGAGCGCGTATAAAGGTTAAGAACCACTGCACTAAACAAAGACGATTTCACAAGGTAACGCTGACTCGGCAATCCTGGACACATGTGTACAAAATGAATAAAGAAAGAAATGGTGACAGTGCACATAAGTGTGCAAAATAAATAAAGAAATGGGGCAATTGTGACGTTGTGTGACGTAAAAATTGCACAATTTTGCATGGTCAGCAGCTGGTGAAAAATCTATAAAAGGACCAAATTTTGCCTTAAGCCTCATTCGGCCTGAAGGCCAGGTACACGTTGTATCGAGGGAAGCCCTTTGATCTCGTGATAAAGGAGCGCTTGGTTGGGTGTACACTGGTCCTCACTCGTGGCTGCACGCCCAGCATACAAATTTGGGACAGCCAGGCCTACAGCAGATAGATTTCGTGCTGTGAAACTAGGGAATGCTCCGGCAGCCAGTGTTAACGGCGAAGAAAAGATAAATGTAAATAACTCTTAAGTTTGCCCAAGAACTAGTAAAATATAGGTTTTATTATTGCAGACATTTGATTTGTTTTATAGTCCAGCCGTTTTCGCACTAAACTACGGTTGGATAACTTTTTTGGCATTGTGTCGATCAACTGCCAAAATTTAAAACCCAAGGTTTGGTCGACTGTCAACTCGGCTTTGAATTCTGGAGGCAACGTTTTTCATTCATTTCTGTTCTTCCATTCGGTTTGAAAGATTCTATGGTTCGGTTTGAATGACCCCATGGTTGTTTGGGCCTTCCTGGTGTGTAATTTTGTGACTGCTGGTTATAGATGAACGATATCGAAATTATTCTATTTCTGTCACCTTCACGGCATGTAATGCACGGTACAAAATTGCAATGGTCTCTTTAATGGTTTCTGTCGATTCCAGAGGAGTGCAAACCTATTTCGCTGAGGGCCAAATTGTTTCCTCAGTAACCAGCGAAGGGCCAGCTTCTAGCCTTTACAAATTAACGTTTTTATATATAAAATGTAATATATCTTTAATGTGTTTATTTTTAAGTATTCATTCTTTCAATATTCAAACGTAGTTTATTTTATCAAGAGGATGTATTTAATACGTGCATCTTACTGTATGTTTTATATTACCATTAATTTTGATTATGGATCAGCACAAAATAATACTAAAAGTGTGCACTTTGCATACGAGGGCCGTAAAAGTGTTAAACGAGCATGCGGGCCGCGGGTTGTAGTTCGCCTGCCCCTGTACCCGACCTTCTAATATCTGCGAAATATGAAAACACTGCTTTTCGCGTTTCTTCCACATTTCAACTAAAGCAGATCAGACAGGAAACGGAGTGGCTAAACGTTTATGTTTTTCTTGATGTGAAAAAACATTGCTTTCGATTGTCTGCGTTTTGAGACCCACTTTATCTTCACATGCTATGAGGACTAATGTACTAGCATACTCATACTATGGAGACTACACACACCGCAGGTACGCCGAGGTATCGCCTTGTAATTTATGTTGTTTATCTACGTATAATAAGAAAATCGTGATTAGTCTCCTTGTTTGTTGTTTCAGCAAAAACACGTTCTTTTTCATCTTGACAACAAATTGTAAAAATGTTGTTATTGAATTCGACATAGCACGTTTCGAATGAAAAAGTTTAGTCAACAATTTGAAATCAATTGGTCTCTCATGTTGCTTTTTGAAAGCATTGTCTTTCCACCCCTCGCTAGGTGAGACATCGAATGGTCATATGCATTAACTGTTACAGTTAGCAGATCCTCTTATGCGTGCTTTACGTCACTCGTGGTCGCTGCTGATTTTTCACGCAAGACCTCCTAGGTCAGCGTTTCTTAACCTTTCTCTACATCAGCACCCCATTTGGTCACGTCTAAGCAGTCCAGCACGCCCTAGACATATGTGGCGGTCATTGGCTAACACCTGGTTGCTATAAGGATAAAGTGAAGACAAGTGCAGTACATCATATTCCTTTTACCTTTGACAGCCATATATGTGACTTTCCCCAGCACCTCCTGAAATTAATTTCAGCACCCCCTGGAGGTCCTTGCACCCGAGGTTAAGAAACCCTGTCCTCGGTGGAGTGGCCTTGCATACACCCAAGCTCTCTCTCACTAGCAGGCCTTGGTTTACGTCGGGTATCTGCATTCGTATGGATCGATTGTTGACACACTGAATAAACACTTACTGTTCTTGAGCCGCCATGGCTTAATTTTGCCAAGCTGACAACTCCACACATGGGTGTTACTTGCGCTTCAAACATTTCATCGCCCTTTAAAAAAAAACTTTCCATGACGTTGGTGTAAGCGGTGGCGTGCTTATTATTCTCACAAAAAAGGCATCCGTCTGCACCCTGGTTCCGCCGACTGACATCTCGCCAGCGCTCTAGGTTTTCTATTCACACACAGCCACCGATTTTCCTTCCGCATGTAATGTTAAAGAACAGTAGCACGGCAGTTTAGCGGGCTAGCGTGTTCGCTGTTACATTTCTGTGGCAGTTTGTAATGGCTATTCGCTTGTCCATAGCAATAACGTTTGCAGCACGAAATTAATTCAAGGGTTTTTAGATGCTGAAACTAGAGTTTCACACTGTGATCTTGCAGTGTCCAGAGACGAAACGTTTTGGCGAAAGACTATGCTTGGTTTCGAGTGCTTACTTACAATTTTTCTTTGGTACGCGGACCGAAGGGTTTTTACATTGCATTCGTGTATTTGTCTTTCTGCTGCGGGCCCTGAAGCCGAAATACGATCAACAGGGTCAAGAGTGCGGACACACGTTTTCTTTGCAAGGTGAATATTCAATATGCTCAGTCGTTCTTGCTTCAACAACAGTAGCGCGACCATGAGGCTGATGTGCGTTATAGGAATGTATTTTGCAAAACACGTGTTGTTCAAAGTGTTGTGGAGCAGCGGAAAGGTTGCACATTGTATAAAAGAAACGAAAAGAACCTAGCCAAGGGCGTGAAGATGTGTTCGTTAGAAACTCGCACTTTGCAATATGTTTAAAATTGGTACGTTCCTGAAACGTAGACATGGGTAGGGATTGTTGTGCGAACAGAAACAAGACATTACAGGAAAAAGGCTATTTTTGAAAATCGTTGTTCATGTCCTACAAATCATATTGATCCAAAAGCCCAAGTGCGCGATTTGTTTGAAAATAAAGTAGTTGCGAACCCTTTTGAGACCCGCCAAACTTGCTTTGGCCTTATTCAAAATTGCTGAAGCGATGCGAAACGCAGATTTTTTATAGAGCAGACGATAAATGAAAGGCACCTGACGGCCAGGTGTGAGGTCATCGTGATCATGAACATGTTCAAAATGCGCCGTCGTTTTGATTACGCCACGCGCAAATATTTATATGCTTACAGTGTCCGATCACCGTGCAAACAATGGTTTTCGCTGCCGAGATCTCGGAGCTGACAGACAGCCTACTTGCCATTATCTTCCCGACTGCAGAGAGCTTGAAATGGGAATTTGACGTAAGTGGTGAATGTACGTATTGCGACGACATAACAGATAATGGATATGTTTGTCAGTTTTTCATGAAGGGTTGCAGCGAAACAGTCTGCAAGGTGTTTCTGATTCTGATTTTCGTGAATTGCCCAGGAATTGATTAGCAACGGGAGGTTTTACAAAAACGTAACGCAGTATATAATAAAAACTGCTGGTCAAGTTTATTAGAACAACTCAAAAAGGTTTTACTAGTAACAGCATTCTTGAGTTTGTTTGACGTGACAACAAAATGACTACTGTGAATGCGATGCAGCCAAGACGTTAAACCTTAGTCCTTGAAATGCAAGTTCCACTTTGAAGCTCCTGCTGTGTGTTTATTTATTATTGTTTAGAGCAGGGGTTCCCAACCTTTCCCTTACCATGTACCCCTTCAGCATTCCGACAGATGAGCATGTACCCCTTCAGCATATCAACAGAGTAGCATGTAGCCCTTCAGCATTTCGACAGAAGAACATGCACACTTTTGTAGTATTTTCTAGCTGGCTAGGCTAGTTGCTACAAAAGAGTCAGAAAAGTTATAGTTTATTTCTTACACCGTTTTTCTAACTATCCCGGTGTAGGTTCTAAAATATGCCTGTTTTTAACCTCTCTGAGCATAGACAACAGCAGTTCATGCACAGTCATCAACAATGCCTGCAATTATCAAGCATTGGGATCACTAGTGTGATTTTGTTAAACATAGCGAATTGTATTCTTAATTTACCAGCGGCGAAAAAAAGCACATGTAGATAATCAACACAATACAACCAACACATTATCACTTAACTAACTACATGACATTTCACAAACATAACTATGCCATGAACATATACTTAACTGCATTCACTAAGCTTCACTATGCAGTTGAAACACGTTAAAATTCACCATCACTGTCGCAATAACTTCACTGCTTGTCATACCAATATTACAGAATAAAATGAACATTCGGCACTAATGCAAGCACACATAAAAACACAATGGCATCACATCTTTCTTCTAGTATTCCTAGTGACGTTTGATCAGCGGGAATTCTCATGACAAAATAGTCAGCCGCAAATGACGTCTTCCCTTTTGGTAAGCATCGCGACTTTCTTGAGGGAATCGCTTGCTTGTATGCGGGATTTTCAATTTTATTAGCCTAGCATTTTTGTTTTGTTCAAATGTAACCGTTCATGACTTCGAAATTATAACATCACCAATGAGATGACATACCTAATTTTGTTGTGAATCAGTGTGTCCCTCTTAACACTGGCTGCCGGAGCATTCCCTAGTTTCACAGCACGAAATCTATCCGCTGTGGGCCTGGTTGTCCCAGATTTGTATGCTGGGCGTGCATCCACGAGTGAGGACCAGTGTGCACTCAACCAAGCGCTCCCTTACCACGAGATCAAAAGGCTTCCCTCGGTACAACGTGTACCTGGCCTTCAGGCCATCTGAAGTGTCTTGCCACCCAAGGCGTCTTTTATGCACTCTTCAGTCACTGGGTTTTTTATAATCGATTCAAACGTCACTTCCTGCATTTTCGATACAAACTGCATATTCGATACACCCTTTTTATAGGTCATCGTCACACAGAGTTTTATATAATGTCAAAGTCAAGATCGCATATGTCTTCTATTGGGCTATATTCCATATCCATTAGATTCAAGGTGTTAGCATTTTCCACACTATTTCTTATCTCTTTGACAGATAGATTTTGGTGAGTTATCGTATGATACCAATGATGTAACGTTTTGCTAAACAATATCAGCACACTTTCTATACGGTAAACTTACATTCCCTTTAACACAGTTTGTTCTGCCGCTTCAGTCAATCTCATTTCGACGTTAACCCAAGTACGACTACTTTCCTGACTTTGCTATCCGTCAAATTAACTCGTATACTTCACAATAAAAAGAGCATTCTGTATTAAGATCAACGCATTCAAAGCGCCTCATACCTGCGTCAACCAATGTACATCATCCTTTCCGTCAATCAAAATATGTCACAATAAAAGTAGCACCCTGCTTTTCTGCACCTAGCATGATCCTTGGTAGTTAATCCTACATCAGTATTCAGGATTTCATACAAGACAAGTTCCTTGAAACCTTTACAACATCTGGGAGTAACGCAACATTGGCAAGAAAGCTCTTTTTCAGATTTTCGCAATTGAATTTACTGCTACACCAATATCATTGGGTTTTTGACTTTTCACTCGTTCGCCTTTTCACAACAATTTCTCGTACCACCTCCTTTCAACCTCTTCGTCTATTAAAGTGCGCGTATTTCACGCTTCGTTGCATTTCATCACGAGTTAGCATTGAGTAACGCAATGCTCGTTTCAATCAGTTCCGGCACTTGTTTTTCTGACGGACCTTCACTGTCATTCACGTATTGCCCTAGATTTGCAAACCGTCCGTTTTCCAGAGACTTCGGTACGTATTTCAGCGTCTCATCCACTTTTTAAAGTCAACTGTTTCAGGGTCAATTTCGTTTACGGGGCTATTACTTTAGCTCATACTTTCATTTAAATGTTCGACCACCACTTTGTAAGCGCTTCCCTTACACCTATTTCTTTCTGTAAAACATGAAATGGTTAGTCGTAACTGCTTTTCAGTCAGTCTTTACTTCTGCCTCAGCAGGTGCTTTCTGTTGTGAGTACGGTTACCCAAATCAATTGTTTCTTTTAGCCAACTTATTACAGCACAAGAATTTCACAATTAGCATTCAGGTTTTTGACAATTTCTTAACTTCCTCATACATGTTACGTTTTCCTTAATATACCAAATACATATCAATACACATGGTTCAGTTCAATATTCACACTATACCTTTTATAAATCGTTACCACAGTACACAGTAAAAATACACATACAACACATTTTGTCTTTTGACTACTTCAATTCATTCCTCCATGCCTTCCTCAGTTTGTATCAGAATGACAATTCGCACAGTTATTTCTGCAATGTTGATTCACTGCTATTTTCACCATTTTCTGAGCCAGTCATGTTATGGTCACTTGTTACCATACCAACACCTAAACTTTCTCATGACGAAATATTTTATCGTGATTATTCATAGATGTATTTAACGATAAGCATAGACTGTAATGGTTTTTTAAAATATTGTTCACAGATATTTGTATAACTATTTCGAAGTAAATCGTGTGTAAATATATTTTTCTCTACTATTGCTAGCCTAAAATGTACCTCTTCGGATAGGCAAATGTACCCCTGTGGATACATGTACCCCAGTTAGGGAACTCCTGATTTAGAGCCTAGCCGGGATCCAAAGTATGTTCAAGGTTGCATTTTAGGTCTTGTTGTGTAAGCATATAATCTTTATGAATATCTTTAAAATTTCATAAACAAAATCTTTCCCATAAGTTGCGAAATCGATTAGCCGAATTTGTAACGTCGTGCTCGTTGCTCGTGAACAAAGAGAAAAAGAAACAATCAACAGACGTCACTGTGTAAACAATACCTATTCTACCCATTTTGAAGACAACTGTGGTGAACCAAGAAGTTTTATACCTTTGAAGGTATCAGCAGTTGCATTTCTGTTCCGGACATTCGTGTGTTTGTACAACGCATAACTGATAATTTTAATGTAGTGCTAATCAGTCTCCACTTTCATGGATTTCTTATTTTCAACATGGTTTTTCAGTTAATTCATTTAGAAATTATAACATCTTCAACATACTTCACTATATAATTGCATCCTTTGAATCTGTATATCTTTGCTGTGTTTATGATGTGCATGGGAAATTGTTGATAATAAAACGATAGTGCAGCTATAAAATCAACACTTTGTTTGTCCAAAGTAAAAGTAGAGTTTTAGATTCTGATGCATAGAAGAAGCACTGAGCGTTCCGTAACTATTGAGACCAAATCGTTGGAGACCATTCATTTGAGATGGTTCATTTGAAACAGCGTTCATTTGAGACCACGACATTTGAGACCACGTTCTTTTCAGACCTGTTCAATTGAGACCACATTCATTTGAGACTTTTTCATTTGATACTACATTCATTTGAGACGATATTCACATGAGACTTTTTTCACATTCATTTAAGACCACATTCATTTAAGATCACATTCATTTTACGCCACGTTAAAGTGAAGCTGTTTCGATGTACTATGTATCAGATTTTTATGATCTACCATCCACCTCTTTGTGGGATATCTGAAGGTTTGCAAGGTGCCTCTTCATTTGAAGTTATGCAAGGTTACGCCTTTCCGTGTCCAGGGGTGACTCATGCAGGGTTGTAAATGCACTCCCACTTTAAAATACCGCTGAGTCCAGAAAACTCTGCATACCTCGGGATTGGAATGGAGCGTTGCACCTCTGAAAAATCATTTAGACCAAGTCAAAGAATACGTTTTGCGTTCCTGCCCTATACAGAAGGGAGTAACCTTGCAAAACCTCAAATGAAGAGTCATCTTGCAAAACTTCAGGTCTCCTGCAAAGAAGTGGAAGGTAGATCATAAAAATGTGATTCACAGTAAATCAAAACAGCTTAACTTTAACGTGGCGTAAAATGAATGTGATCTAAAGCGAATGTGGTCTCAAATGAATGTGTTTCAAATGAATGTAGTCTTAAATGACTGTGGTCTCAAATGAATATAGTCTCAAACGAATAGGTCGCAAACGAATAGGTCTCAAATGAATGTGGTCTCAAATGAATGTAGTCTCAAATGAATAGGTCGCAAATGAATAGGTCTCAAATGAATGTGGTCTCATGTGAATGTGGTCTCAAATGAACAGGTCTCAAATGTCGTGGTCTCAAATGAATTGGTCTCAATTGTCTGCACACCAGCACGGACGTGTGTTATAACTTTTGCTTACTTTAGTTAAATAATCAACAACTGCCTTTAAAGTTAGAAATTAGCGTTGATGTAGTCGTCTGCCAGTTCCTAAATTACTCCAAAATCAACCCGTTACTGTTTTTAAGTCTCTCGTCGTTGCCATTCATTTTGCAATGCTTCTGTAGCGACGAGAAAAGCATGACTTGCAAAACCAACAATTCCCCTGTAAGGTTTTCTGAAAAAAACAAGCACCTCGAAAAAACAAATGAGGTGAAAGGTAATGAAATTGAACCGCATCAAATATACTGCAGGAGGGAAATTTGACAAATCGTTTGCAGAATGTTGGCAAATGCGCCAACAAATGGACAGAGGCGATCGTTTCCAAACGTGGAAGAAGGACGTTAAGGAAAACTGGGGGATAATTCAAGAAAAGTAGATTGCGAGGCCATAAAAATTGGTAGCTAGTGCGCTCAGCAAGCTTGTCACTGTGCCACTGTAATAAAAAGGCACGTTTGACGTCAGCAAGATGGCGGCGATGGTTACCCTCTTCGTTTCAGTGTTCAGCAATGTTTTCATAGAAACAACCTTTCGTTGCGTTCACCTCGCACCTTGTTCGCTAGTTGCAGCGAACTGCATTTCACGAAGATTCTGTCGTTGTGTGAAGTGGATCCTGTATTTCGTTTCAGGGAGAAGCCGGTCCCGTCACAGTGAGACCTGGTTGTAGTTCTAGAAACGATTCTGCTCTGTTGTAAAAATGCAGTGCTTTACCGCAGAAACAAAGGTACCGAATGCATTTTTGTGAAGCACCTACTCACCCACACGTTTGAGCAAAACCCTAACATTAAAGCACGCAGGGTAAAAAGCACGTGACTTTTTTCAGAGTGACGAAAAGAAACCTTTGCTGGAAAGGCACGAAAAGTAATCAAAATTGTAGCTTATCAACGGCGTCTATCTTGTGAGAAACCGCCGAACTGCCTAAATGTTATGCAGGGCTCTGATAAAGATTAAGTTTCAGACTGATTGGCAGCAGCACTTGTTTGTGAACCAATCGCTTGTAGTTATCTTCAGATGCTTTCAGATTTTACTACTTCATTTGAGCCTTAGATGATCAACAACTGCTGTTGAGCAGAGGCATCACAGAGAAGCTGCAAGCTCAATTTCTGTTTAATTGTTTACTTCAGCAATGACAGATTTGATTAAACTTTGGAAGATTGAAACTCCAACGCCTGAAACTGCAATACCATTTATTTTGTGGTACACCGCATTATTATGCTTTAGAATAGCTGCATTTTCAGTTTATAAGATTGTTGCACAGTTTGCATAACGGATCACAGCACCAGCAGAATCGGGGTTTGCAAGCCATGCAATTTCTTCCAGTCACTTTTCTCTATAATCTTCTGCTACTCTTACATGCAAATTTCCAACCTTTGGATGCCACCGGTTGACTGAAGCGCACACCTAGACCTAAGTTAATATTTTTCTGAACTTCTCGGATCTCTTCCGGCGTAGTTCTCCGCATATCCAAATTGTGTGCTTACTCCAATGTTGAGCAATATCACCAAATTTTTTGTTTAGTTTTAACACCACTTTGGTTTCTTCAGCTACGCTTTGCAATATAACAAAAAAATTAGTGTAAACTCTCAACTAAACTCTCCGACAAAAAATATACTAAGTACATACAAAAATTTTCATATGTATCTAATCAACAATTTACATAACAAACACATTGAAAATATACCAATATTTTCAAATTTGGCATAATGTATACAGCAGTTGGCAACACTGTGAGTGACCATCATTGCTTTCTAAGGGTGCTCTGTTGTGACGATACAATTGCACGGACGTGTGACTTAATTCTTTTCAAACCTTCAGCTCCATCTCAAGCGCTAGTCCAGAAAAAAAAGGAATCTGTCCAGGACGGTTTTCACCAAGCCTTTCAAGATCTCCTAAGGTCGTAAAACGGTTAGTCAAAAGAACCTGAAACAACATCAGATAAACAGGTGTATTTTTTTGCAAATAGCTTGTTGCACAACCTTATTTTAACTTTGTTAGATGCCAGCTAGTTGCTTTGCTGTCGCGATGCGAACAAGTGATATGAAAGCAGGGGTGTAACGAGGTTAGATGGCGCCCGGGGCAAGAAGCAAGTTTGGCGCCTCCATGTTCGAAGCTGAGGTCTTTCGGAAGGAAGTGTACTGCATTGAAGAAAGTACCTGTGACATTGTTGGGACTTTTCGGCGCCCCCGCTGTGATTTCTCGCCCCCTTCGTGATTCGGCGCCCGGGCAATAGTGCCCCTTTCCCCCCTGTTTACGCCCAAGTATGAAAGCTTGTGCGATGTTAAAAGATTTGTTTAACAACTTCCAAACATTTTGCCAGGCCTCGGAAAAGCGTGAAGATTGTTTGTGATGCCTTTGTATGATGAGCAACTGTGCAAAAAGTTTTAACCTTCTCTGCCGAGTTGTTGCTGGTGGAGCCTCTGTCTGACCTTACGGTTTGCCAGAAAAACCTGCTGATGACGCAGTGTTTTTTCAGGGTTCTCGGTGTCTAAATAGACGTGGTGCTGCTACAGCTGGAAACAAGGTCTCCTTTTCGTCAGAACTTCCAATTACTTTGTTGAACGAGAACAAACTTGGTCAGAAGTCAACTAAAACTGGCATGCCAATTTGTAGCATTGTTACGCCTCGCAAAGTTGAATTGTCTAACATTGCAGCAATGCACAGGCCTACAATTTCATAGAGTCACTTGTCGGTTACAGCGCAGTAGAGTACGCAACGTATTTGTTTGACATCTTATGCTGTATAAAGCAGGGTTTCTCAACCGGGGCCTCGGTCCCTTGGGGGCCACAGAGCGGTTCTCCGGGGCCACGAGCAGAGGCCTTTACGAAATAGCTCTGCCGTGATATTGCAGAACGCCAAACAAAGCGAAATATTTTTATTGATGAGCAGGGGCCACAAGTGTAGAGTCTTTAGAAGGGAGTCAAAAACCATGAAAGGTTGAGAACTACTGGTATAAAGCATTGTCAACTTGCCTGGTCTCCAAATTTGGTCGTGCGTAACCGTCCTATGTGAATATAACGCTAACTCAAAGAGAACGTGTACATCTACCGACTGCAGACTTTCGTTTTCTCCAGTGGCTGACCCTTACTTAATAGGAACATTTTCAGTTCAGGGATAGTTTTTTCAAGTCAACCCAGAATCCCTTAGACGTCGCCGTTTCAACATACCGCGTCATTAGCACTATTTAGTGCAGATATTGGAAATCTGCTTCTTGACGTCAGTATTTGCTTGCTAACGTCATTTACGTCGTTGATCTTCACTCAATGCAATTGTATTGACGAGATTACTGAAATAAAATTTGGCAAGAGTTTCGAATAGCTTCAATTCTGTTTCAAACCTGCGTATTTTGCTAAACTGTTTTTGTCATTAAATATCTTGTCTTGAGCCTTTTTTCTCGATTGCAGCGAATGCGTTTTCCCGAACTGAAAATTTTAAGCCCTACCTTTCGATGTTAAGACATATTTTAATTCCTTGAACTTCGACTCTATGACAAAGCTCGTCATGCGGAGTTTTTCGGAGACCGTAACTTTCGACCCGTTCGTCATCGTCGGCCTTTGACGGTGCTTAGTTGACATGAGAGTGCTGGGTTAGTGGTTGTTGGGCGCAAACGGGAAAACGAGCTTGAAGACAAATCTGAAACTAAATATCTCCAAGGTAATTTTGGAGAAGCTCTACATATCATGCCATCAACTTGTTATGATGTACAGTGGCAATTCCACTTGATGAGGTTCTCACTAAGAAACGTTTTCTCATATACTATAGTCGTGTTAGGGCGAAAATCAACGGAAGCGCAGCACTATAAGAGCTTTTGTGTCTTATTGCTGCTTCCGATTTCTTTTTTTGTTAAGCACGGATTTCGGTCTATTCGATGTTTTCAAGGACTTGCTGGTAATGTTAACCTTCCCATTCACTGCAGCTCAAGCTTTTGCTTACTTTCTCGAATTATTTTGCTTGTTTTTGTGGTTGACTTTAGTCTCTGCCGAAAATTTGTAAGCGTCTAATTGCATTTGATTTGTTTCTTCCTATGAACCTGAGACCTGTAAACCTTTTACAGACTCTGGTAAGTCTGTCCAAAGATAACACAGCACTGCTGCAGATGATATTACGGTTGCTGTAACCTTCGTCCTGTGCACGAGTCAAAAATCGTGATGAACATCGTAGTCTCTACCATGATTTGCGACAGTCCGGTCTCAACCAGGCGCGTAGCCAGAAATTTGACAAGGGGGGCAGACAAAAACCAAGTCTCAACATTGGAATATATAATGCCCCTTGTTTTTAATACTCTTTAAGTCCCGCACGGGCCACTTTTTTGACCCGACTTTTCAACTTTTTGCAACCGCATTACTCGCCAGCCGATTGATCTTGAGAGCTATTCAAAGCATCTACGGATTCAGCAAGTCATATAGTTGAGATTGAAAAAAAAATATTCGTTTTGGTTTGGGTTTTTCTGGGGTGACGCCACAATCATGGCATATTTACGCGACTTTTTGGCCAACTTTTCCTGGCCCTGGGTGCCAACGCAATGAGCCATTTTTTGGCACAAGTTTTGTGTGCAAACTAGGCTGAGATCCGCATCTTTACAGCGCTTGAATGGCTTTCTAGCATATCTGGAGCCAAAAGCATCATGCAATGAAATGTACTTTTTTCTGGCACTTGTTTTTCTGAAAAGTCCTGTTGCGATTTAAGCCGGCAAATACAAAGTCTGTTTTCACTGAATTAACCAGTCTTGAAATTTTGTTTTTTGTAAATTTCCAAGTTCCTACTTTGAATGAAATCCACCAATTTCTTGTAAAACTCCTACGAAACCGTTTGTGAAAATCTTGATGCTATAAGTGCTAGATTTGCAGTATGCTTTTTTCAGCCAACGTTGCAGTTGAGCAAGGAGTCATCGTGACAGCCATTGCGATTGCGTTTTTTATGTTTACACTCTTCTGATGTACACCAACACACGTTCAATCGAAGCCGAGTTGTTCTCTAAGTTTAAAACACCGACACCCGAAATAGGTCTACAAAACGTGCGCGCATTTAGACTAAGAAGTGGATTTTATTTAATTCTTGAGCTACTGGTCGACGTATGCAACTGATAATGTATATGCTAGAGTCCCTCAAAATGTTCAAAAAATGTTTGGATTTTATGTCATTAAACGCTATGAAATGCAACTGCTGTAGCATTTTTACGGCACTTGCACTAAGTCTGCTTCCCATAAAAGATTAGGTATTTGTGTATCTAGCTTTTCAGAGTTAGAATAAAATTTACAAATATTATACATTATACACAGTTTTTTTTTAATTGTGGAAAGTTATACATCCCTAAACAAACATGTGTATGTTTGACCCACAAACTAGGCAAAGTGTGAAAACGTTTGCGTATTTGCGAAAACGAAGCCACAATCGATTATTGCTACGGCTTTGCACAAAACTTGATAAATACTTGTTGCCGCAGCTTAACACAACGGTTGGTAAGTTGATCTTGCCCAGTGGTTTCCAAAGTATGGATCAAAACCCAAAGAAGGGTGGAGAAGTGTCAAAAATGGGTTGCGCAGAGACGATCTAAACCGGAGTTGTAAATTTTCAACGTTAACTGCCTGGCAGTGTCTGTTAGTAGCCTAGATACTTGAGAAGAGTAGATTGCTGACATTTAAAATGGACTTAGCAACTTGCTGCGAAAATCATCCACACAATCTGTATTTTTTTCATACGTTGTTTGAGGCTTGGGTCACGAGGTGTTCACCAAACTCAGTTTTGTGTCGTGTTCCATGTGAACATCAGAAGTGTCATTAAGAACGAAGATGAACTTATTGAAAATATAAGCGCTATGAGATTTCCACCAGAAATTATTGCTATTACTGAAACAAAATTGCAAGCGAACAGGGTTTTTCATTCTAAGCGAAAAGGTTACATTTGCATACGAGCAGACCCGCTAACATGCGCTGGTTGTGTGGCTTTTCTCATAAAATCTACATTGAATTATCAAATCAGAGATGATCTGCACATTTTCTTTTTTGTTTTGTCCACCACCCTCTCCAGCGCGCTCACCTTTAGCGGTGAGGCAACAGGCCGAAAATGATGAAATATATTTTAGGTTAAGCGAATATAAAGCAAAAGAAGCGAGGCTTTGTTTCAAGGGCATCAATTAATGAGGTGAGGCATGCAGCATGCCGAGACTGGCATGTTGCATGCAAATGCAGTAATTTCGGTAGTGCAAAGTGTACTGCAGCACTCTAATAAATAGGTAGCAAAGTATAAGGTGTGCAAGGTTGAAACTGCAGGCAGTATAACGAATAATGCAACATAAATAAGCAGGAACGCAGAAACAAACGTCAGCATACATAATAATTATAAGGGGAAGGTATGTTGGGTTATTGTGGTTGATATGGCGTTTATCATTTCATGGTAAGGGTTCTTATCTCGTTTTTCATATAGTTTTTTCCTTGAATTCAAGGAAGTTTTGAAAGATTTTATTAGGTAAGGTGGCAGATTTGGGATGTTTTCGTTTTTGCACTTATTTCGAGTTTTCCATATGGTGAAAGAGAGTAAAGTGTTTAGGTAGGGGGTTAAGTCGTTGTGGTATGTGGTAGAGG
>Ga0210059_1009509_pt1 | contig 15174 bp, 12 predicted proteins | sample Ectturendosymbi2_FD_188042 | JGI IMG/M metagenome (GOLD analysis project Ga0210059, IMG submission 188042) | Ecteinascidia turbinata endosymbiont from Florida, USA - Sample 2 (SPAdes) (version 2) | ecosystem: Host-associated > Tunicates > Ascidians > Unclassified | place: Key West, Florida...
AATACTACCACCTAACGGTTGGCGCCCAGGGCCAGGCGAAGTGGGCCAAGGTGGCCTAAAAGTCCTCCACTTATGACATCACTCACAAAAAAACCACACCTCCCAGGAAAAAAATTTTTTTTCGAGTGCAATCTACTAGACTGGCCAATCCGTTTGAGCCGTTGAACAGCTCTCTAGCGCAATCGGCGGAGGAGTTAGGGCGTTGGTAAGGCAACCGAAAACTGCTGTTTTTTTTCGAAAATAGTCAAAACCACCCAGACGTCAAGGTGTTTAGAGTCACGTGGCTCAAGAGCCAAACGTGAGCTAAAACTCAACTACAACTATGAAAGCCCACCCTTCTGTCCCGAGCCCAAATACCTCAGAGTAACGTTGGACAGGTTGCTTGGTGCTCACATATCACTGACACCTTGAGTCACTTCGCAATAAGTTTCAGCTGACATCACGCATCACACTCTTGAGGCGGTTTGCTGGCACTGATTGGGGTGCTGCAGCAACAATGTTGCGGTGGGTACAAATGGGTGTCTCAATCCCAAATTGAGACACCCATTTGTACCCGCTGCACAGCAACTCATCAGTGTTTTGACAGAATCAACATACGTGCAGCGCACTGGGCGGATCACCAATAATACGCGGAGTTGGTAGACAACCCTACAAGACTCTCATTTTCATCCCCGACACCAGTACCCACCACCCTCAGAATGACCCTCCCAAGAACAGCCTGGGTCCGGCTTAACTGCCTCCACACCAGTGTCAGATGTTTCCACTCCTGTTTGCACAAATGGGGTATGGCCTCCTCTGTGCCCTGTGGGTGTGACACAGAAGAACAAACCGTTGACGATGTTGTCCTCCAATGTCCAATCCATCGAGCTCCCCATGGACTGCATGGCCTGATGGTTCTGGACGATGAGACAATCGAATGGCTGCTCAACACCCGCCCCGAGATCTTGTACAGCCTAGCAGTGGTTATGAAGAACTGTCTCATAAGAAGAAGAGCCAAAATATGGTTCATCAACACAGTAAACATGGATGACTTATTTATATTACTGTACTATATTTCATCCACATATGGCCCTTTTTTGGCAAGTTATCAAGCATGTGGAAAAAAATTTTGAGTATACACATTGTAAAGAATTGTGTGTTTAGGAATTCGACTGAAGTTAATGTCCATGAGATCCTGAAGGTTAGCATCACTCCTTTATAGGATAACTGAACAATTGCTATGCACATCTTACAAGCTGCCTTGCTATCACCCAATTTAGAAATCCAGTCTTTGAATTGTTCATCTTTTAAGCACAATTCTTTGAAAGCCTGTCTGTTGCTTCTATTCTGGACTGAGCACCATGTTTCTACTGCTTTTAAGTCAAAGTAGGAAACCTGCACACACACACAAGGTAAACCCATTACATGAGTAATGAATTGGGCTAGTGCTTTTCAACCTGTGAGATGGTATGCACTGGTGCAGATGAAAAAAACTTGTGCACATGGGAATCGTCAAACAAATATCATCAGAGACATTAAGAAAGCAAAGCACCTGAGGGATATAAGATAATTTTTTTTTTTATGAATACATTTTGTTTTTCTTGCTTAGCCAGTTTTTAGATTTTCTTGTTTTTCTTGCATGAGCACACTCTAAACATAAGTTTACCGGGATTCTACTTGCACATCGTGAAGAATTAAAGGCTCTAGGTTTGGTGTGGAATAGATGTTATTTTGTGTGTGGCATTACCCACTACAGTTGTGACTAATTGCCACAATGCCTGAAGCTAGTCGTTCAGTGGACACTAGTTTTGCTTTCCAACTTTCCTATAAGGTCAGCATTAGGGCCATATCTTGTGTCTGAGGCTACAATTCATGTGCCTTGTCTAAATCTTGCTTTAGTGAATCCATTATTTGCTTACAGTTTGCAAGTCTGAAGATGCACAAAATACGTGAAACTAATAATCCTAAAATAACAGACCCAAAATAAGATGCTAGAACAACTTCAATTTGAACTATTTCTTCTTGACCTTGACTAAAAAACAACGACAACTAAACTCCTTTGTGACAATCAAGACATCAGCCACACATGTCACAAATTCGTTGAAATTTTTAATGCCATTAATGCCACATCTTATTGGATTAGCATTTGTATTAAGAAAAAAACAACATACAAATCAAAAACCTGGCTCAAAAAAGACATTTTAAAGTCAATTGGAACCACAAATAGAACAATCCAAAAACAAATTAGAAGCAGTAACCCTTACATAATTGAACAATGCAGGTGTCTAAAGTATAATTTTCCCTCCATATCTTCCCAGATTATTTTGGCAAACAAAAATTTGGCAACTTATTGATAACATTGACAACAAATTCAAGACAGAGTACTTGTCAATATAGTGGACCAAACTACATGATTAAATGTGAAGAATTGAATACATTCTTCTCAAATGTAGGTAGAAAAATACCTGTCAAGATAATCAAACCCCTGTTAGACCAAATGATTTTCTGAATCAGGAAAACTTTCAAGGGTCTACATAGGATGACTCATAGTAGTACAGGGATGGCCAAACTATGGCCCGCTGACCAGTTTAATCTAGTCTGCTTAACACCTTGCACACTTTTTTCAAGTACCACGTTTCTGAGTGTGTACAGCAATGCAACAGCATTGGCTGACTGCCTGTCTCTTGTTGACTTGCCCCCGCACTATAAAAGTGTTCACAAAATGGTGTAATTTTATTGTTATTACTGTACTGCAATACATTTTAATAACTTATTTTTGCATAGATTATTTGAATCGCACTGTATTCAGCCATCCAGTGGCCAGGCAGTTGCTAATTCAGCCCTCGGGTCAAAAAGTTTGGCTACCCCTGTTATAATATGAGGCAATTCAAAAAAAAACATAACTGTCAATCCTATGACAATCTATCCAAATTCCTCTAGATAGAAAATACTGTTGTCTCTTAATGGCGTGCTGAACTTTTCAATAAACATATGCCTATTAATAACGATGTTTTTTTTTATTCTGTCGAAATTGCTTGCATAACTTTAGGCCTGATATCTAAACTTTGAAATCCACAATCCTTATCAGACTATAGACACATGTCTAATCTCCTTAAGTTTATCCATATCCAAAGTGTTTCAAAAACTTTTATTTCTTTTTATTTTAGTTATGCATTTGTTGCTGACTGATGCTCCATATCACAAAGATAACTGCATAACACAAGAACACAAAAATGGATAGGCATGCAAGGACTAACCTTCCCCCTATATTAGTACACAAACAACACTGAGAGGAACAACACAGTTAAACAGAAGCCCAACTATATATATATTTATTCACCCTTTATCATTCAGGGATAGGGTAGAGAAATGAAGACGTTCTAACATGAGACTGAGATAAATGGATGAGACAAATAATAAATCAGAAGGGGGTGCTCAGCAGCGCACAAAAGCATATAAGTTGCTTTGATCAAGGTTTCAAATGTTTTGTGAGACATTTAGTGTAAGGCTAACAGCCATTTGTTTTTACTGAATTTAATGCAAATTTGGCAGTTGATGTTTTACTAGTTATATATATTCACTTCTTACATGTTTGGCTTCCACACTTCATCACCACATTGGGGTTGATAGAGGAATCACAAGAAGATACAGAAATTATGAGGCACCCTAAAGAATGTACCAAAAGTATTTGAAGCATTTCTTTTATTAAAACAATGCAATTGCCAAATAGCTATATGGAGTGCACACTAACCATTCTACTGACCAAAATTGTGAATGAAATACAGAACTGCCCTAAGAAAAGTCACAAATTTGATGAAGATGTTAAAGAAAAAGTGATGTACATCTTTACCATTCTGAAGTAACATGGCTCATGCCTGTCTCACAGAAAAATAATATAGAGATGGTGAAATTTGTGACAGAAACTTCTTGTGTGGTGTGATGGACAAAAAGATCATAAGTTCCTAAAATAGCAAAATAATCCTATCTTGTTGACATATTTAACATGCTCAACAACATGGTGGCTCTCACTCCCCAAGTTATGGAATTGATATATTCGAAACAATCTCATCACATTGTAATCATTTGAAAGCAATCTGAAACAAAATTGGCAGTGTCTCTTTGCCTCATGAGGCATACGCCATGATGGGCTATTTTGCCTTAAGTTGAATATGACTGTTTAAAGTGGTCAGGTGACAAGTACAAGTAACAATAGGCAAAGAGAAACGACAAAGAGAAATGTTTGAAAGTTCATAGATTAAGTAGCAAAGAAAAACGCAGAATTCTGCTGGAGTGCAACACTGAACTCCAGATCCGTGGCCACGTCTGTTGTAAATTGTTAACAATTGGCTGTGGATGACCGGCTACCAGCCATAATGACTGAGCAGTTCTTACAATCATTGCTGCAGAGTTATGTTCTGGCTGTGCATGGTTGGTGCAGGTAGACGTTAGATGTACCATCAGGTGACATTTTCATTGCGCGTAACTTCATAAATAGGCTAGGCTACTCATCTCCAATGGTTTTCCTGTATATGTTCAATGTCAGGGTATGGTAGAGTGCACCAACATGTTTATTACTGTTATTTTCTGATTTAGTGTTCAGCTAAAAATTGACCACTTTGTCATAACCTAAACCTTACTACAGTAAAAGCAGTGAAGTGGAAAATCAAGAAATGTAAAGAAAAGAACAGAGATTGTACTCTTAAATTTCTGTAGTGAACTTGATAAAGTATGTCTGCAGCAGGGCATGCTTTGCTGGATCTGACAACCTGCCACTGAATGACTTATAATCTGGGACTGTGTACATAATACATTTAGGCATGCGCATTTATTATCGGTACATTTTCTTCATCATCGATCATGCTATGTTTGTTTGTTTTCCTATGCTTATTTGATCTCCAACTGTTGCTTTTCAACACTTCAGACAGTAATGAACAGGGTTGGTTGACTAGATCATCTATTCATCTAGTAGATGACCGCCATCCATGGTCCGTCCACTCCTTCACCAACACCAATCCTAAAGACTAAAGTAATACAGGTATGACACACACACACAGTACAGTACCACTCTTTGTTTACACTGATCAGCTATTATGCCAATAATGTATTTTCATTTGCTTTAATGTTCACTGAAGGTTGGTTTACCTCGCGTGCGATGGGCAGTGTTGCCACTGGGGTCAGCCTCGTGTTTTCTTCAAGTTCAACATCAGATAACATCAGATTTTTACATTACTGCACCCTTGCAAAAGCGGACTGTCATATTTCACCAGTGCTGCTCCACGGGCTTCTCTGCAAAAATCACTAGATCCACAAAAAAGTTCACTAGATGTGAAAAAATCACTAGATTTAAATTTTTCCGTCGAAGTTCGCAGCTTTGCTTGAATTGATTTAGTTATTTTCTTTATTGCCGAAAAACCTTTACAGCATTTGCAAGTTTCTTAAAGTAGATGATGCTGAAACCTGGAAAATATAATATCAACAGTTTTCAGGCTGGTTTCAAAAGCTGAAAACGACATCACTCACGCAGTATTTTAGACGAAGCATTTAATAAAATAAATATTTCCACTGCAGTGTTCCTGCAAAGAAATGAAAATACTGTCATGGCCAGGCCAACATTACCGCAATAAACAGCACGAAACTCAAATTAGAAACACTTTTTCGTTCTTTTGATGCATGTATCACAGAGATGATCACTATCCGGTTTGCTAGTTGGATATCCGGCTGGATAGTGAGTTTGCAACCGGATAAGGATATCCAAAAACTGCTTTGAAACGGGAACTGGATACGGATCCGGATATCCGAAACGATTTTATCAATATTTCGAGGATTCAGACTTTTGGAAAAAGTTGCACATTGCACAATCATTCATTTATTATCTTCAGAAGCATTTTTTCAGCCTTCTGCGCCATGACTCCAAGACTGTCTATGGTGTAATCTCTGAACCGAAGAGTTATGCCAAGTTTGTCAGCATGAATCTGTTCCTGGTGTGGCAAGATAGGGCTCTCCAACTAAGCAGGACAAGCGTTTCAAACTTGTCATGTGACTACTTCAACCAATCGTGTTTAGCTAAAGGCAAAATGACTCCAGCAGTTATTTTACCTCATGAGGCAAAATAGACACAGCACAAAAATGTATGTTGTGCATCGCAATACACTTTCGGATAGTTTTCGGATACGGATAGTATGATTTCAACCAAAACAGGATTCGGATCGGATACGGATATTATTTTTCAAAAACAGGATAGGATCAGATAGTGAAATTTTTCAGTCCTAGTCCAATCCTGATCCGCAAAAATTGAATCCAGTCCTGACCTGCAAAATTTTTGAAAATCATCAGTCCGATCCAGTCCTGATCCGCCCATGTAAAATCAGGTATATTATTTTGCCTCATGAGGCAAAACAGACACAGCCTTTCAGAATTTCCAAAATTAACAAGGCAGTGTTTATTTTGCCATCAGAGGCAAAACCACTGCTGAGTTATCTTGCCATTAAGCAAACCCAGTTGGTATAATTGGTCAAGTGACAAGGATGATAGGCCTACACATGGATTAGTGCATAGTGTCTCAGTCACATAATCTGAAACATTAAACCTGCACCCAAAACGTAAACCAAAAACCGAAACATAAAACCTCAAGCTACAACCAACACCTAAATCCAAAACCTAAACCCAAATCCTCAGCTCAAAACATAACCCAAACCTAAAGTCAAAACGTAAACCCAAAACAAAAATGCGAAAGATAAACCAGAAACCTAAACATGAAACATATAACCCAAAACCTAACCCAAAGCCTAAACCCAAAACCAAAACTCAACACCTAAACCCAAAACCTAAACCCGAAACCTAAACCCTAAATGTAAACTCTGAACCTAACCCTACACCAGGGACGGATTAAGGTTGTGTAGGGCCCCTGGCTGAAACTTAGAAAGGGGCCCTACAGTGGCGTACACGGAAAATTTTCGTGGGGAATTCATTCAGTGGCATATGGTGGTTTGTTTGTAATGTGCAGTCTTTGAGACGTCACAATTTGACGTCATATTAATGTTTCAAAACCAACGTTTTGGCGAAGTTTGTTGACATAATGTGCATATTCGTCTACACGCCCTCCCCTTATTTTATGTCTCCTTGCACTGAATATAAACTATCAGCACTCCAAATTATGATATCGGAGGAAAATAAACTCAATGCTGCGACACAGGAGTTCATAACTGCAAAATTTTGGCTGCGTGTTGAAAAAGGGGAGTAAAACACACTCATCACTGCGTCAGAGCAATTGACAACTGCAAAATGAGGCTGCGCTAATGTCTCGTCGAATACGAGTAGTCGAGCATCGGTGTGCGGCTGGACTAACTGGCGCACAACCCGGTTGCAAGATCGAATCTTGCTGAACTACACAACAGGATTGCTAACCTGGCTTCGCCAAAAAAAGCTAGACTATGTCCCAAAAAAGCCAGATAGCAGTTTTGAGGCATATACACATGAAACATGCACAACCACACACAAAATAGACATTAAAACTCGTTAAAAACATCGATATAACACAAGTCCAATCTTCAGAAGCATATTCGTTCCCCGAAATTAAAGATAGATCATTTTTAGGACAACTGCAAATTTTTTGCAATATTTTGTGCACCCTGCATGGTAATAATCCCTTGTCGCAAGAGATTTGTAATAAACATGCACCTCAGACAATATCTTGCCAGAGCCAAGCCTATCAGACTGAAAAAAACCCAAAGGTGTTCAAAAAGCAACCAGAATTTCAAAATCTGGCTTCAAAAAAGCCAAATTGGCAACCCTGCTACACAAGAATTGATAATGCGCATGAAGTACGCAAGAAAACTTACATTTTTTGTTATATATAGATGTCCAGAAAACTTAGCTTTCCTTTTCCCCTGCTGAGACATTATCAGATGCCTGAATGCTAATGTTAAAAACTGCTGTTTTGAGCTTGTGCAACAGTTCTATCATGCTACAGAATTTGGTAACGTAGCCAACACGGTCAGCGCTTGCGCTGATCAGCCATATCAGACAAAATAAAGACAATTAGCCTATTTCGGATAAAGTGAACTACCGCGGGACACAATCTTTAAACATGCGTAGTGGACGAAAGTTCTGCAAAAAGTGGTAAGATTGTTTCTGGACGCAGACGATAACCCAGATTCTCACCAAAACCTAATTATTACATTTTAGCCCATTTACAATGTTCATTGAAATTTGCATGCAAATTTATTCTGTGGTATTTGCAGTCGACAATTTAACAAGCAAAAAGTATGCGAAAATATTTAATTTCGTTTGCACAGGTACTAAAGTTTTTGTACAATATCAAGCTCAAGGGGAGGGGGTTAAACCCCAACACCTCCTTGCGTACGCCCTTGCCTTTCTATATATATAAAACGGTCTTTAATAGGGAAAAAAAGAAATGAATGAACTACCGAATTGTTGTTATTTTAAGTATTTGTATTATTGAAACAAAAAAACTTGAGAAAAAAACGAATCGTTAACTAATATGGACGTCATAGTATGAACGAAGCTCATAGATTTCAAGTCTCCATTTCTTGCTGGAGACTTGAAACCATATCGATAAATGTTCACAAAACACCGGTGGAATGTTTTGAATATACAGTGGCACCCGGTCGACGACCATCCTACTATCACGACCCCTTTAACGCGGTCTTGCCTATGCTAATGCATTACGTTTGTTTCACTAACGCGACCACCCCGGTATGCAGAACGGGACCACACTCCAGCTGTTACGAAACTGCTAACCGAGCACCGCGTAACACGACCACCATATTCTATCGATATCCTTACGCTAGAAAACTGGTAAACTGTCAGCAGCATTTGCTCATCTGCATCACGTTGACCTGAAGCATCGCGGATGCAAGGATGTGGGCGTGAGTGCAAGCGCAGTAAGTGCCAATCTGATGTTACAAACTTATAATGTAAACTTTTCTGGAATTTATACTACCGACGTCGACTTTTTCCGTTGTGTGATTTTATGGTACAGTAAAATGGGCTATGGCAGCACGTACGACAAAGCTAAATGACTTTCAATCAAGGAAAGAATTGTACAAATGATGTGATCGCGATAATAGCCTACATGAAACCTTTAGGAATGCAAGTGTGACGCGACCACACCAACCGGCAGCCCAGTCGCGTTGGTCGCTAACACGACCAATTGAGTGCCGTCCAGTGGGTGGTTGACGGTCGTGCTAGCGGAGTTCCACTCTATATATATATATATCCAAATGGCATTTTTGAGGCAGATAAAATTTTCATTAAAATTTTTTTTCAGACAAATCAGCTTTCCATACCAGATTCCCGAGCAAAATAAAAGTAACCTAAGCTTAAAACTAACCTAACCAAAATTTATCCGAAACTTACCTACTATAATAGCCCAGTTTGATAGGTCCTAAACTGATATGGTAAAAATAATAATTGTACTCAATTCAGTATTTCATTTTTCTGTTCGCAATCAAGGACAAATCAGTAAGACTACGAGTATTGGTAAGAACAAGAACATGCACACACCAATAACTGTTGTGAAGCTCACTTTCACTTATTACGTATGGTTTTACGTTCATTCATAAAGCATAACACTATACCGAATTGTTTTTATTTTTCTACTGCACTTAGAATAGAAAATGGCACTCAACAAAATTCTTAACTAAAAGCACATCTTACAATTGACTAAAATCGTAAATGGAATGAGTCATTGAGTTTAGCATGAGCAAGCTTAGAGTTGCTTGAAAGAAATGTAAACAGAACTAAGACGTGCTTGATACGATTTAATTCTTGTTATCAGTTAACGTTTTAAGTAACTCGATATCTACCGACTTTTCTTTTTATAATTGCGTTTATTCTGTTTTAACTCAGTTATCAAGAATTATAGCAAATAATGGCGATTCACATAAAAGTAGTATGCAGCAAAATGTCTATGCTTGCATCTTGGAAGTAAATAGTACCAGAATTGGTATTAAACTACCAGTTGACATATGTGTAATGTGTAAGGCAGGGGTCACCAACCTTTATGTAACCGAGAGCTACTTCTTGGGTACCAAGTAACGCGAAGGGCTACCAGTTTGACAAACACTTCTGAAATAAAAATTTAATTCAATTTGCCTATTATGTTATTGTTGCAGACCCCCGGGGCAAGGTCTGAACATATTAGGGAAATGTAGCTGTTCTTTTTAAAGTTTCGATTCTTTTCCTGTTTTGTCGTCGACTTCATTCTAAGAAGCTTTCTATTGACACATATTGGAATTGTCATCTTGACGACTAAGAAAATTTCTTACATCATGCTTTTATTGTTCTTATTAAGTCATAAAGCTGTACTTTTGCTGTATCGAAATAACCAATGAACTTCATAACATCCTAGGTGCAAGGCCAAGCGGCCCCGCAAAATATTACCACCAATCATAACTTTCTGGTTTGATCACTTCACAGTTGAGAATTAAATTGACACCAGAATAAAAATGCGGCGATTCTAAAGGAGAGTTTCTGCAGAGAGACCCTTATTCGAAACGTGCGTTATTCGAAGAGGGACATGATTTACGTAACGTGTGTTTTTAAAGTTCTGCAAAGCTGCGATGCGGGTATGGCCTGCCGGAAAGACGTCACAAGATTTTTCATCAAGCGCACTGTTTTCCTGTCACGAACTGTGGTTCGCACACGTTCGCAGCGTTGTAAACAACATCTCTAAGTCCGCACTGCACAGATTGGTTTGCATAATTGCAACACTCTTAGGAATAAAACTTTAACAACAAACTCCAATAAATTCATCCATATTGTGACACTACGTCACAATATTATCATTATTGATGTTAATATATGTGATGATACTCATCATCTTAATGCTATTTTCAAAATGGCCACGAGCGACCAACGTAGTTCTTGCAGGCGACCCGGTGCCCGCAGGCACCGTGCTGGTGACCCCTGGTGTAAGGTTCTTCACTCCCACACGCAACGCGCCAGACTTCAAACATGCATCGCAACAACAAGGAACACACAAATACATGAAAGTACACGAGGATATATACGTGGCGATTATACCAACTCTGACAATCGCAGTCCTGCCTTACAACACCATGATTTATTATCCTAAGCTAATATCTAATTACTTTCACCATTGCTGAGAGACTTGACACCACTTTACAAGTTCACAACTTGATTCGGGGCTGTCTGCAGGATCGGTGTTCAAATGACGTGGATACCGCATGCGCATCGGAAACCAAAATAAGACAAGCGGATGGAATACCTTGATTTTTTAAACCTTGGAGTACTAATTTGTTAGCAAGTGTCGGCCAGACCACACGCCAAAGAATCAATTACTTTTATGTCAACGAAGCAATTTCAATGAGTGAGCACAGAGCACCTACTTATTAGTTCCAATTGGTATCTTTTCCAGCGTATTGTGTATTGTTCACATATTACACATTTTTACCGACTTAGTGATTGGGATCCCCTTAAATCTTGGGGGCCCCTGACTGCAGCCCAGTCAGCACCCCCCTTAATCCGCCACTGCCCTACACCCTAAACGTTTACCTTAATCCTAAACCCGAAACGTTTTGAAAAAGTGGGCTACATAAAAAACATTCCCATCAATGGTGTGATCTCTACCAGCTAATCCAAAGCAAATGGTAAGAGTAAAACTACTGATTTTTAATTAATTTTAATTTATTTGTTCATGAGCAGACACGAAGTCCATAGTATGAACATGCAAACTCTGCAGAACGCAGGTTGATAAAACAGACAAAACAGAACGTAGTACAAGGCACTGCAGCCGGCGGAATCACAGGGTTACAGACACTTTTTGCAACTGCATTGAAGACAGAACCATAGGGTTACAGACACATTCTTAATACTATTGTTAGCTAACACGTAACACTCGTTATACCACTACTGCAGAGTAGGGCGCTAATTCCTAAATTGGTCTAGTCTAGGTAAAAATGCGAAAGCATTGTGGCTTGACACGCCATCGATCAAACGGACACTGCAAAGTTCGATCACTCATTCACAGAGTAAAATGCGATTATAGTGTTCAGAGAATAGTGACGAGTACAAACAATCTGACTGCATCAAAGCACGTAACCATACGTTGTTAGATTTTCTGCATCTTTCGAGAAACAGGTACTTGTATTGACGTAGCAGAGCCTCAAAGGTAGGAATGTTACCATGAACTTTACATTGAACTACTGAACACTCGCACAGCAGACACAGACACTAACATATCGACTACGTTGACCTTGCTTCTAGTAATGCAAACTCAACGCCATATATGGAGTCTGGACAAAGGTGGATGCATAGCAAAATAGTCCCAGCAGAGTTTTGCCGTTGATGGCAAAATATACATTACCATACAAATCTGTAAAATCACATCACAACTAACATTGTTGATATGGTTAGAATAATCACATCAAAACAACAGAAATTTTCTCAGTCCGATCCAGTCCTGATCCGCAAGTTTTCAAACAAATCGCAGTCCGATCCAGTCCTGATCCTGCCAAAATTGGCTTCAGTCCTGATCCAGTCCGATCCAGTCCTGATCCGTGCTCATCTCTGGCATGTATTTAAACAACGATTCACGTGATCAATTGTTTACGGGTTGAAAAGGGCTGAAAATTGGAAAAAACGAGCAATATTCTTCCAACACATTCTTTGCAAAAAATCACTAGATTGCATTGAAAAATCACTAGGTCAGCCTAAAAATCACTACATCTAGTGAAAAATCACTTGGCGTGGCACCAGTGTATTTCACGATACAAGTTCAGTCCTGAATTTTTAAAACTCAGTCCAAGTCCAACCATAGTCCAAAATTTTTCAAAAATGTCAAGTTCAAAAAATGAACGAAATCGAGTTTTTTAATCGTTCCAATTCCGATGCTGATCATGGGCGTCGAAAAGGTGAGCAAGCCACCCCTGGATTTTGAGAATTTCAGCAAAAGAGGTTGTTCTTAGTTTCAAGTGGGAAAAAAAAAATTCGCCATTTTTGGCTTCCCTATAAAAAGTTTGGAAAGATCTCCTCATGGCCCCCTCAGGAAAAATCCTTCCGACGCCCATGGTGCTGATCCTAAATTTTAGAAGCGGTTTGCAGGTCGAATCCAATCCAAATCCCAAAAATCGTTATAGTCCAGATCCAGTTCAATCCAAGTCCAGTCCAATGCTCATCTTTTCCACCTTGTCAAAGTCAAAGTTACTATAAAGACTAACTTTGGTCGAAGTGAATGTGTCACTCCATCTTGCGGTTACCAGCAAAACGTTGAGGTCAGCGTTGCCACTGGGGTCAGCACTGAACAGGCCCTTTACTGTTAACCAGTGATGGAGTCTCGATACTCGGTCTCGAGAAGTGTCACGAGACCCATTTTTTGGAGTCTCGGTCTCGAAGGTCTCAGGTCTCGGTCTCGAAGGATTTCGGTCTCGGTCTCTTAGTCTCGAGACTTTGCATAGGTTATTTTTTGCGAAGTTTTGCAAGAAGGAGTTCCTTAAAAGAACGGTTTTAAAAACTGATTGTTCAAAATTTAACCGTGTAGCAGACAAAAAATTGTCTACTACAAATAAAACATTACATCTTAAAAGGAAAAATACATTTCAAGCTTGAAGCAATAGAAACAAAGCTGGAGAAACTTCAAAAGAGAAACTGAAGCCAACCAAGCGTGAACCACGTGATGGAAATGTCTCTTTCAGCAACTCGATGATGATACAGACAAATTGACCTTGACAGACAATGGAAACATGGTCACGCCATGGGACGTCGCATGATCGAGGCGTGAACTAATTATGATATAACATCCTGTACGTGACACAAATCACATGATTTTTTACGGACTTTCCAGTTGAACTTGGGTATATAAGGGCCGATTTTCGCAGTCAAGTTCAGTTCGCTTGTCGATCTCGGCGAATGAACTCCTTCGGTTGTTTAAACCACTTTGGTTTTGCATCAGAAGTAAAACGAAGCTCTGCCTTGCAGCTTTTCCTAGCTCGACGGATTAGTTGTGAGTGCTATTGGGGTTATGGTGCTGCACCGCAACACTCAGCAGCTTGAGTTTCAGACTGAAAACAAAGTCACTTGGAAAGACACGTTTTCAGTCAACACGAGTGGCATGTCCCCCTAAATCCTTGTCACTCTGAACAATAAAATTGGCATGGTCCAAGTTAATTTATGACACCCAAAACAACAAAATTTGTTTGTTTGAATGAAACTATGTCATTCCAAAACATAAAACATTGGAAAATCTAAAAACCATGTTGCCAAATGATTCCAACAAAAACTTAACTTGTTTACATAAAGATTCTGCAACGCTGAAAAAAAACGAAAGCCGTTGAAATCGTGACAGTTACTTCGGAAACTGACTAGCAAGTTTTTGATTAACGAAACTCCAAACGATGGAAACGCCCGTCATGATTAGATTAGTCAAAAACACTTACCCACGACTGTAAGTCATTCACTTGACGATGAGTTAATGTAACGACAGGCTTTTCAGCTAAGAAATTACTTTAGGGGTTTTAAGATTATCTTACTGGTTGTGAGAATGGTCCCAGAAATTGACTTGTGTCTGCGAACCTGATTCGAGAGAGTCTGTTTGATTTCTGGATGCGTATAATTGGTAAGTGTTTCAATTTATAATTGCAAATGTCTTATTTTCAATAAAAGATGACTTCAATTATACTATCAGTGTGCTATTATTTTAAACAGTATTTGCTAGCCCTCAAAAGCCTCTTAGGGAGATCAAGCAAGCTTAGACTTGTGAACATCGTCCTTGATGCAGCTAAGAAACGAACCCACGAACTAAAACGGCTGCATCTAAATACAGTCTTTTGATCTCATCCGCAGATTAAAAGATTTGTAATAACCGTTCAAAGAGGTCAGTGGCTAAGCATTCTTTGTTGTTATGTTGTTTGCGAGATGGAGAAAACAATTTGCCCTCTACCCCATTTAAAATTTATACTGAATTCAATGAAAAATGTGCATGTACCAAAGAAACCCCAGCACGTGATCTCTGCAACTGGAGGTTGGGAGTACTTTGCTAAAGATTATCTTTGAACTGTTTTTCCAAGAGTTTTGTTATGAAACCCATAATCTTATTCAAAAGAGGTGGGAGAGTGCCACAAGTTCCTTTTTTGAGAAGCCAAAAATAACCATGTCTTTTTTTCGAAGTGCTTTTCAAAGCACTCTGTTAAAACACGCTGGTGTTGCAGTTGACTG
>Ga0210059_1009510_pt1 | contig 15172 bp, 13 predicted proteins | sample Ectturendosymbi2_FD_188042 | JGI IMG/M metagenome (GOLD analysis project Ga0210059, IMG submission 188042) | Ecteinascidia turbinata endosymbiont from Florida, USA - Sample 2 (SPAdes) (version 2) | ecosystem: Host-associated > Tunicates > Ascidians > Unclassified | place: Key West, Florida...
CATTTCCGACTTTTTAATGGGTGTATATTTGTTAGGAGTTGTTAGCCAAGGTGTGAATTATTCAGGACATTATTGTTTTGTTGATAAAAAATGGAGATCAAGCAATCGCTGTTGGATACTTGGCACAGTTGCACTGTTATCATCAGAAGCATCTGCTTTCATCATGGCATCCATGTCAACCTTCCGACTGTTCACAATATACAAACCATTCCTGACCCGGACCATGAAATTCAAATGGTTCGTTCTCGTTGGTGTTTTATGTTGGTTATTTTCTTTACTTTTCGCTTTTCTTCCATGGATTCCAATGAAATCTGGTTATTTTGTGTCTGAAGTTTGGTTTCCCAACCATTTCTTCAAAACTGACACGGTTTCCAAAGATGACCTCATCACCATTGCCAATCAAGTTTCTTTCTCAAATTCCACTCGTCAATCCTGGTTCAAAGTCAAGGGCACAATTTTAGATAAGTTCAAATACAATGAAATAAAAGCAGAATTTGGGTTTTATTCTCAAACAAGTGTTTGTATACCACGTTTCTATGCTTCTGCCAGTGAAAGTGCCTGGGAATATTCCACCTTTCTCACCACACTCAACTTTATGCTTTTCATCTACATGGTGGTCGTCTATGTGGTTGTTTACAAGAAAGCCACTGGCGTTAAATTTTCCACACCTAAGACTAAAGATCGAAATGAAGATATGCAAAAAAGAATTTCCAGGCTTTTGCTGACTGACTTTTTCTGTTGGATTCCAGTTTGCGTTATGGCCTACGTGAGGAGGGCAGGGCTTCCTTTACCCCACGATGCTTACATTGCAAGTGCTGGATTTCTTCTTCCAATAAACAGTGCAATGAATCCCTTGCTTTACTCTCCGCTCATTGGTCAGTGCATGTCACGTGCACGAAAACGTATCACAGACAACCTGCTTGTTATTTGTCCACGTCATGTTGATGACGCCACAAAGGTTGATGACACAGGAGAGCAGATATGGAAAAAACCCATACCGGCTGTTGGTGATCGCCCATTGGGACTTGTTCAGAGGATGCACGCAGCACCAATGAAAGGAGGAGTCATGACAGCAAACACCCTTGTCTGAGTCCAACACCCACGGTGAACAGTTGTGATTTAACTCCCCCGACGGCCGACACGGACACAAAATTCTGAGCAGGAATACAGTGACTTGACGGCCAGTAACTGGCGGCCATCAACACCGTAGTCCAGCAACACTCCCCAAAGCTTTGCACGAGGAACCCGGTCGCATGCTTTCTCGAGGTCGACAAACCATGTGTAGACACTGTTCATGTACTACTTTATACGGCCATATACAACTACATACTATCACATAATTTTGCATATTGCTATATGCTGCTACATACTATTACATTCTGCTTTGCACTGCTGTATCCTCCACCATAATGCTATATGCATAATAATTTATACTGCAGCAATGTGCTGGATACTGTTTCATGCCGCTATATATTTTGCTATATACTGCGGGACTGGACTGTGTCAAAACACTCGACACAAATGCAGGTTTCCAAGCAGATGTTTTCTTGATAAACATAGGAGGTTCCCATGCAATAGCAACAAAATCAGTGACTGCCTTTACAGAATTTATGTTACCATTACAGGCCCGTAACCAAGGGGACGCAGGGGATCTTCGCCCACCCGTAGAAAATTTTTCGCCCCACCTGGAAAAATGTTTTGGATATAGTTCAAATCAATTGGACATAGTGTAAAAAATTTGGGTTCCTCTCAGAAAACTCTTTGCCCCCCTCCCGGTGTCACAAGCTGGTCACGGGCCTGTACCATTAGCTTTCGTAACGTTTTTGCTCGCAACATTTTTCTCAATCGTTTGAACCTGTGATTGTTGTTTATTCGCTGGTTTTCGCATGGCAAGAGCGCTGATTGTAAAAAAACTACCAAATTAACCTACTCAGTTATGTGTGGTATATTCTTTCAATTTTGTGTTCCAGATATTTTCAATTTTCCAGTAAACCTGAGGCACACCAAATGAGTGGTAGGTCGCAACCAGCTGATATTGGGGAAAAAAGATTGTAACGTCTTAATGTACCTAACAACTTTACATGTTTCTGAAATTTTCGAAACAATTGCCCGTTTTCCTCCTGTGGTTGTGGGCCTGATAAGCGCTATATTTATTTAATTTGTGTACTAGGTAGTTTCCCCAAACAGCTGAACATATTAAAGTGTGAATACGAACAAAGGCCGAAGCTGGAGCCATGTTATGAAACAAGAGAGCTCCGGAATTTGAGCCGGGCTCATTAAAACCAAGAGCTCCGCAGCTGGAGCCGGAGCCATGTTCATGAAAAGGAAAAGGTCTGGAGCTAGAGCTGTTTCATTGTTATGACGCCCTGCAGCCTTGCTATGTACTGTTGCATAGTGCTATGCGTTATTGCACATTGCTATACACCTGAAGGTTGACAAAAATGTGTAGACAACTGCCGCCTGGGACAACTTTATTTCAAACTATACGATGAGTTGTTGAACTCTACTGCCGCTCACTTGTTGCATATCAACACATGAGAAGTAGCGGAGCCATGGCCCTTCCCTCAACAAGCACTGCTGAAAACTCCCGATTAACATCTTATCTGATTATGTTTGATATTATGTGATTGACAAATCCCAACGCTTACAGAAACTGCATCTTCCCATCTTGAGTAAATGCTGGTTCTGTTGCTGAAATAGAACGTGTTATGCTCATCAAAGAATCTTTCCCATGTTGCAATGCAGCATTGACAAAATGAAAAGTAGGGATTTTGCATGATTTTTGGGCAGTTTCTCCAACATGAAAATAACTTTTTTCTGATCGTAATGCCCTTACTACGTGTTCAGTCCGTGAAAATCTTGGTTTTCCAGAGGGAAGTATTGTTGAGATTTGAGGATTGGGAAAAGCAGATGGAAAAATGGTCCCTACGAATATACAATTTTCTGGTGCATAAAACTGTGTTCAGCATGCTTGTCTTTGCAATATTTTATGTCCGCACAGTTAAGCAAAGAGTATCACTACCGCTTGCATGGTGGACTCAAATGCAACAACACCCGAAGCCAGGGCTGTGGAGCCGGGGCCAAAAATTTTAGATGGTGGAGCTGGAGCCCGAAATTTGGGTTCCGTCGTCAAGCGAAATTTCTGACCTATTACTGTTTGTCAGTTACTTTGCTTCTCGGAGTAAAGGAATAACGTTTGGCAATTACTTTTTTGATGAGTGTTGTGTAAATTAAATCTTTTTGGTTAGATGTCAGATACCCGGAACAAGCTGTAGTACGGAAAAACTATAACCACTGAGAAATATTGGACTTAGTCTTAGACCTAAATTGTTTTTCTTTTTGTAACCCTAATCCATACCCCAACCTGACACACTTACCTAAACACTAAACCCTAAGCCCTAATCATCAGTTTTCTCAGCGTATTTGATATGTAGAATATCATTCTGTGCATGCGCACATGGCGTGAAGTCAGAAATTTCGCAAGTCAGAAATTTCGCTTGACACCGGTTCCACAGATACAGTTAGTGGGGCAAGCGAGTTACGCAAATACCAATAATACAAGTTTTTTTCTGTTTTTTTGACCAAATTGTTCTAGAACCGGAGCCAAAAACTTCTAAATGTTAGAGACGTATCAAAAAAAATTAACAACTCATCACATATCGAAAATTTGCGTGTTGGCTACATCTTGAGATGCGTTTGCATGACAGCATGACTAGTTTCAAACCAGTGAAAACTGAAAACAATGTACAAGAAAATATAGACTGAAAAATGAATTGAAAGTAGTTGAGAAAATCTGGTGTAAATCTTATTTTGTTTATACGTTTCTTGCGTTTTATGCGCAAGGCTTTTTGTGCATTTTTTCGTGTAAGCACTGTATAGCGTTGTTTCTATATTTTGTCTTTTGTGTGTGTTAAACGTAGTTGCGTGATGATGTTCTGGAAAGTCAATATGAAAGTAAGTCCTATTAAATTATTATTAAAAACACTATTCCTAGAGATGGAACGCATATTGCAACTGCAGTGTTTGTATCTCTGCACATGCACATGCGGCAATTCTGCAAGAAACATTTTGCACGTATGAGTGAAAAAATAGTTTGGAAATGCAGTGCTGCAGAGCGTGGAGCATATTACACGCATGACTAAGATATGGATTTTGCACGCGAACCGATATGAACACTAATTTGGGAGAAGAGTTCTGCAACAAAAAGAGAAATGAACAATTGTACTTTGCACGCGGAACAAAGGTACAACGAGACGCAGTCGTGGACACAAGTATGTAATACTCTAATATTGGTTAGTGAGGTTCTAAGTGTGCAAAACTCATAGCTTACACGCTGTGCAATTGCTTCTCGTTTTGTTGTTGACTTGTAATATTTTGCCGAATTGTGTTAATAATGTCGCTGTAATCGGAGAATCTTAAAATGCTGATTCAACCCTTGAAACAAGTGAAGGAGTCCACAAGGTGCTTCTTAAAGCAGTAGTTTGTGTTACTTGGTCACTGAGTGATTGCTGCTGTCAAAGTTTAGGAAGATAAACAACGAGGAAAGGAATTCATGGTTGGATACATTATTTCCAAGTCCCAAAACATCCCTAAAGGATATTTAACAGGGCAAAGGCTTTGACTACATTTGTGTCTCGTGTTAGCTAATCGAAAATAGAGTGACAATGGTGAGTGGGGCATAATTGGAGCCAAAATCCACAGCCCTGCCCGAAGCGCCGTTAACTGTGCTTTTTTGGACAATTCTTGCTGAGTGTGAGAAAAAAAGTTGCATTTTCACGCTCTTGTTGCTGACGGGATTTCAGCAAATCGAAAATGCTTTGTTTTTTGAGGACTATGCAATTAGTTCCTCTGAACAAACCGCATGTATCGCCAAACCCATTTGACAAAAATCGACAAATATTCTTGTGTTCCGACCCGTCGCATCGATTAAAGGTAACTTTATCACTACTATGTAGAGGGGCGGGAAAGTCTTCCCACACTTTGTTCACAGTAACCTGTACTGAAGATGTGTGTTTTTACTCAGATCTTCTGTGTGTAGCTCCAGACGTCGCGTAAATGAACAAATGACAAGGTGTCTATCAAACCAATTTTTGTCTTTTTGTGTTATTCGGTATGCTTCGCACCTTAGCATAATTATGCAATTAGCGATGCCGGCTTTTTGATCATCATTGCACAGGTAAGGTCTTCACAAACATTTTTATGTAGAAAGTTTGTTTCCAACGTGTTTGGTTTAGGCTCTGTAGCCTATTGAATGGACGCAACTAGATTCTGTAGGCTACGTGAAAAACGGATTTTCCCCTGAAACGACGTCACGATGACGTTAGAGGTGGGCGCAACCTACCTCAAAATGTGCGGGGTAATCTTACGGATCCGCGGACATCTTCAGTGACTCTCTATCCCAACCTTTTTTGAAGTTATGGTCGATCATAGCTTCTTGCGCCAAAATTGTGGCGCAAGCGGGACTTTTAAATAAACTAATCCCTTCAGACGCGGTTTCGAAGTGATTCCATCTTTCTGCTGGAAAGTTGGCAGAACCAACGTTACTGCGTCCTGGCCGTCTTCCGTCTCGAATATACGTATCTTCAAAATACGCTGAAAGCTCTGGCATCTTCTCGTGACCTGGCATCCTGTCAGCTAGTATCAAAAAAAGCTTCAGTGACGTCGCAGAAAAAAAAAACACAGCTAAAGCAGGTAAGCAGCGAATGGCCAATCTTGAACTGTCATCAAAGAAGTTTGCATGGCCTAAAGAAAGAAACGCAACGAGCTGTGTGAATTGCATGTTTGGGTAATAAAGTGTGTGCGTGTTGGTCTGTCTTGTGATAAAGAGTCTAAGGGACTAACTATCTGGGTGTTTCAATGCTTGCGTGATTAACTATCTAGTCATTAAATGGCAGTGATTAATTGACGTGTGGTTAAGTGTCTGTGCCCCATTGCAAACACCGAAAAAAGTAGGAGAACATGTAGGCATTCACGTCTTGCAACATCATAACAATGTTTAAGTAAAAACAAAAAGACGAAAAAAGTCATGGCAATTTGCAATCTAAACTACCGAACAATTTTTTGCAAAAAGTTTTCAAAACTTTTATCAAAAAGAACGACTTCTTCGGGATTTCGCGCGTTTTTTCGAATGGTACAGCCATAAAAACGCTATTGCCAAACAGTGGTGCAGGAGGCGGGGTGCATGGGGTGCAATGGCATCCCCAAAAATTTGCTTGCCCCTGCACCTATGTTGCTAATGGTTGTGGCGTGAAAACTAAAAAATCGTGTTTTTTCAAGTTTTGAAAAACTGCAGTTTTTCGCCCAAACGTTATTCCCCGCAAAATAAGGATGAGTGACTCTTCAGTGTTTGTGGTAAGTTGTGGTCCTAGCAAGGAATGCAAGCCAAAAACTGCTCCGAAAATGATAGCAGGTGAGCGCGAAGCCGATTTTTTTAAAATAGTCGAAAATTGCCAAATTTTCTATGAGACAAAAATAATTGCATTTTTCTCAAAAATTTCATATGCAACATTATCTTTTTGGGGTCTTATCACAAAGATCGGTCGAAAATCTTTTTCACAATGTCTCATTGTGGGCGTTGCTAACAACCATGGTTCGCGAGTTATCGTAAAAAACTCGCCAAAAAGTCGATATATCGGCTTCTGCGGTCCTTAAAAAACAGGATGACGTTTTCATAAAGAAACACATGAGGCATTGAAAACGAATCTTCCCTAGGGCGCTGGAACAGCTTGTTCCGGCCCTGTCCGCAATGCGTTATTTGTTCATTTTTTATTTACACTTCTGGTTCTTGTGTTATTCGATTAATCTTGTAATGGTGACCATAAAAAATGAACAAATGAAAGGAAATCTAGCAGGAGTTGTCTTGAGTTCAAACGTTGGGCAATGCCTTATGGAGAAGAAACATGCTCAAGGAACGTCAAAATATCTTCTACTTTTTGCTCAGTATTTAAAATTTCGTTACGACGCACCTATGAAGGATTCATTGCATTGATCATAGTCATGCAATTTTCTTTTGTACAGTTGGTTTGACATCATGAATTGCGGTGTCAAAAACCCAAACCGGAGTGAAAGCGACCCAAAACTTTCAATCATTGATCGATTGGAAAGTGGGTGTTCAATATCAATGAGAGCGAATAATTTTGAAATGCAAATATTTGTTACCAAACAATACACAGGATGATGTCGCCAAAATCATAAAGGAGAGTCTGAACGCATTGAAGGCTGATGCTACACTGCAAGGTCTACTCGTACTTCTTAAAACAAACAACGACATCGCATTGTGTCAAACTTCTGCGACTTCCATCTCTGTCCTATGCTGTTCGCATTCCTTTACTCAAGATTTGATGGAGCCTTTTTTAAAAATCTGGGGAGCGTTGACATTACACAGATTCGTTGTTGAATTTACTTCCGACAAAATTAATTTTTATCAGCACATCACGAAATTATTTTCTCCAAATTTATTTATGCTACATGTAACATTTAGTGATGATTTGGAAGAACATCTTACAATCAAGATACGGCGCAAGTGGCGGACGCTGCTCAGAAAGTCATGCAACGGTGGTTCGTAAAGAAAGTTAATCGCACCACAGTTGTAGTCTGACATGTTCACGTCACAAGTGGACTGTTCTATTTTATTTGATTCGGGTGACGGAAAGGCTGAAAGACTGAAATTTACGAATTGTCGGGACGGTTGAGGTGCTCACTCTAAGAAGCGACCAAACCTAATCTTCCAATAATCGAAAAGCGTTGACAAAACGAAGGGTCCGCAGCGACAGAATTTTTAGAACTACTGGTGTATGAGGAACATAACCAATGAGAATGGCAAATATAAATGTAAATTTAAATTATTTCATGGCCCAGAGTGGAAGTTCTCGGAACCCAAATTTTGGTCGCGAAACAATATTTGCGGACCCCTGGTATATTGCATACGGCTATAACTGTTTGAATGCCAGCTTCCATGTTGGGGGCCCCTTGACTGCTGGCGCCCTGAGGCCTGTGCCTCACGGGCTTAGCTATTATGGCACTATGTGAAGTTCTTTGTCGCCCACAACTAGTGCAAAAATTGAGCAACCCACAATGATAAGCGCAGATAAGAGAACAAATGAAAGTGAAGCAACATCTCCAGGGGTTGATATTCGAGTAGATGAACGGGGTAGTCGTATCGGGCCTCAATTCTTCAGAACCTCCTTTGAGAGAAAAAGCTTAAATGAACCACTCTAGAGTCACAATTTAGTTCATAAATTGAAATGTAAAACAAATTTATTCTTTCATTCACCTTGTCCCTCATCTACCTTTCGCAGTGGCAATGTGTTTGGGTCCCTTTCTGGGAGTTTGCCGTGGGCTCCTAACTTATATTGTGACATCCACCCTTGAACACCTCTCCACTATTCTACACAGCATCCCACATTACACGCTCACGTGTTGGTGCTACAAGCTTTCGATGTTTGCCAATCGATCAATGAGTAACAAGTCGCTTCTGGAGCAGATGCTTCTATCAACTTCACAGTCAACCCAGCACTTCAGAAGTCAATGGACATAGGCATATTGCATATTGCATAACATCTATGCCTCGGATAACTACATAGGAACATTTGTGTGTTATAGATTTCCTAAGGCTGCTTTGCCAACCCTACTACTTGTAGCCAAAGATTTCATTCACAAGCGATTTTGTTTTATTCACAAAGCCGTCGTTTGCAGCGTACGGAAACTCAGGTGCTGACTTAAGATGCGATATCTCTTTTGTCTTAAATGGGATTGCCTAGCACCGGCAACTCGTCGACCAGAAGGACCTGATGGAAATGAACTGAAAATCGCCGGAGAGAAGTAGATACATAATGAGAGTTAAAGCATGAAAACCAATTTTCAGTCATTATCTTTGAAATTTCAAGATTTGCAAATTCTAGACGAATATGTCTATCTCACGTTCACAAATAACACAAAACAGAATGCAGGTTTTCGTGCTTCAACATCTCATTATGCATCTACTGCTGTCATTCATTTCTCACAGAGTTGAAGCACAAAAATTTATTGTAACTTCAAACCATTCTTATCAAGTTAGCCAAAAACCATCCAAATCTGTTAAAATATATTGAAATGTGAACTAAAATGTACTCTAAAATGTGTGCCAAAAATACTTTAAAATGCACTAAAATGTACTCTGAAATGTGCTCTATAATGTGTACTAAAATATATTTAAATACTGTATATTGTGAGACACGGAAAGTTTCCTGAATGAATTGTTCCATTTTTGTAGTTGCGAGATTAGCTAACAAAATATTAAAAGCATCTTCAGAAATAGTGGTCTCAGTGTTTCCAGTAGTCTCAGTGTTTGCAGTGGCCTCTGAACTATCTGTGTCGCTCCCACTAAAAAATCTCGGCTTCAGAGTTTGAAAATTTTGAAAATTTTTCTAAGCATAACTTTTGCATTTTTGGAATCAAACACAACCCTAACTTCAACACTCCTTCCTTCGGTTGGTTTTCCATACATTTCTTGAAGCAGTTTCTTATCACTTTCGCTAACCGCCTCAAACCGATTTTCTACACTGCAACCATGTCTATAACATGGCGCCATAATGCTATCTGGCTCGTTTTGATGAAAGCAGCCAAAACAGTGACATATTTCATGCAAAGAGACATAAATAAAATTGTATTTTCCACATCCAGGTGTAGTTTTTTCTATTGTCCAATTTTCATTATCAAAATGCAAATCTCCCGAAAGCCCTTGTCTCGAACCTGAAGGATAAAATCCATGCGCTAAAATTCCATTTTTTCCATCTTTTTTGATTGAATAAGGACACATTTTTTCATTTTCTTTTTTGTCATCTGTTAAAAAGGCTATATTCAAAATTTGACTTCCGTCAAAAACTCTTTGAAATTTTAAGTTGCAAAGCGATTCAATCACGCCAAACGCACATTCAATTTGAGTTATTGTCGTTTCTTTTCCATTGAATAATTTTGAAAATCGTATGTTAAAACTTTTTGTTTCCACGGAGAACAATACATTTTGTTTCCATTGTCTCCAATATTGTCAGGCATAGCACAAAACATATTTTATTTTAACTCTGAATTAAGTTCGTTAGAAGCATAACGTCCACAAGAAAGCATATTGATTTTATCTTCACAAATGATTCTCTTATCATCAGCACTCGACAGAGCAACTTTGTTAATTTCTTCTGTGAAAAGTTCATGTCCTCGGCTACGAATCACATTCATTTTTCGCAGTTCTTCCTTTCCCGCAAACAAACAACGTTTGTAGTCATCAAAATGTAGCGATTTTGAGACATTTGTCTTTACACCTTCACACCTATTTTCTTCTTTTTCATCTTCATGCATTTTATAGCTATACAATTTCGCTCACAAACGACAAAAATCTGAAATTATTTGTCCTCCACATTCATCTTTAAACATTCCAAACATTTTCGTATTTAACCTTGGCATGTCAAAAGTTTTAGGAAAGTTTGATGTATCAAATTTTTCTGAAATATCATCTTCTATATCTTGGTAATAGTCAGAAGTTGAAACCTCATACATCAAAGAATCAGTATCCGTCATCAAAAGTTTACAATCAAATTTCTTTTTCTTAAAATTGTAATGAAAGTCATACATCAAACTTTTTGAAATATCAAGAATTCCAAGATACACTGGTTTGCTGTAAACAAATTCTGTCTTTTTCATGTGAACAGCGACAAGATTTTCATCAAATATAGTCATGTGCTCGCAATTTGGTTTTGAAACCAACTTTTCTGCAGACTTTTCATTTGTTCTAAGTCTAACATCAATGCGATGGTGAATATTTTCCGTCGTCTTACCGAATAAAGACTTATTCATAGGCTTGAAAAAATCTTTTTCAAAATCATCAGAAGCTTTTGTTCGAAGTTGAGTATTCAATTCAATATGAGGTTTGAGCCAAGCCTCTTCAGTAAAACTTATTCCACGGTGAATTTTTTTGAGTTTCGAACCCAAATCCAGCTACTGCTTCAAATTCTAATGATGGATTACGTATTTCGTTTTGTTACGTAATTTTGGAATCAGCTTTTGAAGTTTGTTGTTTGTCATCAATCGTTCTGACGCGAGCGGATATTCGTTATGTAAATCGTGAAGTTCTCGGGGATACTCCAAATCGACCTTAAGAATGCATCCTTTTCCTTCTTGATCAGAAAATTGTTCCCAGTTTTTAATTCCACTTTCTGACATCCACTTGAAGTTTCCAACAGGCAGTGGTTTACTCATTGTCTAACCGTAAAGATTGTTAGCATCCAAGTGTTAAATGAATTTTGATTCTTGATTTGGGTCAAAGTTTTTCATGCACTTGTTGTTTGCCTTGGAATATCACGATGAAATCATTGAGACTCCTCCACGTATACCTTTTTAATCATCAACAACATGTCTGGGTCGTTTAATAACTCATGTTTTACTCCAGTTTTTTTCAAACAAGAGTCAAATTCCAATCCTGGAGCAGTTAAATACCAACAACGGTCTAAGTCATAATTTGATTTGCAAACACTTCGAAAATTCTCAAACACTTCTGCAAGCAAAAGAACATCGGTTTTTAAGTAAAGGTCGTGATAATCTCTCATAGTTTTCATATCAAAATGTTTCCAAACTTTTTGTGCGCGTTCGTAGTCTTCGTTTGAAATATCACTGTCATTCAGCATTGAATAAAATGCTTCTTTTTCTGGAAGTTTGGTTTCACTCAATCTCTCAAAAGAATCGAACCGGTCATAAGGAAACACGCCTTTGTTTGCTAAAAACTCACATTGTTTATCATTAAATGCTTGTTTTATGTGTTTAAACTGATTCTTTTCACCATTCCCATTCAGATTTCCAACAAATTTGTCAAGACGTGTTGACATAAACTTGAAACTATCAACAAACCTTATTTTGCATTTAAATTTCTTGTTTCCATTTTCGCCATCATAAATACCTTTAGAGAAACTGATGTATTGCTCTTCTGTACTAGGAATGCAATCAATATTTGCATCATTCTCACTTCCCAAGCTTTTTACAAACAAATGTGCATCATAACCACTTAAATTATGAAAAATTACTGGCACAAACTTTGGTTTTCTGTCGCGCGTTGCATTTTTGATGAGCAGCACCTCTAAGCTTTCCAGATTAATGACAATGGTCTCTTAGTTTTTTCTCACATTCGGTAAAATTTTCTTCACAAATCCAACACTGTTGCTTCTTTAAAGTTAAGTCTATCTTCCTTTGTCATAATCATCTCTTTTATTTATGAAGATGACAGACTCGTTCAATGCTTTTTTGAATCCGTTTCACAAATTTCGCCAATATTTTCATTTTCGTTTTGTATACAAAACCGGCATTAATATATTTCCGTTACAAACAAGATAATAACAGAAACCCGAGGGTTCATGCTTCTGATATTGTTTTGTGTAACTTTATTCAGGGTTTGGCTGACAAGTTTGAATCGGTTTCGTGAAACACTCGAAATCTGCATAAACCACAATCGGAGCTCTCATTGAATGCTTGAAATTTTTTAATTCTACAATTGAACCTTTTTCTGGCATCTTGAGTTTCACTGTCTCATGACTTTCACAGTATTCAAGATGTTTTGCCAGGTTTTCGTTATTTGAGAAGTGGTTTAGACATCTCAAACAAAACTCTTTTTTTCCGTTATGACCTGAAGTTTGACTTGACAAAAGTCTTGACATGTTTTTAATGAGACGATAATGCTTCAGCCCTGGCTTCCTTTGGTCGTTTTTGAGAAGCAAAAGATTGACCGTTTTCTCTCTGTTCATCTTAGATATTCTCAACGGAAAGACGTTTTGTTTTTCGTAACTAAGAACGTTCACTGCAATCTCTGGTTTGTTTTTCTCAAAGTTGTTTATGCCTTTCAAGCTCACAGGAAAATCAATTCCAGTAAAATTGAGTGATTCTGCTTGAATTTTCAGAATCTTTGTAATATGATCAGGGTTTGGTTCAACAGGATTTAAAAGTCGTAAAATTGATCACAAAAAACATTTTTGGTCTTTTGCGTTTTTCATGTTTATCAAAGCCTTTTTGTCTGCAAGAAACTTTGCCAACCGAACCCACAAACCTCCTCTCAAAGGCTCATATTTCACCGTGTGAATATCAAGACTCACAATCGAATGAAAGGTCCAAACACTTCCATTCATTTGAAAAATCGCTATGTTTTCCTAAATTTGTTCACATATTTCAGCCCAAAGCATGTCAAGCTTGGTTGACTGGAGAACAATTTCTGTTTTTGACTGAAATTTCGCACTTCAACAAAGGTTTCTGCATTTTCAGTTGGAAGTATCATTTGCATTTTTTTCTCAAATTAAGTCCAATTTTTTCTGCGGTTTGAATTTTTCTACAGCTTTTTGTTTAACAGCTACAAGAAATGTCTTTTGGTCAAATATTTTGTAGCTTGGCTCAATTGAATGTGTGTTGCAAATCCTTTCAAAGCTGAACTGATTGTTTCATTGAATTTCACTTGCAAATTTTTTAGTTCTTTCTTAAAGTGTTCAATATTTTTTTGATAGTTGGTGAAACTTTGAAGCCAGAACGAATAAAAAATTGTAAAAATCATTGCATACATTCTTTACAGTTGACAATTTTTGATATAACAAATTCTCTTGATCATTTGTTTCATCATGAGGGCTTGACAAATTTATCAACTCATCTTTTTTGAGTTTTGAGTATCCTCGGAAACCTTTTGCTTTCGCTGCATCTATAAGCTGCTTAAGGTTTTGTTTTTGTTCTCGCTTCTCTCGATTTAATTTACGCATTAAATCCATTTCTTTTTTTCGTTCGTCTCTTGAAAGATTCACTCATATGAAATCTGAAAGCTCTTCTTTTCGAAGATTTGAAAAACTTTTCAAGCTGTATTTTTTTGCAACTTGTTTAAAGTATTATAAAGTTACCATTTTTATCTTTATTATAGGGTGAAATTTTGTTTAACTAAGTTTAGCAATCCCACCAAGCTTAAGAAAGATTGGTAAACGTGGTAAACTCATCTTATTTATTAATTACATTTATTTTCATTTTTTCCATTCAAATTACAAACACGTCCATTATTATAAACAAAAAATGAATAAACTTTTCCATAATATTTTCCAGTTTCTGACAAACTTGGAAAAATTTTGTGTCATTTCTTTCAAGGTTTGTAACCTCGAGCGCTCTTGAATTCTGTCTTGATGATTTTTTTCCCAGTTAAATTGCCTTTTCAGCCAACCCATTTTCTTCTATGATTTTCCACATTTGTATTTTGTTCATATGAGTCAATCCTCCGACGTCTGTCAAAACAACCATCATTGCAGGTCTTCAAATTTGAATGGTTGAACTTCTCATTTATATTATGATAAAATTTTGTTTAAGTAAAAAATATTTTTATCTTCTTTGAAATTGTTTTTGTCCAAATATGACAATCTTTCAATTTTTTGGCACAATCAAAACAAGCACAATGTCCACAACTTGTAAATGTAACTTAACTCGTTGGCTGCCGGCCTACGGTATATTCGTACTTCGATTTCGGCCTAAAAAACAGCAGTTTTCGGTTGCCTTACCAACGCCCTAGCTCCTCCGCCGATTGCGCTAGAGAGCTGTTCAACGGCTCAAACGGATCGGCCAGTCTAGTAGATTGCACTCGAAAAAACAATTTTTGGTTGGGGGGTGCGGATTGTTTGTGACTGACGTCATAAGTGAAGTAGTTTTAGGGTCATTTTGGCTCATGTTGCCTGGCCTAGGGCCCAACCACTAGGACAAAGTGTTTCGCTGAAGTTTTCATTGGAAACTAGACGCGAGTCTGAGTCTTTTGAGCCTTTGATCGACTTTCTAGCGTTTCTGGTTCAAAAGTTATGACCTAAAATAAAAAAATTAATTAATTAACTAATTAGCTAATTAGTCAAATATTTTTACTAACTTACATCACAACTTTTGGACCCGAATCCCCAGCAGGTCATCCAAAGTATCAAAAGACTCGGATTGTAGCCTAGTTTCCAGTAAAAACTTCAGCGAAATACTACCACCTAACGGTTAGCGCCCAGGGCCAGGCAAAGTGGGCCAAGGTGGCCTAAAATTCCTCCACTTATGACGTCACTCACAAAAAACCCGCACCCCCAGGCAAAAATTTTTTTTCGAGTGCAATCTACTAGACTGGCCGATCCGTTTGAGCCGTTGAACAGCTCTCTAGCGCAATCGGCGGAGGAGC
>Ga0210059_1009511_pt1 | contig 15169 bp, 13 predicted proteins | sample Ectturendosymbi2_FD_188042 | JGI IMG/M metagenome (GOLD analysis project Ga0210059, IMG submission 188042) | Ecteinascidia turbinata endosymbiont from Florida, USA - Sample 2 (SPAdes) (version 2) | ecosystem: Host-associated > Tunicates > Ascidians > Unclassified | place: Key West, Florida...
GGGGGCCACATTTTTAAAATTCAGTATTGGATGTATGCAGCAACCGGTGGGCCAAACGTGAAATGGGGGGCACCGACTTCAAATGGGGGGCCGGGCACCACTGGCCTCCCCGCTGGCGACGACCCTGGGTATATAATAAAATATCCATAGCTTTTGTAGCTGTCTAATCATGCTGGTAGCAGAGAGTATTATACCATTGCAGATTTAAGCGTGAAATACACGGCACGCCACTGTATAGTAGGAATTTTTATTAGAAACCATTAGGTTTACTAGCAAGGTTGACTAGATTACTGGCAAACTTCACTAGGAAACATTACGTTTACAAGCAGTAGCATAACATAAAAGTTATAAATAATTGGTAGCGAACTAGCATTGCTTTGCATAGCAGTACATTATCAGGAGGGTGTAAAAGTCAATGTAAACAAATGTGGACTCTTCTTGAAGTTTTCATCTGTGGAAAAAATCTATGTTTTCAGCACGGTAACCAGTCTTATTTTCTCCTAGGCTTTGCAGGTTAAATTGTGCTTTACTTTGCGATTCAGCACTGCTTATTATGAGTGCAAAAGATAAGAAATCAGAAGTTTTTAGCTATTTTTAAAAAGTCAAATGTGAATTTCTTTCTCGAAGTCATATTATTTCTTTGAACAAAGGGCTTTTAAACACATCTTCACATTTGTGTTAATGCAAATATGAGAGAGGTAACCAACCGTGTTTTGTGCTCTTTGCATGGTTTGCCCGGGCAGCGCTGTTAGCTGGAATCGTCAAGACTGCAGCAGGCAAAGCATGCAACGAGTGAAAAACACTTGGTCAATTGGAACTGGTCTGGCTTTAAATGCTCGGCCACAAATGCAGTTTTCCAAACAGTCATTTTCTTGATTCTGGTCGTAAGAAATAACAAAAGGTCCTCAGGCACTGACGACAAAAGTAGCGACTGCCTTTCCAGAAATTATTTATATTACTGTTATCTTGAGTTACGTTTCTGTTAATAACTGTTCTCTGAATCGTCTGAACCTGTGATTGTTGTTTTTTCGCTGATTTCCTCATGGTAAGAGCGCTGCTTGTAATAAACTACCAGATTAAATTACTCAAAAAGGTTTGGTATATTCTCTTAATTTTGTGTAGGTGTACGTGAGTTAATTCATTTCCACTGAATTGAGGCACGTCAAGACAACGAACAGAAGTCGGAGCTGGAGCCATGAAAAGAAGAGCTCCGGAGCCGAAGCTGTGTCATTTTTATGACGGCACGGCAGCCCTGATTTCGATGATAACAGCCCACAATCAACTAAGCTTACATTTACCTAAAGATAAAAAATGTCTAACCGTAAATTTTGCTCCTCTTTTATAGCTCTACCCATTTTTTCTATATAACCATGGTATCCATGGTTATCAAGGCATTGTGTTGCCCAATCCCACATCCATAAATGTGTGGACACGTTTTTCGAATTCAGTGACAATATTTGGTAATAGAATGAAAGTTTTTGTTTACACTTATTGTAAAATGTCATCTTTTCCTGCAATAATATGTCTAAGCAGTAACACGCCGATAGAGGGTAAAATTTGGTGCATGCGTCAACGAACAGGGCAAGCTGCGTTATCGACGAGTAACCAAATATCGCTAAAGTATTTTGAGATTTGGGAAAATTTGTTAAGTGATGGTAGTGCCAAAACATATGTTCTAGTAATGTAGCAGACTTCATCCAGAATCTTTGTATAAGGATTGCAGGAAATGACTTATTTTTAAACATTTTGTTCAAATTTTGTTACAACCAGTGGTTCCAATTTTTCTGAAAAAACGTCAACATATTAATTGCAATAAATTTTTGATCGAACCTTTTCTGTTGTTGCATGTTACGTTTTCAACGCATTGCATTAAATTTGTCATGAACATGTTACATAAAAATTGCCCATATATTTCAGTTCTCAACGATAACGTATCAGAACTGAACCTTTAACCACTTTTCTTAAAATTAAGTATTCATTCTTGACTGAATAATATATTCATTACTACAACAGTTTTGTTCGTGGAAAAATCAAAGGCACGAGCTTCAAATAGTTATAAATAACTATTATGTCCCTAACAACTACTGCAACAACAATTTTATTTTTTGGCCAGATTAATGCCAATAAAGTTTACATTATAGATACAGTCAGGCCAGGAAGTAGCGAAAAGACACTTTGGTCATCTTGTCTGCCATCACCTAACCGCATACCGTCGAACAGTAAACACACTGAGTATAAAAATTCACGCGCTGCTAATTTACCTGTTGTTTGTAAGCCACACGTGATTTAACGATACGCGTATTTTAGACACTCGTTAAACAACTGATACCGAAAAAACTATCCCCCAAGTACCGGTTCCCAAATGGAGAGCTAACGATGTTTTACAGATACGACCCGTACAGTGAACCATAACTTGCTCTTTGCTTAAATGAGAAATAAGTAAGTGATTAATTTGGTTCAACTCGAAACAATTTAAAGCAGAGCAACTTGATGCTTTTAACCGCTTGGGAAGTGCAGCAGACAATTGTAACAAGAGGGCGTTCACAAATAAAGTCATGGTTACATGACTTTCACATAGCGTCCGGCTTTGTAAGCATGTTATGTGCAAACTACTTTGCAAGTCTGATCACTCTTAAATGGAAGAACTTTTGTTTAAGTGTTAGATTAGCTATGATTGTCGGGGAAAAGATGAAGCAACCCTGCTTAAGATCGATTAACTGTAATATCAGCTTTCCTTGGGACCTACTAACTTTTATTTTTTTTGGAAGTTTTCTACTTTTTGTTTGCAAGACTGTTTACTCTTCATGTGCCGACAAAACCAAGGCTTAAAGTGAAAACAATTATGATATTGCTGTCTGCTGCTAAACAACAAGACATGCATCATCACCAGTTTCGAAATACCAGTTGCTTGGCCCGAACAGCTGTGACACGATGATGGGGCTCTAAAATTCACAATGAGGCGTGAATTTTCTGCCAATGTCAGAAAAACCAAAACATGCTCATCAATTTTGGGCATGCGCTTATCAACATCCCGAAATAATTAATTGTTTTCTCAAATGTTAAATGAAACGTTATGCTTTCATAATGTGGAATTCTTTCACTTGTCCACCCCTCCCCGGTCTGGGAATTCAAGGGGCTATGGAGCAACTCTGGTTCTGAGTTACAGGAAGTATATAATAAATACGTTGCTTTGGTACACGAAAAACGGAAGTGCTGAATAGCCTTATAATAAATATCACGGCCAAAGCAAACGATACAACTGACATCTTGCAAACGTTTCGATGACTACTGTTATCATCCTCAGTGCATAGCAAAAGAACTGCAGTGATGTTGCTGCAGGTTCTTATTGGTTATTCAGGAGAAATACGTTGCTTTACATGATATTAATTGTTATGAAAAAAGCATACATGCTTATTTAAGTTTGAGAAACAAATAAAGCGCAGACAGTAACCAGGGCATCGTCTGCAACGATGTCCACCACGCATTAACCTTAAGCATCGTGGTCCAACTAAGTTTGATCTGCGGGCCATTTTACAAAAACCTGAAAACTTGCGGGCCACGTTTAACAAAATGATGTGAAAGACAACAGATTCACAAGATTTAAAACTGTTAGGGATGAAAAGAGATTGCTTCATTGCAGTTTTACAAAAATAGCAGTTTATTACAAATCTCTATCAGGGGATGTCTGTGGTCGAGGATTCTCTGACACTATCGTTCCAATATCAAACCCAATATGTTAGTTGTAGCAAGTAGGGGATATTGTCCGGTGCTTCATGTGCAATTCCATTTCTGTTTTTAGGTTTGATTTGCTTCAATGGCAGAAACTGCGCTCAAAACATCGATGCAAAATTTATCAGTTTGGGAAGCCTATATCTTTGCTAACTAATTTCCAGAATTTCTCTACAGTCGAGTCCAGGGGTCTCCAAACTACGGCCCGCCGGCCTTATCTACTGTAGATGCGAAACCATTTTGTCCGGCCTGCGAAGCTATTTCATTCGGCTGCAAAAACATTTTATCAATACCGTAATGAAAACATATATTAACGAAAAATTTATTGATTTGGTAGAATGCAACATATCCCGAAACAATCACATTACGTAAAATGTCCGGCCTTCCAAATGTTGTGTAATAGCTTATGCGACCCTCGGACAAAAAAATTGGAGACCCCTGGTCTAGTCTAATGCCGTTTATGTTGTACATTTTTATTAAATGATGCCATGCTTGTTCTTTACTAAAATTACCTACTGCAACATACACACAACAAACAATACTGAGAGAGCTTGCGGGCAGCAAAATTCTATCCGCGGGCGTCTAGTTGGACCACACTGACCTAAAGCATGAAGACCACGGACTTGGTTGCTGCTATCCGATCCAAACATCAATAAACGACTAACAAATTGTTATAAGGCATACGGCAAGTTTCTTGTTTTTCTTATATCAGTAGCGTAGTCAGCCCAAAATTTTTTTTGGGTCAAATACTTTGACTACAAGCCAGCAAGGGCATTTTGTTTGGGACACCGGCTCTCAAAGAACAAAATGACAAAATATGCTAGAAATTTGGGGGGGCATGCCATCTTGGCCACGCCTATGTCTTATGTCAGGCTCAAATCAATTAAACACTCATCCCAATAAACTCTAGCACTCACACAATCATAGTTTGAAAACCGCTGAAACCTGGAGGTTGAGATAGATCAGTATTCCGACTTAGATTTTGCGGCTTACGTTACTCGTCACTGTGTTTGTTTTCAATACAATGTTCTTTTTTTACCCAGGAAAAGAGATTCCCTCCAACACTGATTAATAATATTCGTGACAAATGCTTCATCAAAAATATATATTCAACAAGTGTTTATTCTGTAGTTCTGCTTTCTAAGTTTTATTTAATCTTTTGGGTAAAAACGATTTGAAGACCAACTTACTCTGGTTTTTTTGAATTTTGCTCTTCTGCATGCTGCAAAACACTTCTCACTACAGAATGATTTTAAAACATCTCTTTCTTGAAAAGTAAGGGCCGGTGTGCTCTGTTGTCTGCACCAGGAACACAACACCGCTTTTTTCAATCCTGCAAAACAGCAATGGACTTGTTAGGGTTCCTGCGTGACGTGATCGCATATACTGTGACGTGATCGTACGCATTATGCAGAACCAATGCATATTTTTACAACGTAAAGTAAAACCACAGCTACAGAAACTACATTATTTTATACAAAGTTTCCTACAGACAATTTACGAGATATATCGGAAGATTGAATAAAACAACATGTATTCGGTAACTTTGGCTTTGCTGTAAAAAAACATACACATCTGCAGCAAACTACTGAATCGTCCACCAAAAACAATTAATCAGCTTCATGAATATAGGGTTAAAGACAACTTGGTCTGTCGTAAAAACCTCGGAGCCGAAAGGTTAGCGTCAACTGCAAAGAAGGAGCAGCATGCTACCGCTACAAGCAGCACTGTTATTCTACACCGCATCTCAAATAGCGATATGCGACACCGCACCTCGTGACGCATCGGGTGAAAAGTTACAAGGAAAGCGAGGAGATGAAGAGAAGCCTGGGCTAGAACGCCAACAGCAAACATCCTTTGATTCAGCAGTCAAGTATGGTCGGATTGAATTTCCCATTTATCAGTTACTTGGGTGCACACATAAATTGCAAGCAGTCTGTGGTCCTTGTTTACTGCTTCTCACCCGGATCTTGCTTACCGGTTGATGCTTCAGAAGAGACAGTCGAGACCAGTAGTTTGAAATTCCCATTTTCGTTTTGTGGATTCGAAGTTTGGAGAAGATGAACATCTAAATCAAAATAGAATCTCTACATCGTTTTTTCTATGTTCAAATGATATTATATAAACGCAATCAAATAATATAGTGCAAGGTCTCTAACTTGCGGTTGAAAATGATAGGTCTATGGATCAGTTATTTTCTTGCTGGTTTACTTTTTGTTTCGGTTCAGTGCTTCTTAAATTACCCAATTAGTTTATCGGTTGTGTAAGAATTAATTTATATGGGTTCGCGCTCAAATAACCACTATTTGGGCTGTATTCCATTTTTGAGCAGTTTGTAGATATATACACTGTATCTATATAAATTATGACAGTAGTTTCTAAAACTGAAGTTGCCATAAAATGACATTAAGTGCACACTGTACATGAACTGCCTCCAACAATCCACTTTTTACTTATTTTTTCAGCTTCATACAAGTGCGCTCCATAATGAATAAAATTCAATTCCTTCAGCGTAAGCTTATCATCTGAAATTATTATCTTTCTCTGGGACTCAAATCTCACAGAAGATTTGAGTCCCAGAGGAGGTTTGAGTCCCACTTCATAAATCCAGGCCTTCCACCACGCGTTATTTGCTGTGGAGGGGACAGAGATCGCTGCCATACAAGCCATACAAGCCAAACTTCATGACTTCCATTCGTTCAGCAGTGACAAAAATTGTTTGAGAAGATGACTAATTTTTTTCCATTTTGTCGTACTTACTGACAAATGTTATTTCAATGAATTTTGTGAATGACTACAAAACTTTGCCTCAAGTTACCATCCTTCAATATCAAGTTTAACCAGTCTTTAAGAAATTTTGCAGATATTGTGTTATCTTTTTTCTGGATTGCCTTCCCACTTTTTACAAGATAATTGCAACAGTTTTATATTTAAGTTCGGAGCACACTTTGTCAAATGAGTTTTTAACCCTATGAAGGCACTTGTCGAATGAGAGTCTTCACGGCACCCAATGACATCTGCCAATTCTTTTTGATGAAGAATCTATCACTTTTGCTAAATTTAAAATTCATACCAGAGCCTTCAAAGGATTAAAAACTTCCTCAAGTTGCGGCAATGCTCTGCCACGCAGTGAAGAACGCGTATGACACAGTATGCAGTGACTTCTGAATATAGGCTATTTTCAGAGAGAGGGAGAATGTTGTTTGCCTTAAAAAATTGTCGCTGCCACGATTTCTGATGCTGCTTTTTTGTGCAAAGTCTATTTCCATCTGCATTTTGTAGAATAAAAAAAAAATTGTTAAAAATGCAGTGACAAAAATAATTTCTTATTGCGAACCAGTGTATTGTTATTAGCAACTGCAGCTCATAATTTAAATGTTTGCTCTAATTTTTTGTCCTAAAAACACAATTCTTTGCCTTGAAATTTGACAAGCACTTCCCTGACTAACCTGATTTTGACAAATTTTGCAGCGTCTTTGACAGCTACGCAAAACGTAAGTCAAAAATTACTGCTCAAACATTTTGTACATGTTGAATTTTTTGAGGTGTATCGTTGGCCAGATTTGCAGTTGGGAATACTTGGTGTCCTCAGTTATAACACTTTTCTGCAATCTTGTCGGTCGGTCGGGTGAGGTTGCTTGCCAGCCTTGTTTGGCAGCCTCTCTTGCCGACGTTATAAAACTTTGCTCTGATGCAGCAGCGACCCTACCCACCGGAAGCAAATCATCAGACTGATCTTCAAGGGCTGTGCAATTAACAGTGCAATTCTATTATTTAGAATGGTGCTTTTACGAATTCCACGCACTAGCCTATTACTTAAGAAATCGGTATCTACACACCTTTTTCGCTATGTTCATTCGAAGCTGTTGGTGTGAGTTCAGGCGTTTCCGAACCAGTGTGAGACGAAGGTGGAGATGATAGATAAACAGTCGAAGTAAATTTTTTAAAGTCAGATTCAGCCACCCGATCGTAGCCATACAAGCCAAGTAATTCATTCATCGTTTTCTTGGCGAAAACCTAGGGCAGATGAAGTATCTTGTTAGAGCTCTTACTGTTATAACTCTAAAGTTCTTAATATTGATATATCTGTCACCTTCAAACCTAAATAGTCGTAATTGTTTTACTAGCTATATGAAAAGTTTCCGCCTGGACTCTCAAAAGTCCGAAATCATTCGCAACATTTCTAAGTCTGCATTCAGCAAATAGCAAGGAAACTTTGCTGTGGGTCAGCTGCTGATAGCATGACGGCATGACGTAGCAAGTGGTTTTGACGGACATCGCCACCATTTTCGACATAAACGGTTCCAATCTGCAGTTCGGTGTGTTTCAGGGTTTTACCTTCTACTGCAAAAAACTTTGAGTAATTGCATGGCAATCTTATGTAATTGCAAATGAATATACACAACCTTTATATCGCTTTCATCTTTAAGTTCCTGTTTCGCATTGTTATCAGGTAAAACAGCCTCTACGCATGATTCTGCTCGTCTAGGTGTGAGTGGTGAAACAAGCAGATCATTTCCTCCTCCTTCATTGATCGTATCACCTGCAAAAAATCTACGGCTGTTTGTAACAATAACAAATCTCAATATGCTTGCTGTCTTGTGACAGCCTAATAAGATAAAACTGTACTTAATCGAATTCAAAATAGGTTTGAAAGCTCCATGTCCCGATTTTACAATGCAGTTGTATTGTTTTGAAGCTCCTGATGGCAATACCTGAAAAGAACTACGGGACACAAACTCAAGTGCTCGCCTAATGAAATCTTTTCGTAGAAATTATGACGCTTCGATAAATTGTTTGGGGATTTGTGTGTGGGTGTTTTCAAATTAACATCAATCTTAATTTTCAATAAAATAAATTTTTACATTTGTCATCGAGATTTTAACTTCCAGTCTTTAAATAGTAATTGAGTCATGCAACTACCAAAACGAAAGTCTTTACAACGTTCACTTTGATCGGTTCTTTTGGCATTGTGTTTTAAATTATTATAATTTCCACTAACACTTTTTAGCATGGTGTAGCTGGTCATATGAAACAAAAAACTGTTATGATTTGTTCGTGGTCTCGTTTCTCCTTCAACTTGGAAAGCTTTCAGCTGCATTTTATTTCTTCCCACATCGTAAATGTCTTTGCCGATTTCATGGTTGGCATTTACAGCAAACTTGCATAGAGCTCAAAGAAAATGCACAACTTTGGGAGTAAGCGGCCCATGTGGCAGCGGTAACAGTCCTATAGAATCATATTGTTCAGGTGTTCCTGCAGCATCCGCAGACAATTTCCTTATCTACTGTGCCTTCCCAAGTTATCACTGCTAACAAAACGTTTTTGCGTTTTCAATCAAATATTTACTTCATGCAGCAACAAATACTGCCAAACATTTCTTGCGCCTTAGTCCGTTGTGCTAAATAGAATACACTGTAAAGCATTGTGCACCATAGTCTCACCAATGCCACACTCATTTGCGAACTGTTCAGACTGTGGGACCACTGTTGACATTCGTATAACTTTGTTCTTATTACTGCAATAAATCCCAACGATTTATCGTAGAAACAGCAGACTGCGCCTTCTTTCGCTGAAGCGCACATATAAAATGTCGGAGACTTTTTCTACAAAGACTAACCTGACCTTTTCTCTCTTTGTTGCTCTTTAGCATCACCAATCGGAAATTTTTGAATTCAACAAAGAATTTACAAAATAAAAGAATCTTATGACGATCTTGACGTCATGTTAGAAAAATTGCTGGTCTTGTTGTTGCCTTTCAGGTTACATGCTTCTTTTCGTACTTTGTTTCAAAGAATTTTACTTAGAGAATATCTTACTGTTTTGATCCAATAAGCCGATAACAAGGTTTGTTTTTTAACAAAAAGCTTAGCAGGATGGCTTTTAGCCCTTACCGATGTTGTTTGCCTTTAACGATCATACGTTTCCAGTTAGCGATGATACGTTGACAAAAATCCACTTGATAAACGTGGTTTTGCGTTTGCCTGCAAATAAATTGTTTTCAGTTCTGATCACGAATGGCAAAATTTTCAGCTCCTGCCTTGGGTTTGATCTAAAGGTGTCCTGTATGTTCTTATTCTCAGCTTTAAAGAACTTAGTTCGATTTAACTTTGGACAATTTTGTGGTGCAACTCTCTTGTGAATGGCCGCCGAAGTACTGCTGTCTTGCTGGTAGTTTCCAGTGTCTTTGACTCAATACAGCAGTTGCATGTAAAGGGTTTCTCTATGACTTTACCAGCTGGCAACAGTGCGAAAGTGTTAGTCCACTGACCAGGCGCGTGGCCAGAAATTTTGATATGGGGGGCAAACAACATCCAAGTCTCAACATTGAAATATTTAATGCCCATTGCTTTTGCAAGCATTATCCATAAAACGTGCATCTTTCTGGTGCTTTTTTCTGAATAATTATGTTCAGAATTAAGCCGGTAAATACAAAGTCTATTTTCATTTAATTGACAAGTTTTAAAGTTTTTTTAGCAAAGTTCCAAGCTTCTACTTTGGATGAAAGCACCATTTGCTCGTAATACTTTCTTGCAAAAATGCTTGTGAAAATGTCAATGATATAAATGCAAGATCAGCAGTATGCTTTTAGCAACCAATATTACAGTTAAGCAAGAAGTCATGGTGACTGCCATTAAAATTGCGCTTTTTGTATTTACACGCCTCTGATATACACCACAAAACACGTTCAATCGAAGCCGAGCAGCAAATTGCTCTAAGACACCGACTCCCGAAATTAGTCTACAAAACTTGCGCGCATATAAGATGCTGATATTGTCCAATTCTTGAGCGACTGATTAACGTATGCAGCTGTTGAACGTAAAGGCCGTGGAGTCCCTCAACGTGTTTGAAAAATGTTTGTATTTTGTCATTCAAACGCTATGGAATGCGACTGCGGTAGCATGGTTGTACGCTACTTGCTCTAATCCTGCTTCCCAAAAACGATTAGGTTATGAGCTAGCTATTTGGAGTTGATACAATTCACAAATATGACATAGAGAATATTGCAAAGTGGGTCCAGACAAACTTGCATCTATTTGACCCACTCAGTCTGTACGAAGTGTTTATTTGCGAAAAAGAAGCTACAATTGATTATATCACCACTACTCTGCACTAAAATTAAGGAATACTTGTTTACAACGGTTTGCTCGTTGATCTAGCTCAGGGATTCAAAAAGTATGGGTCGAAACCTAAACAAAGGTGGCGAAGGATCAAAAAATGGGTCGCACCGAGGCGATCCAAAGATCCAAACCGGAGTTGTGTATATTCAACGTTACCACTGCTTGTCTGTGTCTGTCTGTAGCGTGCATACTTGAGAAAAGAGTACATTGCTGACATTAAAAACGACTTAGCAACTTACTACCAAAAACCATCCACGCAATCATTATTTTTTGATACGTTGTTTGAGGCTTAAATCGCGAGGTGTTCACCAAACTCAGATTTGGGTCGCGCTCACAAAAGTTTGGGAACCGCTAATCTAGCCATTCTTGCCAAAGCGGTTGAAGTCTTTTTTTTAATCCATTACGGTATAAACAAATGACAATCGGTTGGTAAAAAATCCACTTTAGTTTCATTTTAGTCACATGCGCTTTATCAAGAGAACAGATTGCAAGGTATTTTGTAAGTAATGGCAGTATCAATACCCTCAGCACTTACAAAAGCATCTTCCTGCTTGCGTTAGATTTTGCTACTGACTCTTCCGGTGGCAGCTGAATGATTTTAAATGTAGTGTAGGATAGACACAGGCCCGCAACCAGCTTAGGACACCAGGTGGGGCGAATAGCTTTCTGAGAGGGGTCCAATTTTTTTGAACAATGTCCAATAGTTTCAAACTACGTTCAACACATTTTTCCAGGGGTGCGAAAAAGTTTGCAAGTGGGGCGAAGCCCCCTGAGTCCCTCTGGTTACGGGCCTGGGTGGACAACTGGCAATTAATATCAGGTGAAAGTTGTAATACCATCAGACTATGTGCAGGTCGGACTTTGATTACTTGACAAAACGTTTTTACTCGCAGGAAAGGTAATGTGAACAGTAGATAAAAACGTTAAGGCTCCACATATTTGTGAATGAACCGTCACAGTACATGTTTAACCATCACAAACACTGTAAAAACCTAGAATTGATGCTACTATTGCTAAATAGTGTCTGTGCCCTAATTGTGTAATAAAAAAGACTTCGAAACTGGATTGCTTCTCAGCCAAAGTTTGAGCTTAAAGACATAAAATGTATATCACCGCCATATTCACGCATTTAGTTTTAAAACTGCACAAAAACCAAAGTATCCGGTGTTCATTTAAGGTAGTGGTCGGCAAACTGCGGGTCTCGGCCTAATTGTGGGCCATTTAGCACTTTTTATTGGGCCGCGCAACACTTTCTATGTTGTGATTGCGTGGGCTAAAACGTAGGCTACTGTAACAACTATGGAACTTTGTTTTTTGACGTTAACTAAGCATTGTTTTTGTCATTATACTGTTCATAACATTAACATAGCATTGTCATATAACAGGCAACTGAATACAGCAAAGTTTGAAACTGGGCCATCAAACATAAGCATGGGCCTTTACTTGCGACTGAAAAGGCGTTTTGGGCCACCATAACGAAAGTTTGACGAGCACTGATTAAAGGCTACGGCTGATGCTGTACACAAGGGAAAGTTTTACAGTGTTCGTAGCACGTCAGAGTTATCCTACTCCTTGTTTTGCTTTCGGTTAGTGATTGCAAGCGCATAGATACACGTTTGTGTTTCATTACTGTCAACTTCCACAGGTAGCAAACCTCAGGTCAGACATGGTATGAGTTCTCCAGCATTTACACTGTAGGCTACACAACGTTTGATTAATAATGGACAATTAGTAAACCATACTGCTTTTATCATAGTTTCGACTAAAAGCTGAAGTAAGATTGTTTTTTAAAGCGGTTGCGTTAATTTGCAGTGAAGTATTTCTGTGGCTTACCCATCAAACGCTTTAGTAACCTTAAAATTTTTGGCGCAAATTTCGGAATTGGGGGGGAATTGCCCCCATTGCCCTCACCCTGGCTACGTGTCTCCCACTGACTCACAGTTACGGCCATTGCTTTGCCCGACTTTTGGAAACAACCCCCTAATGACGTAAACATACTGAAAAAGAATTTATCCAAATTCTTTGCTGCTTTTTCTGGATTGCGTTTCGATGTTAACTTCAACATTTTTCGCAATCATTACTTATTTGTTCTCTGAACATTGCACTAAACAATTAGTTTGACTAACTTTTTGGAGACTTCAAAGCACACCAAAATCAGACTTGATGACTGCGAAATACACCATACAATTTGCACCAAGTATCTTGCAGTGTACATTGACCACAATCTCTCATGGGCAATTAACATAGGTCTACATAACCTTGAAATAAAAACTTTTTCTTAGTGTTGGAATGTTCCATGAAATAAGAGACTATCTTAGCAATAACGCATTGAGATCAATTTGCATCAGTTTAACTTATAGTCATCACCAATATGCAAATGGCGTCTTCAGGGCCGGCCAGAGCAGGTGCGAGGCCCCACTGAGCAGTGGTGGCATTACGTCATCGTGCTCAGGCAACCGTGCTATGACCTTTTTGATGAAGATATTTTAGCAAAATGACTATATGAATATAAAAAAAGACGGCAAATTATTGGAGTTGATCCGTATGTAGGCTACGTGATAACAACCGTTTCTTTTATGGGAAGTGGGCATAGCTCATGTGTCCCCCAGCTACGGTCATTTTCATGACTACTAATATACACTGCAGTGGTGGACATTAGACAGTGTACCGCTACTACTCGTAATCAAGCCAAGCTCTGCAATTGAGCAGCGGGCGCAAGTGCAATGTTACGTCAATAAAACCGAAGTGACGAGCGAATTGAGCTTACAATGCTATTTACTTCGCTGTTGTTGAACAGAACTTTCGTTCGAAGAACTACTGACTTGGAGAAAACTTTAACCTGAAATAATTACTTATCTGACTTTCGGTAACCATAATCAGTGTTGCCACTCTGTTGTTACGCAGACGCGTTCTAGGCAATGTCTGGGCGCATGATCAACTATCCACTTTATGACGCAAACGATAAAAGTACTTGCACGGCCGACAAATAACGCCGAACGATTTTGTGGACAAAGGAAAAGATGCAAATTTAAGTGCGCACACTTCACAAAATTTTTCCCTGGTTTGCATGAGATTTTTGGCCTCGACCAACCTATCATCTTTTGTCGTTTGTTTCAATGTGGTACAATTAATTTTATTTGACAAAAGAAAAAATATATAGTCTGTGTTGCAATCGTCCGTGAAGCAAAACTGCAAGCCTCAGTTGAAAAGCAGATTACCCGTAACCAACCAAAAAACTTTCCAAAAAAAGGATCTTTCGAGAATAGAACAACGGTACATTAGCACAAGGCTTCTCAAACTTTTTTATTCTGCTACCCCATTTGAAAAAATATATTTCTGTACGACCCCCTTGATGGATAACCTAGATGTTATTGAGACGTGTGAACGCCCCATTACAAATCTCAAGAAGCAATTTTGTCAGTGGCGAAATCATACAAATGCACACAATGCGCGAAAGAAACTACAGTTATGACACAGCCACGCAATGGAAACAGTAAGGCGAAAAAAATTAACAAAAAACAATTCAAGTTCTACAAGTTGGGTTATCGATTTCAATTTCTACAGAAGGGTAATCGATTATTCTCAAACCATAAATCGTTTCACTGAGTTGGATGCGTATCCTCTTCCTAAAATCGATCACCAAGTGCACGAACTGGCTAAATGTAAATTGTTCAGCACGCTCGATCTGAAATCTGCCTATTATCAGATACCTCTAGATCCAAAAGACCGCGTGTATACCGCGTTTGAGGCTAACGGGAAACTTTACCAATATCGACGTATTCCGTTTGGTGTTACCAACGGCGTATCCGCTTTCCAGAGAATAATCGATGTCATCATTTCTCAAAGTGGCCAACAGCGGACTTACGCTTACCTCGATAATATAACCATCGGTGGAAACAGTAAAGCTGACCACGACCAAAATCTGAAAAGATTTCTGGACGCCGCGTCGCAGTTAAACTTGACTTTTAATGAAGCAAAATCTGTCGTGGCAGTGCCACAAATCGATATTCTCGGGTACCGGGTTTCACACGGATTGGTCAAGCCTGACCCGGAGCGGTTACGTCCCTTGATGGAACTTCCTGTGCCGCAAAACCATGGAGAGCTAAAACGATGCTTAGGTATGTTTGCTTATTATGCTCGATGGATCAAAAACTATTCTGGTAAAGTGAAGCCTCTCACTATTAAAAGCGTTGCCTTTCCTTTATAGCATGATGCCTTGGCTGCATTCGAACAACTGCGGTCAGAACTGCTCAACGCTTGTCTGGGCTGTATAGATGAGCGGGAATCTTTCACTGTTGAATGCGATGCATCTGATTTCG
>Ga0210059_1009512_pt1 | contig 15169 bp, 9 predicted proteins | sample Ectturendosymbi2_FD_188042 | JGI IMG/M metagenome (GOLD analysis project Ga0210059, IMG submission 188042) | Ecteinascidia turbinata endosymbiont from Florida, USA - Sample 2 (SPAdes) (version 2) | ecosystem: Host-associated > Tunicates > Ascidians > Unclassified | place: Key West, Florida...
AAACGGGGTTGGTTGACTAGATGACCGCCACGGTCTTTCGCCAATCCTACATGACACAGCGCCCCTCTTTGTTTACACTGATCAACTATTGTGCCATTGTGTTTTCATTTGCTCTAATGTTCGCTAATGGTTGGCTTACTGCATGCGATGGCTTTTATGATGCTTCTGCTAGTTGGCTGAGTCATATGAAACAATAAACCATTAACCATTTAATCTTTTCCGTGCAAAGACGTGTTTAGCTTGTTTAAAAGCATAAAAATTAACTAAGAATAGCAATTTGGCAATGTGTCTTTGGAGTGTTCAGCGCGGGTATGATGATCCTGTTCTTTTAATAAAGCATTGGTTTCACTGCATAGGTCTCCACTCCTTTCAGCATCTTTCCTCGTGATAGCCAATGAATTTTCAAATGAAACAAAAGCCCAATGGGTTGTGACCAAATCTTGTCAAACCAACATAAAATGAACCAGTGCATAAAGGAAGGCGTTAATTATAATCGACAACAGATAGCCTTGCAACCTCTTTCAAACCTATGGCCAGGTATTCTTGTAACTGTTGTAGCAGTGCGATGGCTGCTACATGTGACGCGCTAAGCATAACATCCCTAGTAGCACGAAAGCTACGGGGAGCTTCCTTTGGCGTAGTGCGTAAGTGCGTAGGCAAGCCGCTTCTTCATTGTTTAGCTGCCAGATTTTCTCGGTGGAGAACACAATGAATAACGATGTTTTTGTTTTCCTTTTTCACAAACTCATACAAATGTTTTGGCTTGGTTGGGGCTGGAGAACTATCGACACAAATAGACACCTAGTCAGTCCACAAAAGCTGATGTTCTTAGATGAAGTAATCTACTTGCATCATATTCTAAATCTGTTGCATCTTTTCCTAAATACGTGCATCACTTCCTGAATCTGTTGTCTCATCCGATCGTAAAATAAAATCTCCACTTGGCTTCGCAACATTAATAATTTGTTGCAGAATATCAACTGATAGTTTTCAGATGTGCCACTTGATAGTGTTGTTTGACAAAAGAACCATAGCTGACATTTTAGCTAGTGTACGACATCACCGTACATTATCCAGGTTATTTTCACTACTTCTGGTCTCTCCCTCTGTATAAGGTGCTTTTGCTCTTGCAATTTTCCAAGCAACAAAAAAGAAGTGCGCACTGCTTTACTATGGGAATACGCTATTTCTGAAGTAGATGGACGATCAATACGACTTCGCTTTACATCAGGTTGGGGAACCTGCGGCCCGCGTGAACATTTGATATGGGCGGCATAAGAATTTTTGTTACCCATGATAGAATACAACATCGCGTCGAAACGAAGCTCCATGATAAGCAGGTACTTAGACAGTAAATCAAGCGAAGTCTCTCTTCTTCATGCATAATTAGATAGAAGTCGAATTTAGGATAAAATTTATTGATTTCGAGGCCCTCCCGCGATAATACACAATTCATGAGGCTCGTGATAGTAAATAGGTTCCCCACCCCTGCTTTACATGATGTTTTTTTATCTTCAAAAACCGAAAGTTATCGTCAACGCATTTTACATGCTTTAACTCAAGATGGCGACGTAATTTAGGTTCTTTGAGAGAGCTGTGAGCTATAACTTCTATGCACAACACAAACTGTGGCGTGTTTCGCCGTTTACCTCGATTGAAGTAAATCCGAGTTTAAGCTTCAAGCAATTGTTGCTACATGCAAAAGCCTCCTTTCGTTTAGCCACGCTAAACTAAGATAGTAAAAGCCAACGACAGTTTGATAACAAATTTACACTTCACCTGCTCTCTGCACTGTATCACAGAGTGTTAATGCCATGCGGAACAGTATTATCTTTATGCGTTCTAGGTGAATTTTTATGGAGGAAGCTACTGTATAATGCTGTACAAACAAAAGAGTTCATTGCATAAAGTTGATAAAATTATTGTTTTTTTAGGGCATTACAGCAAACGTTTTTGATCAAAGATAATGTATTTGTGGAGTCATCTAGAGCCTTTCGCGTGCTTAAATGTTTCCGTGTGAGTAGACTGGGGTTGGGAAACGCTGATCTATAACGTAGTTTGAATGTAAACGGTTCCCAAAAGACGTAGTTTGAAGTAACTGTTTTGTAATAAACTGATGATTAGTTAAAGAATGTTTAATCACTCGTTGCCTTAAAAGCAATATTTTTGACAGTCAGGCTTCAAAAATGATTTTATATGGATAATTCTAGGTTAGATTTGAACGTTGTGTAGCTTTAATACGTGAGCAGAAAAATCATGGAGAAATTTTCACAAGAATCGAAAGGCTTTGCAGTGAACAGACAGAATAAGAGAGGGTTTAGGCACAACGTTTCAACACTTCACTAGAAATACTGTAATTATCTTGTCAAATTTGTGGAGTATTTTATACTAGAACTGACTGATTAAGCAATAGGGTTTCGTGTAGTCACATAGTTTCGATTGACGAACTTATTATGAAATTTCACCCTGCGCTCATCAACATATATCTTCCTCGCTGTACATTGAAAAGGCACATTATGTTTAACGCCCCTTAGGAAGTTCCAACTATAACGATTTCCGTGGCCTTCACCAGGGCTCTTATTCTATTTGCGCAATTTTGATAACATCCACTTATCGTTTGTTCTGGATTCCCAGCAACCATCAGGTTGAACAATGACTTGATTCTATGCCTATGCTTTGCACAACACTTCCAGAATCTTCCAAAGGTTCAGACGCGATGCGCCAATATTTGCTTGAATGTGGTTATGCCATCCGTCCAGGTAATTGTTTATTCGAGGTAAATCGTCAGCCACCCGTTCATGAACGTTCCGCATGCTTACAGGAAATCGAGGTGCTCGCTTGATATGGCCTTGTGTCGGTCTGTCAATGTAGTAATCTTCAAAATACTTAAAGACAGGTAAAGCTTTTTGAGAAAAAATTTCTTGCATCAGGTGCAAACCAGTAGCAACATTATCCTGTGTGACAAACACATGAACTGAGAGCATGAGGAGCATCAGTGCAAAATTTGGATCTTGACCAGGAGCAATTATATTCTAACACTCTTCGATATAGGAGTTATACAGCTTGGATGTCGTCGTGAAATCGTTCGCGTGTTCATTACACCATACAGCTTGCAAACGTTTTTCAGGAAAATAGTTAAGGTCAAATAGATAAACCCTTGTCAAAGTGAGAAATTCCAATAAAAGGTTATGAAAGCAAATAATCATGCTTTGAAAAATGCAACATTTCGCAACAACACATGTGTATTCACATTGCAAGCCAGTTTTTTACCAACGGAAGTTTGCTAACACTTGTTCAGCCCTTTGTGCATAAATAACAAGTCAGTTAAAAGCTTTGTAATATTGGCATTATGACAATAAAGGATCTCTGGAAAATTTGTAAAAAAACTTTTGTGGTTGCATTCCATTCAGGTGAACCTCCCACTTTGAACTATTTTAGCCAATATTAGAATCTTTCAACTCAAATTTGAAAAAATTCGATCTTCAGTCTTTGTGGGCAAGCCTACTCTACTGTTATTCAGGGCTACCTTAGAGAAACCTTTAGAACCGATAGCATACATTATTTTTGTGGAAAGTAGAAAACAAACATATACGTAGTTTCGAAATCAAAGAAACCCGTGACAGACAAAATTTAGTTGGTTCATCGATGCTTTTTTTCAAACTTCCGGTTATGCTAAGCAAGCATTTTGCGCCTGATGTCCAAGTCAAGTTTTCAATAATTCACCAAATTACGCACTTCCAAAACTGCTGAGCACGTTTACTTGAGGATATTTTTTTGCAGTTCACGAGCTAATCCACAAACGATATCTGAATTTTCGCAATGAAATCAACACGAGGGAAAAATAAATTTGTTAAACACACACAGTGTTTTTCAAGGTATTTTAAGAGACCGTTTCGGTCTCCCAAAGTTTTTTCCAAAGGTCTCTCAAAATACAATTAAACCTCATTGCCTGATCGCCACCAAAATACATTGAAACCTCCTGTTAAGACAATCTCAGTATTTAGATGAGATAGTTAAAATGTCTTAACGGTCACTAGGGTCAAACCTAGAAAAAAATTTTTTCACAGACAATGTGTAACACTTTACAAGTTTGCTAAGGTGTTTCAGACGACCCTTGAAAAGTTAGGAAAGCAAAACATTTATCACTTCAAAAACAATAAACTCAATAGTTCACGTCGTGAACTAACCTTAGTAACGATGCCACCTACCTTATGTAAAATAGGGAGGTACAAGTAAATTGAACACAAAACGTTCTTGGTTTTTCTCACCCAAATATCTGATGCTTTTAACAGGTCTTCATTTTCTTCTGCATGTGGATGAGCAAAGGCAGTAGTTGTTGGTGCGTTGTTTCAGTGTTTAATGTTCGTCAATATTGCTTGATTGTACCAAGTAACACCCATAAATGAAACACGTAAGTGATAAATAAAGGACATGTGACCAGTGCCGGTTTTAAAAAGGTGAAACTACATAAACAAATGAAACTAGGTAAACAAATAGGTGAAACTAGATAAACAAATGTATGACATAATAGCCAAGCTTACCCAAATGTTGCCAATGTATTAATCAACCATATTGAAACGTTGAAACTATTGTCGAACTCCAATATTTAGAAAAATTTGGTCATTTTCTCTTTGTGATAAAGTGATACAACGAAAGAAACACAACCATTTTTTGTAGTGATTCCTTCCATTCACGCTTGGCCACAACTGCATTGCTGCGCTATGAAACGTGAACGGTGGGCTCAGGCCCAGCCAACCGTCGCTTTTTTTACCAGTGCTCGACCTGTCGCAACGTTGGTGAGAGTTGTGGTTGCAGCTACAGCATTGGCAGCAGAGTTGAAGGTACTGCGTTTACAGTCACATCAATTGAAAGTTTTTTGTTCAAGAAAATGCAAGTCTTATCCAAAGTTTGCGTTTGTTGATAGAAAGATTTGACGATGATATCTATTCTGTTTTCGATATTCAAAAGTCATTATTGATGGCAAAGGTAGCATGCAGATGTTGGTATGCAACGATAAGTATAAAACTGACTGCTAAAAAAATGTTTTACCAATTTACTACGGATATCAGTCTTAAATTAGAAAAAAAGTATCAAACACTTAGACCTTTGTCAAGGCTTTTACCGCCCTCTTATAAAGGAAAACAGTTGTATATAAAATGTAAGGCATATTTTAGAATGCAATGCCTCCGTTCAGGGCAGTTGATATGAAGTATATTGCAAAACTAAGGTAAACTTTGCCTTTTGATGCAAAGGTAGTTATTCTTCGTTTTGAGTAAGTTATTTGGAAATTAGAATGTCATGACCTATTTCAGAAAAAATCTGTATTTCATGTTTTTACTGAGCTTAATCCATTTTGTGTCATTTTCGCTTTTTATGTCAATTTTTTAATTTTCCTATATCATTTTCGCTTTTCATTCAATGTTTTCAAATACCAACTCACATGCATCCATGAAATGTTTAATTTGCTACTTTTCAATGCCTGGAGGCTGGAGCCAGTAAAGGTTTGAACTACACAACCGGAAATCACAGGTATTCTCTTTCAAGGGTCGTTTGGTTTCGGGTATTCCCCTCCAAGCGTCCTTTGGTTTCGAAGTGCGACGTGGCAAAATACAAGCGAATTCTGTGCAACCAGAGGTATGCGTGCGGACTCTATGCTGACTCGGCAATCAATCCTATTTATACAATTTTTAATCCACATCCGCTATGACTCCGCTGCTACTCTGACACATGCAGTGTGACTCGCTTTTGACTCCGCATCAATATCAAATGCTTGAATGTGTGCATCATAGCACCGTGGCATAGCCAGCCCAAAATTTTTGGCGGACAAATACTTTTTTTGAATTATTTAGCTGACATTTCGACCACCTATGCTTCCCCAGGGCAATGTCTTTGAGCACGACGCATAGCATGCTATTTATGAACAACATAAAACAATGAGCATTGTGACGTAAAAAGATAAAAAGCGCAAAACCGACAATCACGCCATGGGAAATTAGTAACAACATGCGACAATGAACGTGGAAGATAAGAAGTGCAAAATGAAAACGCCAGGATGTGACAATGTATAACAACGCAGTAAAACAGCGTAAAGCCTGCACAGAAAAATGCGCAAAACATTACTATGTGAATTAAAGCAGTAAATAGTGTGAATGTATGCGGTATACAGCGATCAATAATGGGATAAACTGAGTGGCGAGCTAGTAAATCAGCAAGCACTAAAAGGGGTAATAAGATCACAAATCGAAGAAAGTCAAGTAAAAGATAAATTCCACTCATGTTATTTAAGATATTATGATAAACAGCTGGGAATTTTGCGGTTGTAAACACGTAAATCTATGAGTCTATGGTAGATTTTAAGATTTAGGTCCTTTATTGTCTAACTATTGCTAACTACATGGGTTCGCTTTTTAGCAGTTACACCAAAGGAGGATATTCGCAGGTCAATGCCTGTTTGATCCCCCTATTATTTCTGACACCTTCCTAATTTAATTTATAATATGTCTACACAAATAAGGCTTGTTAAGATGTATTTTATTGCTCAAGATAACATTGTCACATTTTCAGATAAGAACACTTACCAATTTAGAATCTTTTACAGTTCACACAAGTTCTCTCGAATCAATCCAATAGATACAAAGTATTTTTCTAAGATGTATCTGCAATCGGCAACATAATTTTAAACAATGATATTAATTATCTGTTTGGGTAGATTGTTTCTATTGGAAGTATAACTTATATAAAATCGTCTGGTCATGGTTGGCATTTCCTACTTCATGAGTTTGTCTCTAGTCAGGAAGTTATGAGTCACTATCTTAATACCTCAGCTGTTTCCTGTTTTATCAGGTTTAGCAACGTCTATTGACTTGCAAGCGTTTAGCCTTAATGGTAACGTGTTTTACCAGTAGTTTTGACATCCTAATGTTTTCATTTATTGTGACAGAACTTCATTCTGACAAAGTTAATTCTTCGTACAGAATGATAGAATTTCTTTAGGATTTTAAGATATGTCCAAGTATTTCATCTAGAACTTATGGTTCATAATAGTGACAGAGATTTGACAAACCATTTTTATGAAACAGTTTGTCAGCGATTACCTTGGACAAGCTATTTTGTAAAACAGGGTGACAGAGTGTATCTCGGACACGCCAAGTTTTAATACAGATTGGCAAAGGTCTAGGGGGCCAAGCCATTTCTGTTTACTGAAAGTAAATCTAACTTCACTTTCAGGTTGAAGACTCAAGCTGGTTAGGCCTCATGGTGTAAGCCACCGTCACCCTTTCCAGCACTCACAACCAACGGTCGAGCATAATTGGCTGCAAGGCAGGGCCTTCATTTTACTTCTGATGTCTGACCAAAGTGGGCAGTACACCGAGAAGGAGAGGTGATGCCGTCAGGAAAGAACAAGTCTTTCAGCTGATGCTAGCAACACTCTTTGTTTGATATGGTGGTTTGTTGGTGGCGCTTTATAACTACAATGGTCTTGTAGCGCCAGGACTGAGATTGCACAATTTCTGGGTCATTTACACCCGGGTTGTTTTGTGTTCTGTTTGTGTTCCCTGTAGCTCTTCCGTACACCGTGCGCCTGGTAAAAAGGCTACAGTACCAATTGATAAGGTCTTGGTAAGACCCGGCCAAGAGTCGAACTCTCGACCTACCAGCACCGAAGCGGACACACTAGCAACACTCTGACTCGAACCTGTAATCCGCGACCTATTTATTGAAGAAAATCATGCACTCAAAACATGCCTTTACTTAGATTAATTTAACAATCGTATCCTAGGCAACCTGTCTGATCATTGTCTGATTGGGGCATGCATTTCTTGTGTTGGTATGAGACAACGACATGTTTATTTGTGAACTTCCAATCCTGTTGCTGTTAGCAGTAGGGTGTGTCTGTGACGTTTTTCATGCTTCGTTGACTTCGGACTTCTTTAGTTCTGTTTTTTTATGCTTCATTGGTTTCGGACTTCCAGAGGTTGCTGAGACTTCAGCTGTTTCCACAGTTTTGGCGTTGTGATTTGAATGTTTCTTATTCTTCAAAGTCTTTAGATGTAGAGAGCAATGTTTTGCGCTGCTACACGGTTTTATCATTCATAGTGCGAGTTTTTAAATTGATATACAAAGATTCTGAACAAATGCGCTTATCGGCAGCTACTTACATGACGTAAAACGTGGGCGCAATCCCAGTCGTAAACATGGCCACTGTAGGCTACATGTTTGGTTAATGCTGTTTTCTGGATTTTTAAGAATATTATTAAGCAAATGTCCTTGTGGTAATTTTTCTGTAGAATGCTCAAGCTTCGATTCGTTTGTCCAACATAATTGTATTCACATCCCCCACATGGAATTTCATAGACTACACATTGACATTTGCCGGCGGACAAGATATCTTTCCTGAAGATACGATTGCGCTTGATCTAATTGTAGGTTTGAAGATACTTCGTCTGCGATGTTTCTCCAGAATTCGTTTCAAAGATTCTCCCAGCCAGTTGTGCACGCATGGGCGTCGGAAGGGGGGGAGGGGGCAGAGGTGATTTTTAAATTCTCCGCAAAAAGGTTGTATTTTTTGAGTGTTTGGACATTGATGCCTAATTAGCGCCATTGCAGATTAGTGCCTGATTATGCTCACGCACCCCAAGTAGCATGCTGAACTAAAATCAAAACTTTGGTTTTGATAATTTTGTGTAAATATAGCAAAGAAAACAACACTGGTAATGAAGAGCAGTATTTCTGTCATGCATAATGTAGTAAAATAGGAGAATTGGAAGTGCGTTTTTTTAACTTTGTTGTTACAAATTATCACATGTTCTTTTAACCTGACTTCTATCAGGCTGCCAAAAATTTAGATTTTTAGAGACATTGTTTACAAATGATAGGTTCTGAGTAGTCGGTTGAAACATGACGTCACATTCAGCGCAACAACAAGGCGGATTTCATCCATCAAACCAGTTCATACGATATTTGCAAAAACTGGCCTATCCTCAACAGGTAGGCCATACTTTCGTTGTACAATGTGAAATTGAAGCCAATATTTCACAGTTCGCTGAAGGTTGACAGAATGAATCAAAGCATTTTGTCAGATAAAGTGAATCTAAACAAATATAAGCATCTAAGGGCAAAAATGATATTGCCGAAATGTAAGGGCCATAGTTTTATTTTTGCATAGCTTTGCTAATACTGTGGCAAGACGCAATCAAATAATAGAAGCCTACTCAGATAATAAAATGTTATGACGAATCGCAAACCTGTGCTTCCTTTTCTTTCTAACCCGTTATTAAATAGTCTGTTACTTGACCTTTAAGTTGAAATAGTTCAAGCGATTCCCTGGGCAAATCAAACGTTTATTTTTTTCAAGAAGATGAATGGTTGAATTTGTTTCCTGCCTTGCACAGTTACCAGTTGTATGATCCTAACTTACCAAAGAACCCATAATTTTTTCAGTATTAATTTGTCTCTTTTCTTCTTTCAAGTTGCAACAACAGGTTTCTAATCCACAATTCAGCCTTTCGACAATCATTGATCAGATGTACTTGACGTATAAATCAAGACTTCTCGAGGTAGGGCAATGGACTATATCCGTGACGAACATTTCGAAGTATTCCTAAAAGTTGTTAGTCGTTAAAATTATGGAACTTCACATATGAAAAGTATTTCCCTGCTCCGTTGCGTTAACTTTTCACTCTTTCTGTTATGTATGCTTGTTCATGTACTCCTGTTGTAGAATTTAAAGAGGCTTTTTAATACAATTTCCTACAAATATTTCCTTTTCGCAACGTCTGCATATCACAAGCAACATTCTTTGAGCTCCGCTTTGGCAGCAATCACATTAGGGTCAGTTGCTTGTAAAGCTTTCTCTATGATGTTTAATTCTTACTTTGTGTGAGAAACATTTACACTGTGTTTGTTTCAGCTCACAACAAAGATAAGAAAGTTGGAAAGTTTTGACAAACAGTGAGTGCTGTTATCTGCTTAATGTTACTTGGTTGAAAAAAAAACACACTGGAGGTATCACCACGCCAGTTGCGTAGCAAAAGGGAGCCCTGGGAGCCCAGGGCCCCAGGCGGCACCTCAGGGGGTGGCAAAAAGTTTTTGAAAGTAGTTATGAACGTTTCAACACTTTTCATTATTTTTAAATAAAATTTAAAAATGTTAACTTATTTCCGCTTTGTGTTCAGAAGCCCTCGACTGGTAGGCTAGCTAAAAATTCAAAAATGTGGTTGTGGAGTGAGTAAATTGATTAAGTGTTTTCTCAAAGTCTGGGTCAAATCCAGTGTGCGAAAGTACCCCAGTGTTTGTCTTCAAATCAGCTTTTTTAGCATACTTACGTTGGTTCTGTGAAAATAGCCACCTGGACAACTGCCAACCGGGCAACTGCCACATAGGATAATTGCCACCTAGGACAATTGCCACCCAGGACAACTGCCACCCGGACAACTGCCAACTAGGACAACTGCCACTTAGGACAACTGCCACCTAGGACAACTGCCACCCGGACAACTGCCGTCTAGGACAACTGCCACCCGGACAGACAACTGCCACCTACAACAACTCCCACCTATGACAACTGCCACCCAGACAACCGCCACCTAGGACGTATTGACTTTTTTCCTTTATTGACAGGTATTTCAACCTCACAAAGATGTAGTGTATAAGAAAACTTTCTTCATCCTCTGACCACTTTGAAGAAACGTAAGTTCAACTTTAAACCTTTTGGGTGAAGAATGTCGTGTCAATATTGTTACATCTTTACAAACATGCTTAAGTCAGTGCAAAACTTATTTATGTGGGCATTTCCAAATTATTCACAGAAAACTCTTTCATGTACATTATCGCATTCAATCCATACACTCATAAAATGCGTGTTCTTCCTTTCATTTTGCGTTGTGCGCAATATTTTAACTGAGGTTTTGATTTGTGAGTTAAATGGCAGCAACAGCAACGTTTCAACTCACTTTTACTACTGTATGCTGAAGCAATATTATAGTGACAACCAAAGGTTCTCAAGCGCTCTGCAGCGAGACGTCCTATACGTGCCGCAACGCGATTTTCCAAACTGAATTTGATAGCTTGTATGTGATGCGCAAAACGCAATATCCTAGGTGGGTGTTGTCCGAGTGGCACAGGGTGTGGTGCTAAAAAATGAAGTGTGGAAACGCACATAAAAACTAGCGATATTCAACAAAACTTCAAACTAATTTTTGAATCAGTTTTTAATGATGTATTCACTTCCATTGCACTACAAAGAAAAACATGAAAAAAGTGTGGGAAGATGTTCCCGCCCCAAGATACCACTGGGATGGCAGTTGTCTTAGGTGGCAGTTGTCCTAGGTGGCAGTTATCTGGGTGGCAGTTGTCCTGGGTGGCAGTTGTCCTAGGTGGCAGTTGTTCTAAGTGGCAGTTTTCCAGGTGGCAGTTGTCCGAATACCACTTACGTTGAGGGCAATTGTTCCCCAGTCCCTGCATTTTACAGCCAAAAACATTTCTCCTTCCCAGTCAAAAGTCTTTTGAACAAACGACGGAGATGACATTTGACCTCAGACTAGCAAACATTACTTTACTGGTTTGACAGTTCGAAGTTTATATTGCCCATACACTGAAAATCTGATTGAAAAAAAAAACTGCATGAATTCATGGTAAACACTCAAGGCTAGCTCAATCCTTTCTTCTATCATTCGATCCTTAACAACACCCCCCAACGGCACATCATTACATCACTTGCATGACACCTAGGTAATGGCGACAAACATTTCTAGGCACGTCTCGTGCTCCTTTGAAATATTCAGTTGCATATTTTCCATAGGTGCCACAAGCTGTAGCCTAGTCATTAGGTGGGCTTATCAACATTAAATTTTGGCGGTGGAAGTGAAGAACTTTGCGAAGGTAACGTTGCACAGTTTCAGTAGAACTGCTGTTTTTCTGCATAGCGTGATGCCAATGTGCCGGATGATCACGTTCTAGAACCGTCATAGTGCAGTTGGTGTGTTTGCTTTGGGTAATGTAGAGCTCAGATTGGAGGTTTGAACTGCAAGTAGAGTGAATCAGAACCAACCGATATGCAACGTAGTGATGTAACGGATCTGCCTGCCCGTTGACAGAACCGAACATGCAAGATTTGGAAAGTTAATCACTTCTGTTCATGATTCTATACTTCCAAATATCCGTTTGTGGATTCTTGGTGTTTGAACTGTCTCGCTAGCTCGACAGTAAAAACGTGCCGTCAATAGTTTAAATTCTGTTCTCTGTAGACAACATCACTAGCTCAGCAGATTAACAGCAGCTATCTTATTGACAACCACTGGAATCCCCCGATTAGATTTAAACATATTTACGATATTGCACTCTTATTACCAACGGTACACAACGATATGCATGTTCATTAGAAGATTACAAGGAAATACAGCGATCATTAATTAACCATTTTCCACACAACGCAGCTTTCTGTTACTTGTTGTCGATATTCGCACAGATTAAGGCAGCATGATTAATGATACAAGTTTACTTACAATTTCATCCAAGGAAATAGCAATCTCACTTAAGATTTTAGGTTTAGCCCCCCATTTAAACTACCTGCTTAATCAGTCATAATAGATTTTAGCAGAACTCTGTTCACATAAAATTCCATAAGTTATGTTGCCTAAACTGGCAGCATTTCGCTTTCATATTAAACCACCGATATCAAATCAACTGACAAGTAACTCAGTCAGGTCGCATGAACCGTAATTTATAGTGTGACCTGCTTTGTTTCTTTTATTGGAACATTCTCGATCGTTTCAATCTGGTCAACACCAGTTTTCTCGTTGATCAGCCAGAACATTGTGCCATAGCTCGAATGCAACTAGCTTGGAGCTATCATGTTACTCGAAGCTTGGTTCTTTTTACTTTATCAGCGAAAGTTTCATGCAGCTGCGAGCAGCTTGTTTTGTCACGTAATTATTAAGTGTTTGTTTTATTTAAGTAGTCGCTTCGTCGTGCCTGCCTTGCAGGTGACTGTTGGCGTTCATGACTGTGTTCGCGCACTCGAACTTCCGGATAACAGTCTGTTCTTCTTGCTTCCACACGACGGTACGTGACTTTTTCCTTCGCACGACTTGGCACGTCAATCACAGTCTGCACCTTTTCGTGCATTTGGCCTATGCCTTTTTCATGCTTTTTGTTTGCGCAATACTTAACCTGCACCTTTTTTTCGTGCAGCTAGCTTACGTAGCTTTGTCTCGTGACTTTTCTTTGTTCAGGCCATTATTAACGCATGAATGCTTTTTCTTTGTTCAGGCCATCATTAACGCATGAGTGATTAGGGTAACGCCTGTTCGTAGCTTTGACAGAAAATTCGCGACAGCAAGCTTGTTAAATCTTTTTCCCCGCTTAGATTTATTCATTCTTGAGATTGCCATTTTCTCAATGGTATACAATACTCGTATATGACATTTCTATTAACAAAACAACATAATATTGCACATAGTTCAACATTGGTTAATCCTTGATTGTTCAGCTTTTTCAATAACTTGCGGCACAAGCTGTTGTTCGTTACTGCATTCTATCACCGCTTGCTTAACAATACACAGCACGTATGTATTTATGACACAATAATGATTACACAACAATATTACACCTGAAAACTGATGTTACACATAAAATGTACTTAAAGAAACATAATCATATCGCATTTCATCCTTATCTTAGCACAACCTTAATTATACGCTATTAGCTTAACAAACAATGTTCAGTCTTCCTATGTCTCCGTTGACGATATTTTCGTTTCTTGTTCTTCGCTTGTCTTGGTTTCTATAGTATTCATGTTATGGATAAAATATTCCATAACAGTAGGTTTCGTAAAGAGATTGACTCTTTGTTCAACGGTACACGTAACATTTGCAGTCATACAAAAGTCGTTTCAACTAGAAAAGCTTACAAAAGTTGTTGCAGCCATTTTGATGAATTTAGAGGAAAGTCTGCAAGCCTAACGCAAGATCAAACGATATGTTTGGGATTGCTATGAAGGCTTTCATTAACAGAATGCGTTTACGTTGGAGAATAACGTAGGTGTTCGGCGGGTTTGTAAAGGTTAAAAACCACTGCCGTAATGAGACTTGACTACCAAATATTACTGAAATCTTCCCCCAAACCCAACTAGCTGGATCCGCCCCTGCATCATATACACTTTTTTTAGTTAAAGGGGATAGGCTACAACACGGAATATTAGCATGCATAAATGTTTACCTCTGTAAAGTAGGTATGCCGCCATCACTGCTCTTAGAATTTGTGTTTGATCCCATGGAATGAGTAAACCAGGCACTCTCAACCTTTTCAAACATATGACACAAATAATAAACAAACACAGTGTCCTCGGCCCACCGACTGTACCACTTCTCCATTGTGATAACTGTTGCACAAGCACGGAGCACAAATTAGAATAACTTTAATAACACAAAGTTCGCTATAATCAATGCTAAGGCCGCACATGTTTATTAGAAAGCAGAGCCACAACGAGGAGGGACGACTGGGCGATTGCTTCCTTTGCGAGTTTATAAAACATATTTAGTTGTGAGGTGTAACATCAACGTATAATAATTTTGCCGTCCCCGAATATATCATCAGCTGGTTGCGGCCCTGTTAGAAAGTATAGATCAGTGGTTCTCAAAGGAGCCACTTGGCTCACTACGAAGGAATTTTTAACTCCTGGGAGGAAATTTGTTCGCGGGAGGAATTGGGGAGGAAAAGCTGTGGATGAAAAACCTTCAGTTTTTATTATTCGTTTGTTCAACACATATAAAAACTGCACAGCGAGGCTGGTTTAGATATGAATGTCTACAATACGCAAGCACAAGCTGCTTCATTATCATCATCGTTTGAGCCAGTTCTTTCAGTCCACTGCTTGGCCGCAATAGATCACGGGGCAGGTGTTGAGCAGCTAATCGATTGTCTCATAATCCAGAGCCGTCAGTCCATGCAATCCATTGGGAGGTCGATAGATTGGACATTGGAAGGCAACATGGTCAACGCTTTGATCTTCTTGGCCACACTCACCAGCCGCAGAAGCGGCCGTACCCTGTTTTTGCAAACAGGAACGGAAACGTCTGACACTGTGGGGGAGGCGGTTGAGCCAGACCAACGCTGTTCTTGACAGGACTATTCCAGGCAGGTTGGTGCCGATGTCTGGGATGAAAGTACG
>Ga0210059_1009513_pt1 | contig 15168 bp, 5 predicted proteins | sample Ectturendosymbi2_FD_188042 | JGI IMG/M metagenome (GOLD analysis project Ga0210059, IMG submission 188042) | Ecteinascidia turbinata endosymbiont from Florida, USA - Sample 2 (SPAdes) (version 2) | ecosystem: Host-associated > Tunicates > Ascidians > Unclassified | place: Key West, Florida...
TTAATTCCTCTGCTCTATCTGGATTCCTCCATTTAATCAAGCACGTTTGAAATCTTTAATAAACCTTTCCGCGTTCTCCCAATGGGGAGTCGGGTCTCGCTTTGAACCTTGTGTATAAATTCGATAAACAAATTGCAAGGTGCAACAATTCTCAGATAAAGATCCTAAATTTGTTTGAATTCCCACACGTACTAGCTGCTTAGACATCAAAAGCAAAACTGCAAATGACGAATTAGACTAGCAAAACGCTTCTCAGAGATAGAAAGAGGTGACGAATTAAGCAAATTGACAAAGAGGAATAACATCGTACATCTTCTTGCTGTTTTTTAAGATGTTGTACCACATGAAATTAGCAGTATGTGGTGAGTACAAAAGATGTGTTCAAGCAAGTTTGTATGCCCAAACACAATTAATACCAAACTATAGAAACAAGGTTAACTAACAGCTCCACATTTTTCTTGTTCACAACATTACAACAAAACCATGCGAGCTAAAAAGTACGAATTTTTAAATAGCTACACCAAAACAAGAAACATTAAGATTACTGAAATAAATATCACCAATGTTTTGTAAACTTAAACTTTTATTTTATGAGCATGTTTATCAAAACCAAGTCTGTGCATTTTTAATTACTTAGAGACATCCAGTTTTGAAACAAATTGATTTGTAGATTTGTTTTTAAAATACCATTTTTCACTTACGTTTTCTAGGGAGAGATGCAAAAATATGTAGATAAAATATGTAACCAAATTTAACCAAGCAAATCTTCTCGCCTAAATCTCACTGGAACAATTTAAGATATGGTGCATCTATTATTTACCTTTTCACTACCACTTCCCTTAACAAGAAGCAACAGATTTAGAACTTTAGAAGCTGATCTTGCATCCCCTGCAAAAATACATAACTACCACTTTGTGCACTTCCTAACAGTATAAAATCCTTGTTAACACCATAAGACCCGCATGAGCCACTTTTTTATGTCACTTTGCACAAACATAACTCACCAGCCAATAGAGCTGTTCAAATGCTCAGAAGATGCAGAAAGTCTTGTAGTTTCGATTGTTTAAAAATTGAAAGTTTAAGATTTTGGGTTTTTTGTGGGTGACGTTGTAAGTGGGATTGGTTTAAGCATTTTTGGCACATGTTCCCAGGCCCCGAACGCCAACGTCAAGAGCCAATTTTTGAGTCAATTGTTAGTGGAAACTAGGCTATAATCTAGGTCTTTAAAGCCCTTGATTGGCCATCTAGCATTTGTGGTTTGAAAGTTATGGCCAAAAAAATGTGTAATTTAATAGGGGACTAGTTAATTAATTTGTTGTTTTTAGGCCATAACTTTTGAACCAGAAAATGCTAAAAAGCCAATCAAGGGCTCTAAAGACTTGTATTATAGCCTAGTTTCCAATAAAAACTTGAATCAAAAATTGGCTTTCGCGGTTGCAGCCCAGAGCCCAATGACCTCGGCCAAAAACGCCTATCCCACTTATGACGTTGCCCACAAAAAAAATCCAAAACTTTACAATTTTTTTAAAAATCCAAATGAGAAACTTGCCGCATCTTTTGAGGGTTTGAACAGCTCTTTAGCTCAATCGCATGGCAAGTGATGGAGTTGCAAAGTGGCGTGAAAATGTGACTCACACAAGATTTGGAAGTACAGTAAAATTTGTCTAATTTGTAATCATTTAAATTGTCAATTCGTTCAATTCATTTACTAGCATAATTTCCGTCTTTTGTATGCATTTCTGTTTGTCTAATTAGTCATTGTCTAATTTGCTCAATTGGTCACTTCTTTCTATCCCTGAGAAGCGTTTTTCTATCCCTTTCTATCCCTGAGAAGCGTTTTGTTCGACTAATACGCTATTTGCACTTTCACTGTTGATGTTTAAGCAGCTAGTTTAACACCTGTGGGAATTCAAACAAAAGGATTTTTATCTGAGAAGTGTGGCACCTCACAATTTGTTTATCGAATTTATACATGAGGTGCGACGCGCAACCCAACTCCCCGTTGAGAGAATGCAGAAAGTCTTTAAAGTTTAAGGATTTAAAAGGTGTTAGATTAAATGGAAAAGTCGAGATAAAGTAAAGGAATTTAAGTGTTTAATTTAAATGATGAAAAAGTTTTCCCAATTAAAATTCAGGTTGAGTAGCACTTTCTGCAGTTCATTTCAGGTTGCTTGCATAATTCATCACTTCACCTAAATCATCACTTTTTTCTAATCCCCGCAACGTGACAAATTAGGCAAATTCTACTGCACAAATATATTGCACACTGGCACCGAAGGTGTTAAGAGTTTGGAAGTTTTTAATTGTTATTTCAATTACATACATTCCCATCTCACCCAAAACATTTGCTTCTAAAACCCTTCAGCCCTTTTACTATGATGTACTGACTAAAAGTACTTCTACTAACAAAACATCTAATGATAACTTTGAAATCATCATGAATATATTCAAGCCTATTATTTCCAGCAGTGTCACTTGTATTGAGTAGAGGTACAGTGGAAACCACTTAATAGAGCATCGGTTTATAGAGCAAACCACTTATTCGAGCAGTTTCAGCTGGAAAAAACGATCCTACCTTTTTCCTCTTATAAATTTTTCACTTATTAGAGCTGGCACACCACTTATTAGAGCAGTTAGACGTGATGCAGTTAGCGCCAAAATGAAGTAAAACAATCAAAAATTGACCAGTTCTTTTGTGCTGAAGAGAGGCAAGAGTGAGCAGTGTCCACCACAACAGCTGCTGTGCAAAACATTATGGCAAAAGTATTGCAAAAAGACAGTTACTTTTCTTTTTACAATACTGTGCACAATACTCACAACAAGAACAAAATACAATACCCTGATATTGATGTGTATTGGTGGACCCCTGGTGTGAATGACACCCTATTTTCATTGCAAAAAGTTCTCATCGGATAAAAGAGCAACTGTTTATTAGAGCAGGTTTTGCTATTCCCAAGGGTGCTCTATCAAGCCGTTTCCACTGTATTTGTTTATGGTGCAGTGATTCATGAGCTTGGATAAAGCTATTTCTAAGATGGTCATTAGTGCCACTCTACTTTTGCCTTGCATGTTGTCTGTTTTTCTCTGGTGGTATAGTTTGTTAACACTACATACAATTATACAACATTTTTCCAAGCTGTACTCTAAGAAGTCTAAGACGTAAAAGCATGAACAATTAAATGAGCAAATGATTTCCATGCTTTCTTATTACATTATTTTTCAACTGCAATAGGCAATGGTGTAATTTCCATATTTTACTTGAGGATCCAAATGGTATGTCATATTTGTAAGGTTTCTAATGAAGCCGTGCACATAAACTATACACTGGCTATGGAAGATTATGGCATTACCATCAATGCCAATTTGACCACACACAAATTTTTACTGTGGATCAAAAATAAACAAGCTAAACCATCTGCATAGAGTCCATAAAAAACAAGCTCATCAGCAAAAAAGAATGAAGTGCTTTTGTACACAAGGTGACTTCCTAAAAAAGTGAGTCACACTGAGCAACAAATTCAACAAAACCAAAAATGCAAACAAAAACACATGAGCAAACAAAAATTCTTACACCAAGTGAGATTTTCACTGACACTATTAAAACATACATGGTCTACCAATTGTGATATTACAAAACAATCAATACTTGACACTTGCATTTTTACTACTTCAGCTCACATTGAGATTGAAAACATCAGTTAAAAGCACCATTCAACATGCTTCATCAAGGAATAGCAATACAAAAAATTGATACATGTGCTACGAGTAAAATGTTAGAACATTACTCTGATTTCCTCGAAGCAAAACAATAGGAGGCAGATCCCTAGTAAGCTCTTCTATCCAAGCCATGTACAGTGGTGCTGAACATGTGCCTTTTCTTGCCATGGGTAAAGTCATCATTATCAAAGCTGCATTTTTGGAATGTTCTTGCAAAAGTTCTTGCAATCGAATTTGTCTGTAAGTTTTTTCTTTTAGTGGTTTTAGCTCACTATCACTTATTTTCCAATCATTTTCATTTCCATCATTCTTTACATCATTTCTTTCTTCAAATAACCTAAAAGGCTCAATCATTTGCTCAAATGTTTGGATTGATTCTTTTTTAGGTTTTTTATTTATGTCACCAATGACAATCACATCTTCAAAATTAATCCTGAATTTTGTCAAAAGCTGCGCCATTGTTCGTTTGTCTTTGTCAATTCTTTCTATCTTACCTCCAGTGAAGATTCGCATTTTGCACCCAGACCACTGCTGCTTGTTAGACAATAAATATGGCAGCAATATTGTTAATCCACCATCATCAAACAACCACCATACATCAATTGTTTTCTTTTTTTCTTGTATGGTCTGAAACTGTGAAGTGGCTTTGAGCTTTGCAGCATTAACCTCTCCAACAAGAGCTTTTCCAGCAGAAGCATTTCGAACCAATTTGGTACTACTGCCTTTTTCTGATCTTTTGTTGGCTAAGTTTTCCTCTGAGCAATCTATTTTACTACCAGCAGGAATATGCGTGTTAGAGGGCTTGCTAATCTTAGAAGTTTTGTTTTCATCTACAATTCCAATGTCACTGTAGTTTAGGTACTGTGAGACATCTAATCCTTCTTTGATTCTTAAGATGCAAACTCCATAGTTCAAATCAAAAGCATTGTGTATCAAATTGATGTATTCAACAATTTCCTGGCCAGGTGTATCTTTCCAATTGTTTTTAAAGCCCATGAACAGTGTGTTAGTTCTCAATTTGCCAAGACCAGCAAGCTGCATCAGGGTAACCACTCCACCACTTAAAGAATCAGCTGAAACTGATGTATAGAATGCTTTCAAATGCTGTTTTTTGAGCCACAATTGGTTTTGTTCCACTTCTTTCAAATTTGTTCGCAAAGCTTGTTTAGACTGGGAAATTGGTGTCACATTACCACACACCATCAGTGATACATTTTTTGTTATTTGTGATGCCAATTGTATTAAAGCAGGTCGATGATTTGGTGGCCCTGAAAGGACCAGAAGTTGTGGACGAAAATTTTTCACATGTTCATCAACAGAAGTTAGTTTCAAAGTATGTTTTAAGGCCTGGGTATAAATGTATGCTTGTGTTGATGATCCCCAGTTAACATCTGGTTTTTTGTAATCCACATATTTGTACAGAGCAGCAACAATGACAATCGTGATAAGAGCAGCCCACCATTTAATTACAAACATTATTGCACAGCACACCAAAGCACCAAGGAGGGAAAGCCACATGTTATAATACTTAAATGCAGGTCGCCAACCAGGAGATTTTGCAAGTGAAGCTGAAAAGCATGAGTAGTTGATTAATGTATATGATGCTAGAAAAAAATTTGATATGATTGGTGCAATTTCATTGAGGCTCCCAATCAAAATGAACCCAAGAGCAATTATAAAGGCAAGGATATATCCTCGACGTGGTTCATCACTGCCAGGAGCCCCTTTACCAAAGAATTCAATTGCTGGGAATATGCCATCTCTACATACTGCTTGAAAAATTTTAGGGGCACTCACAAGACTTGCCAATGCGGAAGATAGTGTAGCAGCCACAATACCAGCTACAATTATAGGCCCAAACCAGCTTATTTTTTGCATGGCTTGATAGTCATTCAAAAGTCCACTGGAAAAACACTTTTGGCTTGGCTCCACATCTGCAGAATCAATGCAAGGCACATGAGATACATTGTATTTCCAACCTAACTGACATGCAGCACTTGTGCAATTCAGAGATGAAGCATTTTGAATACCAACAAAATCTGCAATGTTCCCAGAAGCAAACCGCACTTGAACACAGCCTAATATGACAGAAACAATAGCATAAACAACACTTGTTATGATGATTGCCAACAAAGTTCCTTTAGGTATTGCAGACTGTGCATCTTTCAAGTCTCCAGATATGTTACATCCAGCTAAAATGCCTGTTGCTGCTGGAAAAAAAATTGAAAACAGTGAAAAAAAGCTTTGACTATTCCGAAAATCAGGGCCTAAGTTTTCTGCTGCAATGGACCCCTGGTAGTTAAAAAAACCATGTGAATTTTTCCCAACATTAGCAGGAATAAATGTTCCAATCAAGAAGTTCAAAATGGAAATCAATAGTATTACCAACAAAATTAGCTGCATTTTAGATTCCCATGCCATGCCTAACTGAGTAATTCCAAGCAGAAATAAAACAGTGATAGAACCGATTATACGAGCATCATGAACTTTATCTCCGGTAATTGACAAACCATGTTCATTCAACAAGTCCACAATTGTTTCTGCAAATCCAACAACATACATTGCAACAGCTATTGCATTTGCCAAAGAAAAAATGAGACCAATTGCTCCTCCAAATTCTGGGCCCAAGCTACGTGATATAAGGTAATAAGCTCCACCCCCTCTGACTTGACCATTGGTGCAAATTGCAGACATGGACAAAGTTGTTATAACAGTAACAACTGAAGATAATAGAATGATGAGAAGTGTCATTCCAATGCCTCCTTGCCCAACAACCCATGACAACCTGAGGAACAACATGACACCCCAGATGTTCAACATGCATCTCACAAGGACACCTTTAATCCAGCCAAACTTGATAGGTGGCTCAGCAACCAACTTTTCACGATCATTCAGCTGTGTTTCTAATGGCTCATCATGCAAAGGTGCTTCCACGTCATCCTGTGCATCATGCAGCTGATTTAAACTGGGTCGCGAATTTTTTCCTGAAACTGAGGTGCTGTTTCGGTAGTAGGCCACCATAGGTATTGCTTCTTGCGTATTGTGCCCAAATGTTCGCTGATAATATGTTTTCGTATGAGTATCATGTGAATCACTTTGATGAGTATCATGAGAAGGAGATGACAAACCAGACTTCTCCTTATTTGGCACATCCACAAACTCTACATGAAACCTTCCTTTCACATTCTGCTCAGAAACTTTTTCTTTTTCGCAGTTGACATTCAAGCTTTTGTCATCTGATTCATGTTTGTCAATGTTCTGCGGAATGTTATTCATCACAAGAAATTCAGCATTGCCAAGAGGATCTAAAACATTTTCACCAGCTTCATGTTTACTTTCCAACATACAGGGTTCAGCAGTTTTTTCATATTTGGAAACCATTTCAGTATTTGATACAGGAGGGATGTCTTTATCCCCAGCAACTTTTTCAACTTCAAATCTTGAAGACGACATTGTGTATAACTACTATGAATTTTTACCTCTATGAAACACGAAGCATTATGTAAAAAGTTTATCAAGCAATGCATTGTTTTAATATATTTGTTTTTTGAACACTTTTATTTCTAAATGTTAAGACTAGTTACACAGAAACATTTTTCTACTATTCACCTCACACCATAATTTAAAATCACTTTTCCACTTGTTATTGGCTATACAACCTCTATATCAGCCAGGGTTGAGAAAAACCGGTTTTGTTTTTAAAGCGCAATCCATCTGTTTTTTGTTTTTTTCTTTAAAAACACTTTGTTTTTTTAAAAAACGAAAAGAAAAACACAAACAACGATTTCTGAGTTGTTTGTATTCCATCATGCAATATCACCATTTTCAGAATTACATAATGAAAGCTATTATATAATTCTTAAGAAGATGCAATTCATTTAATGTCTGGCAATTTTGGCCTGGGACCTAAAGCAATTTTATTGACTATTTTTTGTGCCATCAGCCAAAATTGTTTGTATATATCCAGCTTGCAATGCAAACTTTCATTCAAAAAACATTTGTGTGCTTCTTATTTTACACTGTGCTTTGTTGTAGATTGTTTTAAAGGAAAAATAATGAGTGGGTTTTTGGGGGGGTTTACTAGTTTTTTTTAGCACCTTTGGTGCCGGTGGATTTTCCCTTTAAACCAGTGGATCTCAAAGTGGTCAATTGACCCCCAGGGGTCAATTGGACCATCCAAGGGGTTGATGAACAGTCACAGGGTCAAATGGGGATAACTGAATGTCCAGGGGGTCAATGAATAACTGCTGGCGTCTACTGGAGCAGTGAAGACTCCAATTCAAAATTATTGTTAATTGGGCAAAGAATGCACACGGTGTTATTCAACAAATCATATAAAATTAAAAGGGTTGATGAAATCTTAGCTACGGTAGTTTAAAAGTACATTCAATTCAAATAGCTTTTTATTAAATCATCCATTGTGATGACTTTATGAAAACTGTTCTGTTTGTTATCATTAGGGAAACCAATTTTTTGGCCTAACCTCAAAATTTTGACTTTAAAATTTGGACATTTTGACCTATCAATTTCCTGTGTTTGCGATTGAAATGCGGAATACAAAGCCTATTCACATAGGCTACAGTGTTAGAAATCAAGCCGATAGGTTTTAAAAATCTCTATTCTGATGAAATGAAACAAAAAGTTGCTTGTCTGCAAAAGCTACTACAGAGCTGCAACTAAACTTGCAAAAACATACCAAAAATCTGTTGTTGTAGCTATATAAGATATTGATAAAAAAAGTTTGCTGTCCTAAAATTTTAACCTAACGATAAATTTTGACTTAATTATAAGTTTTAACTTTTTTACCTAATAACTTTGGAGTGACTCATGGTATCAGTGTGAAACCTGGTTTGTGGACATTTCATGAACTTTAAAAAAGGCAAAAGAATTTCGACTTTATTGACTTTTGATTGCCCTAATTATCATGCATTTCAAGTAAAAGTACTCAAATTTATTTTGACACATACTTTCCTTGCATTAGTAACTGTTGAGCTAGGCCACAGGGTCTACAGAAAATTATATACTTTAACTGAGGGTCAACGTGCAGAAAAGTTTGAGAACCACTGCTTTAAAACCACGTGAGCCACTATCTTTGTGCCACTTTGCAACTCCATGCCTAGTCTTTTGAGGTTTGAACAGCTCACTAGCGCTATCAGCAGAGGAGTTATGGCTTCACTAAGACACGTGAAAGCTGCTTGATTTTAGGCTGAATTCAAAGTACGATATATTCGTATGTTGGCAGCGAACATGTTAAGTATGTTCTGCATGCTTTGCACATAAAAGCATAGTACATGCTAGAATAGTGGCTCTAAAATGAGGATACATATACCCCTTGGGATAAGTAAAGGTGCTCCGAAGTATATTAAAATTTTACATTATGAAATTTGAAGTAAATGTACAGTAATTATAGACACATTCTACATGTACGCCATTTAGAAGTACATTGGATGGAGCAGGTTCTTTATACTTTTGGGGGCAAAAAGATACACCAATTGTGTTGTTGCAATTAAAAGCGGGAGAGTTCAATGTGAAATTTTTCTTTTCTGATTTCTGGTTTGAATTTTTCTTTGTTTTAATTTTTTTCTGAAAGAAAAACAGTTTCCGACTCATATTGTCCCTTTGGTTTAGATTTGTTTGTCATACTGTAGTGACAGTTTCTCATTGCAGAACTACAGACATTTATTCTTGCAATGTACAGTAAGTCTACAGTGTACACCAGAGTTGGACCAATTGCAATTCTCATTGAATGTAATAAATTACATATTTTCATGTAATTGCAATTTATAAAAAATTTTGACCATATTACAATTATATGTACTTTCAACAATTTCGCAGACTTTGAAAAAAGCACAAACAATATCAATATTACACTTGGCATGTGACCTGCTACAGATTTTATTGCAAGATAGATGCATGATACACAGAACTTGTCAACTACACAGCACAAATGCATACACAATATCCAGGCACAGAGCGAAGTCAGCACGCAATGCTCGTACATGATGTGCTGATTTGAAAGTTTATATATAAGTCAACGAGAATGTTTGCGATATGAGAAAGCCACAAAACAGTGAGATTGTAAGCATTTGTTACAGTGTTCTGTGGCCACTAACAAAACCATAACTTGGATAAGTCAACAAGAGCTAACAATGGCTGTAGCATTCAAAAATTTAAAACCACATAAAAGTAGAAGTATGCACTGTATTGATGTAAGGTTAAGACAAGGCAACGAAGTGTTGTATCCTTCATGTGCTGCATGCAATACACACAATGTTTTTTCACATTTTTTCATGCTCTGCTAAAACCAGTTGCATGTGACCAGTTGCCACTAAGTATTGTTGACAGTCAAACATTTAAAACTTTGTGAATGGAATGACATGTCATTGGAATAACAAGTTCCAATTAGATACAATTAGTTCTACAATTAAATATTATTTATACGAACAGTCATTTAACAAATAAAAGAATTTGTGTGATTTGAACTTCGATGTTTGCGACATGGTAACCTAACATTAGATTTCCAGACAAACTGAATTTTGGCAATTTTCGAGGACATCACTGCTCACTTCATTAATACAAAATGGAAACATCGCATCTTTGTCCTGGCAACAGACTCATTTTTAGACAAGCATACACCTTGCAACCAGGGTTAATTGATTTAGATCATTTGATTTAAATCAGTGATTTGCAATAAAAAATCAAATATCAAGCAAAATGTATGCAGTTTTAAAGTCTTGTGTTATTTCTGTGACACATTTAATTAGCATTCTAATAGGTTTTCACTTACATTAGTACAGAACAGAAGAAGTTCTTACGATGACATAAGTTAAAAGCAATTAAAGTTTCATTAATCAGAGCTGATGTGAGGTCACGGATTCCCTGTTAAATAACTGCAAAAATGACATGTGGGCTGAAACCACTAACCCTTGTAGTCTCAGAACTGTTCAAATGCCATAAATTTGAAAGTGCAGACTAACTTAAAGTGAAAGTTACATCTAAATTCCATCAAACATATATGCCGTTGCCTGTACATACACACAGAGGCGCACCTAGCCTGGAAAAAGGGAGTCTGTCGCCGAAGGGCAGCTTTTAATATCACTTTTCTGCATAAAAACACATTTTCGCTTAGGACTAGAAATCAACCAATGAATTTTGTAATGTTTCCGAAGTATCATATTGGCAAAATTCTGCCTGTTATAGTATCTGCAGCATTTGCCCATAAAAGCTGCTACGCTAGTTTTCTGCACGGAGTGTTCGGAAACCCAAGTTGCTACTTCAGCTCTGATTGATTTATACAAATTCTCTGTATTGTTCCTTGCTACGTGCAGCCCTTTGATTACATCAGTGGTTCCCAAAGTGGGCGGTGAAGCAGAAATGGGCGATTGGGGAATGGTGAAGCAGAAATGGGCGGTTGGGGCCAAATAGGAGACCCAGTTAATAATTACATTTCTGTTGTCTTACTAACTTTGAGTGACCAATTGTCAAAAAACAGTATGAACAACAAACATGTATGCATGTAATTTGTAAGCAAAAGCTTTGCGTTTTAGAAACAAAACAGAGGTGAAATGCTAGGAGATAAATTGATGAACCGCAGTTTTCATCACCAAAGGTAAGCTGCACAGTAAAACTGTTCTCCTCTATAATTAAATGATTATGATTGGAATTTTCCTGTACAGTTGTACTTCTTGGCACGGGTAAACTGCTACTTAACAATGCCCATTTCGTTACAGTGACTATCGCTGGTCAGGTTTGAGAATGCACGCTTGCACTTAGACTCAGCCTGTAACCAAAAAGCATGAGCTAATTTTGGATGGAGTGGTTTAATGATCACAAATATAATAATAACCTTGTACGAGTTCAATTTGAAAGTAAAAAGGCAATTTATAGCTTTTTACAGATAGTGTTAGGTGCCAACAAGAATAGGTCACCTAAACGTAATCGAAAAGATTCTGGAAAACAGACGTGTGTTTCAGAACGCACTTTAGCTTGAGCAGCACCAACGAAATCCAGTGAGAGAGATGGTAGAGCCAGTGGACAACTGCAAGTGTCACGACTAAGTTCAAAAACTTTTAAAATATGCAGATTAAATTCAATCCTGAACTGCTCCGAACTCAAAATTTAATAAAAATGTGGCAGAGTATTAATGGAATTGATCAAAGGACACCAAAGGGTTTAGAAGTGTTCTGCTACGTTTAGGTAATGTGGTGCACTCGGATAATGATGAAGAGAGTTTGTACGCCTGTTGCTGCACACAGAAGGCGACTGTCAAAGGATACAGTATCTTGGCTGTCAAAGGATACAGTATCTTGGCTGTCACAGACCACAGATATCTTCACGAAGTTCAATGAAGTTAATTTGCAATTGCAAGGGAATGGTGTTAACCTCATTAAAGCCAAATCAGCAATCTTCACCTTCTTGTCAAAGTTTAATGCTGTTCAAACGAAATCAAGCCCTGGATGAACTCAGTTTCCGACTGCTAAATGAGTTGATTTCCTAAATTAAGTTTTATAGTGAAATGCACCTTTGCACTCATTCTTGTTTTAATCATTTTCAAACATCCCAAATATACAATATGAAAAAATTGTGCTGATATGTGTGCTAGGCATGGAGGGGCAATAGAAATTTGTCAGGAAAGGGGCGCTAGCCAAAAAAAGATTGGGAAACACAGGACTACATCAACAAGTAGTGCACAATATTCAGACCACTCCACAATCGTCCCAATAAACCGGTCTATGATGTAACATTCACTTACATGCCTTGCACAGTAAGCAGATGACTGCCTATAGACAAATTTGGGTAATCTACATTCTGTGGTGATTGACTATCTTAGTGACCCCAGGTTTGCGCAGAATTCATTGTTGCATGTTTCTTCATCACACTGAGTTCATCACACTTGTCTTTCAACTGTGGTTTGAGCTTTGCAAAATATCAATATCAGTTTTGGGCAATGAAAAATAAAAACATCGGTATTGGCTCAAAAAAGCCGTATCAGCTAAGCTCTACCTAAAACCCAATCAAACTTTTAGATTGATCTCATTGTCATAACACGCAAGGAAAGATTTCCAAGTTACCATCGCTTTCGTTCACAGCACGTTTATTACATGACAATCGCTGCCTGTTCTAATGAACATGGTGCTGAAAAGATACTTAGCTTGTCAAACATTCAGCAAATGTCAGCCATACAGCAATAAGAGATGTTTATCCATATGTACATACACTTATGAATTTGATGCTGAAAATCAGCTGCACAATTGCATCTGTGGAACACTCTCCAAGATGAAAGTGCTTACTTGCGAAATCGCTTCAGAGAAGAACGACTGAGTTGCAATTGCTCTGATGGTTTTACATCATAATGTGAATTACACAAAATTACACAAAATCGCTATAGGACTTCTTGCACAAAAAACATCATCGTCAACTACTCGGTTCTTAAAAGGCTATTTCCGAAATACGTTTGACTGATACTTTGTTCAAATATTGGGGCCACAATTTCTGAGGATAGCTGTAACACTTTTCAATATGAGAAATTACTTGTAAAATATAGCTTCAGTGTAAATGAACCCGTGCCTGCGTTACTTGGTGTGACCCTGAAGAAGGCCTAAACTTATTTAATTTAACATAACCAAGTAGGTGTAAACAGAGGATAAAATTTAGGCCCAAACTACAAAACATAATCGCAATTGGAGATTGTGTCGTCTCACCATGAAGCACAATATTACAAAACAGCTCTGATCGTGCATAGCATGGTAGTGTACAAGCTTCTGACAGCTTTGCTTGCATTGGAGCTCTTATGCAGGCGCTATTTAGACATGACAGGGATGTTGTTGTTACATAATAATATTATGCAACGCTAGAAGGGAAATGCTGTTGCCTGTTCCAAGCCACCTGAATTAGAGACTTGCAGTGACAGCATTTGATATTTTATCGACTTTAATGCTGAGTACCTATGGCACAAGGGGCCCGTCATGACAGCCAAACAGACCCCCTAGATGCACCCTTGCATACACACAGTAGTTATAGTACATATTTTTATTCACAGTAACATATTGCAGGTTTTACTGTTTTATGCATGTAAGGTATATTTTTGCAGAAGCTAAACTAGTGAAAGCCACATTATAATAATTAATTTTAACAATAGACTTTGCACCAAAGAAGCTGACAAGCTTGTATGTACAAGCTTTGTAACATGGTATGAGTATCAACAAATTTGCTGAACTGATGGTTTGAGTATTGTGATTTCAATAAATATTTTATTTTGTATGCCTGTACTAGTGTTATGAACTGATTTGCACGAAGGGACATTGCATAAGCTCAAAGAAAGATTGAATGAAAGTCCAGATGTTTCTAGTTGATATACTTGAGTTAACACTAGCACAAAAACATTATATTAAAATAAATTCTATAAAATTAGAACTTGCAAAATTTAGACACATTAAACCTAATAATCATAAAAATCACTAAATTTAATATAAATCATTAAAATTCTGATTTCAATCAAAAAAATGTGATTTTTAATTTGAAAAAAATCATGATTTTAGCAAGTCAACCCTGTTTGTACCATTGCCAAGTCTTATGACAATAGTATAGAAATGTTCAAATTAACATAAAAAGTAACAAAAGTTGTGTCAGATAATGCTACGTCTACGGCTGAAGCATTTCAAGTCTTCTGTACCTCTTGTACTGTATTGTGTAATCACAATTTACGCATCTCTTCTATTTTTTCTTTTTACATGTACTCTTCAATTTGTTGATTTTTAATGTAAAAGCTAAAACCTTTAAACTGAAAGATAACTAATGTGAAACTTGTCCTTACACCACTTCAGGAACCATCCACCATACCTGCATGTATTGTTTTCACTTACTTATTCTATTAAAATGTATTTGTAATTACAAGTTTAAGAATAAATGTAATTATTATTATAATTTGAGATTTTTAGCACAGAGTAATTGTAATCTAATTGAAAATTTTGAAGGAGTTTACAATTATAAGTGAACTGATTTGATGTAATTGATCCAGCTCTGGTGTACACTGTACACAAGACTGAACATTGGTACAAAGAGTGAAGCAATGATAAATTGTTTCTAGTTGTCATAGTAAACCACTGACAAGTAAGTTTTTAACACTTTTAGAGCCACCTGGTTTTGGCGATTTTCGCAAAAAAAACAGCAGTTTTCGGTTGATTTATCAACGCCCTAGCTCCTCCGCCCATTGCGCTAGAGAGCTGTTCAGCAGCTCAAACGGATTGGCCAGTCTAGTAGATTGCACTCGAAAAAAAAATTTTTCCCTGGGGGTGCAGTTTTTTTGTGAGTGACGTTATGAGTGGAGGACTTTTTGGCCACCTTGGCCCACTTTGCCTGGCCCTGGGCACTAACCGTAGGTGGTAGTATTTCGCTGAAGTTTTTACTGGAAACTAGGCTACAATCCGAGTCTTTTGATACTTTGGATGACCT